>JAAUXU010011280.1_pt1 | contig 10297 bp, 15 predicted proteins | sample 7278151 | NCBI WGS metagenome assembly JAAUXU01 (sample SAMN14350113, study PRJNA611818) | marine sediment metagenome | isolation source: surface marine sediment (1.8m) | place: French Polynesia: Moorea | collected 2018-08 | reverse complement strand
CGACCTCCCGCACTCGGCGGCGATCGCTGGAGGAGGCTGAGGATAGGGCGCGGCGGGCGGAGGAGGGGAGGAGGAGGGCGGAGGAACAATGCAGGGAGAGGGAGCAGGAGTGGAGCAGGGAGAAGCAGGTGAGTTCGTTTTTGAGAGTCGCCGTTAGGTGGCGTGAGAGACAAATTTCCGCCCTTGCCCAATTTTCAAAAAAAAAAAAAATATGGTTGAATTTCGAACTCCCGGGCGGGAGTCCAGACCTTATTGGCCTAATGTTACAGTAGGTTGCTGACCAAACAAAGCAGCCCTTGATAACTATTTTACAAAAAAATGTTTTTTCGCAGGACGTTGTTGCTGAGATCCAGCGACTGAAGGAGGAGGCCAACCGCTTCATCGCCATCCTGGCTGCTCAGGACGAAGAGGAAGAAGACCTGTCCCCGGAGAAGAGACAGAACCTCACCAGGGAGGTTGAGTCGCTGCAGGTGATTATTATTTTTCTTTTTTTTTCCCCCTTATTGTTTGCAAGATGAAGGGTTTTGGGATTTGAGAGTTAACTGCGTTTCTGTCCTTTCTCCTTGGAACAAATGCTTTCTCGTGCGCTGCAGTCTCGAAAGGTATCTTAACAACTCTTTCCTGCATGTGTATGTCCTGCATGCTGTAATAATAACATAGCTTGCATCAATGTGTCTTTGCATCCTTTACTGAACATTTTCCTTTTCTGGAATTTTGATTTTGATTTCTCCTTTTTAGTTGGTGGTCGAGATGCGCGGCCAGGAGATCAGGCGCCTGAAGGACGAGCGCAGCTGCCATCTGACGCAGCTGGAGCAGCTGGAGCAGACGAGGGAGCAGCTGAGGAAGGCCAGGGCGAAGGTGGAGGACCTGCAGGCCCAGCTCGAGAACAAGACAAAGATGGAGAGGTACATAACAAAAGTACTTAGGGGGGAAACGAGTGCCGTGTTGAAAAACATTTTTTTTCTTCCAGGCAACTCTCTTTGGAAAAGTCCAATCTTGAGAGCAGCTACGAGGAGGAGACGAAGCAGAAGTCGAGAATGTCAATGCAGGTGGAGGAGCTGCAGTGGAGAATAAAGAACAAGCTGGAGCTACCTCCCACCCAAGTCTTTGAGCAACAGCAGCAACAACAACAGCAGCGTCTGAGTAGCAGTAGCAGCAACAGCAGCAACGGCTTCCTAGCCTCCTCCTCCCCTCTTTCGGCCACCTCTGCAGCGGCGACGCCGGAAACGGCCGTAGCCTCCACCGCCTCAACAACGAGGGAGAGGCCAGAGTCGTTATTCAACAACAACAATAACAACAATAGGAACAACCTGTGGAGTCAGGACGGGGTGTTCAGGTAGAGAAGAATATTTCAAAAAGAATTAATCCCCCCACTAAATGATGGTGACATTTATTGCAGGAAAACTTCCCTACCCAGTCAGTCTTTCGTGGAACAGTTCCGGCAACAGCAGCAACAGATTCTTCAGCAGAAGCAGCAGCCGACGACGTCGTCGTCATCGGGAGCAGCGCCAGAGCAGCCAACGCCCAACAACAACACCGGCAACACCATCACATCGTCCCTGGAGGAGGTGACAGCAGCTCAGCAGCATCAGGACCCGACTGCGTCCTTGTCGGAGCCGGATTCTCTCGAGTACAACGGAGGAGGCCTAGAACCGACAGAAGGGGGGAAACTGCAAGGTATTCCTTTCACTATTTCTTTGCAAATTGTTTTAGGACATTCATTTACTTTACGATTCCGTCTCCTTTTCTCTATATTTTTCGTGCCGTCCTAAAGGAGTGCTACCGTGAGTACTTTTATTTTCGAGCTGTACGAACGTATCTCGAACTATTCCACATATGTCCTCATTATGACCTACTAGACACTATTGTCGACAGACTACATGTCAATATTGCGTCTTATGAAGTTTAGGGGTCTTTTTTACCATACGAAGGCTTGTGAAACATAGAAAGTTCAAACAACAATCAACTTGTAACTAGCAAGCGTATTAATGCTTTTTTTAATGCCAGCGCCCCCTGACGCTCCTGTCTCCCGCGATGCCGCAGCCGGAGTCAAAGCCGACGGAGGCGCAGAGGCCGGAGAGGGCGCAACCAGTGATACCGACAAGGAGGATAAGGAAGAGGAGGAATACGCCGACGAGGGCCTGGGGGACATCCACGGAGGGGAGGGGTCGACACCCTCGCCTCAGCCGGAACAAGAGGAAGAGAAGAAGCGACACTTGGAGGAAGAGGGGCATGCCAAGGAAAAAATAGATCAGGTAAAGCAAGTTTTCAAGCCATAAATTCACAAATATAGACGCAACTTTTAATTTTTTTGAAATATTTCTGCTCAGATGAAGGAAGTTGAAGAGGTTGTCGTCGCCGTTCCCCCTCCCAAGTCCAAGAAGGCATCTTCTATTCCGACCTCCCCCGTCACACCCTTGTCTAGCCCGGCGGACGAGAGGATGCCATCCAGGATTTCGCTCTCAGTGCAGACCAAGTTGTGAAGAAGTCCCAACTAACATAAACACAGTCACACATCCATCCAGAAGAAAAAAAGATAACAATGATTAGAAAAAAGAGCGAAAAATGCATTTTGAGGAAGGAAAACAGAGTTCCAGTGCCATGACAAAGGTGTGTATGGAATGTGAGAGAGAAAGAGAGAAAATGGTTGGAAACTCTGATGTAGTAATAATCGGACAGGAATAAAAAGTTGTCATATTTTAGTGGAAAGAAGGAATTGCCATATAAAAGTAACCTTTAGTAAAAAGACTCTCTCCTTCCCCCCCCTGTACGGTACTACGTTCATTGCCCGGTGAAAACATAATCAGAAATTTATAAGGCGAATTTAGTGAAAAAAATATGCGGACAAGGATTTTGCTAAACGATAAGAGGTAAAAAAGCAAATGTGATTATCCTATCCCTATGTGTAGGAAAGTTGTGTAACGAAAAACCCCAGAAAAGTAAATAGTACGAAGAAAAACAACGAACAATAACCAATGTCTACTACTCTACGTACCACATACTTGCATCTACGATTGACTAATAAATGAGGAAAAGTAATGCTGGATGTTATATTCTCGGAACCATTTTATTTTTCTCTTTTTTTCTCCTTCCTCATCTTTTCGGTATTCTTTCACGTTCTCAGTCTACTACACTGTTTCTTAATTCTTGTTCTTCTCTCTTGGTGTTTTCTGTAATGCCTTCTCGTTCCATCTTCTTGCGTGCAAGAATAATAATAAATAATGCCGATAAATAGGAATAAATAGTTTCGGAAGATCGACAGGCAGTGTCGTTGACATTCCCATAATAAAACAGCCAATCCTAACTTTTTCTTTTTAAGATTCCCCATCTCTCGAGTCCCGGGAGAGTTTGGGAGGAGGGCATTCTCACACTTCTTTCAATACGGCAGATTTGGATTCCTCTTTCGCTTCCTCTTCTTTCCCAAAAAGTACTGGAAAAACATTTTGCTTTTTAAAACATGGCACTTGCTATTGATTCTTTGCTTTTGCTCGCGCTCATTTTTCTTTAACCTTTTTTAAGAGAAAGTGTTGTAGTCGACATTTTTTGATAGTTCAAACCAAGCATTTGTATCTTCCATTTGTGTGTGTAAGACTTGTGTGTGTTTCTGTGTGAAAAAAGGAAGACTCTCTCTCCAAACAAAGAATAAATAGTGAATACTGATGAATTCGACTCTCTCTAGTCACACTCTTCTAGTTCTTCTTCCAAAGATTCACCAACGGCGTCAGCAGCAGGAGGGGGAGAGAAGTAGTCACACACCTGAAAGTCCTGCTCAGTCAGAAATCAAGCTGGTTTTTCACTGGGGAAAAACGGCACCGTCTTTAATGTCAGTATGATGATCACTAGCGGCAGTTGTTCACTTTTGGACCCTGCACGTTTGGGATCCCTTGGGTCCGTCGAAGGGCCAGTTGCAGGCGGTGATGCCAGAGTCGTAGCCCTGCAAGAGAAAAGAAAACGATGAAGACAACAGTAGGACAATGCAAACAAGAAGTAGTAGCCAAGAAGAAACAACAGCAAGACATTTTCAATCAACAATATCAGCAGCAACAACAGGAGCAACAACAACAGCAGCAACAACAACAACAGTGGCAGCAGAAGAGGCTGTAGTAATAGCAGCAGACATAGCAGCAGCAGCAGCAATGGACATTAGTGAAGGGGAAATTTTTTTAAAAATCTTCTTAAATGTCACAAGAACGTTTCGTCTTCCTTGTTGTGTACTCACCAGCACGACCGGACAGGGGAAAACGTGCAGCGTGAACTTCTCAACCCACTTGTCCCAATAGCACTCGTAGAACTTGTCGCAGTCCGTCGGGTGGCGGAAGAGTCCGGGGCGGTCGCACACCTCAGGGCCGATCGTCTCGTTGAACTGCCGGTATCCGCCCGGGCCGAACTTGTTCCAGTCGGTACCGGAGAAGCCGCCAGCGCCGGAGGCGCCGCTGTTGCCGCGGCCGCCGCCGCCCACAGAGGGGGAAGGTCGCGATCCGCCGCGGTGTGCGGAGGAGCCAGGGACGAACCTGTTGAGGACGGCCGGTTGCCGCACGGGCGGGCGGGCTACGGCGGTGAAGGATGCCGGCCGCACGCCGGGCGGGGGGCCGCGGGGGCGAGAGGCTGGGCCGCGGCCGCGCTGGCCGTTGACCGCGCTGCCGGCGAACTTGTTTCCGCGCTGAGGGACGGATCCCTTGAAGCGGCTGTCCTGGCGACCGCCGCGTCCTGCATTGTTGTTGCTGCCGCCGTGCGGCCCAAACCTCCCGCCGCTTCCTCCGCGGCCTCCGTGGCCACCACGGCCTCCGGTACCGCCGGGACCTCGACTGCCAGGGGCACCTGGCCTGCCACCGGGACCTCCATGACCAGGGCGGCCGTTGAATCCGCCGCTGCCTGGAGCACCAGGTCTTCCTCCGTTGCCTCCTGCTCCAAGTGCTCCAGGTCGCCCAGGCCTGCCAGGAGATCCGGAATGTCCTGGCCTTCCTCCAGGGAAGGCTCCGTTTCCGCTTCCCGGCCTCCCCGGCCTTCCTCCTCCGCTGTAGCTGCCGCCGTTTCCGTTTCCTGATCCGAATGCGGTGAATGGCGGCCTTCCTCCGTTTCCGCTTCCGGCTCCGGCGCCGTTGTTTCCTCTTCCTCCAGCTCCTCCAGCTCCAAAGCCTCCGTTGGGCCTGTTGCTATTGCTTCCATGAGGCCTTTTGTTGTTGTGGGGCCTTCCAGAGCCGAAGCCAACGTTTCCTCCGTGGGGAGGAGGGGGAGGGGGCCCGCCGTGGGGGCGACGACCGCCGCCGGCTCCGAACCTGACTCCGCTGTCTGCCTCGGGGATAGAGTGGGGGCCGTTGGAGAGCGTTGCGGAGGTGAACCCGCTGGGGATGACGGAAGCCACCTCGGGCAGCCTTTTGCCCTGTCTGGGAGCCTGAGAGCCAGGCCTGTAGGGGGCCTGGGGAGCAGGCCTGGCAGGTGTGTAAGGCGGCCTTGTGCTCTGGTAGGCAGGCCTCCTGGTGGTGGTGGGGTAGGGCCTGGCAGTGGTAGATTGGTAGGCAGGTCTCCTGGTGGTGGATTGGTAAGCTGGTCTCCTAGTTGTAGTGGGATAAGGTCTGCGAGTGGTTGACTGGTAGGCAGGTCTTCTGGTTGTTGCAGGATAAGGCCTGGGAGTAGTGGACTGATACGCAGGCCTGGGAGGGGGCGGAGGTCTGTGAGGCTTGGGAGTAGGAGCGGGAGAGTTGTACCCTGGGACGTAGGGGGCAACAGTGCTGGTGACAAAGTCGTAGACGGCAGTGGTAACAGAGTGGAGAATGCCACGGCTTCCTTCATTATTAGCCTGGTCTGAGTAATCAGGTCTGTAGGGCCTCTGTGGTTCATCATACTGACCACCATTGTTTCCTCCAAACTGCTTGGGGTTCCTGGGAGCCTGAGGAGCAGGAACCCAAGCACCAGGTCCGCCATAATTGCCGTTGTTTCCTGAAGCAGGGGAAGGATGGGGCCTCTGAGCAGGCTGGTTGTTGTAAGTGGGCTTGAAGCCATACATGATGCTGTCTGGAACCACGTCAGTCTTGTAGGCCGGCTCCTGGTAGTTGGGCCTAGGTGCAGGAGTATCAGGCACATGGGGAGGCTTGAAGCCATATTCTATCTTAGGTGCCTTGAAGTTGTTCTTCTGACCAGGAGGAGGGCCATTGTAGCCAGAGCTTCCTTCATCAAATCCTGGCCTGGCCTTGGGTCTCCTCTCAGGAAGTTCAAGAGGATTGCTGGGAACAGGGTAGTTATATCCCTGAGAGGGAGCAGGGGTGGTTGGCTGGTAAGTGGGTCTTCTGGTAGTGGGATAAGATGCAGGCCTGGGGGTAGTGTTGGGATATGTGGGCCTCCTGGTGGTGGTGGGGTAAGGCCTCTGAGTGGTGGACTGATAGACTGGTCTCCTGGTAGTGGAGGGGTAGGGCCTGGCAGTAGTGGGCTGATAAGTGGGGTATGGCCTGGGGGTGGTAGACTGATAAGCAGGAGCTCTGTTGCCACCCCTGGTGGGGAGCTCAAGAGGGTTCTCAGGCACGGGATAGTTGTAACCTCCAGAGCTCTCTTCTTGCTGGTAAGAGGGCTCCTCGTACTGCTTTGGCTGCCTGTAGTTGGTGGTAGTGGTAGGATAGGGCCTCCTAGTGGTCGTGGGAGGGCGGTAAGCAGTGGTAGTGGTCGTGGGATAAGGCCTTCTTGTGGTCGTGGGATAAGGTCTGGTCGTAGTGGTGGGATAAGGCCTAGCAGTAGTTGACTGATAAGCAGGAGTGGGAGCTGGAGAGGTGGGAGCATAGCTAGTGGGGGCGTAGGGAGTAGTGTTGGGGGTGGAGGGAGCATAGGTGGTGCTGATGCCAGAGACCTGGCCTGGCCTGAGGCCGTTCTCTCCGGTGAGGGAGACGGCAATGCCGGGGCCAGCATGGGCAGAGGGGCGAGAGGGAATGTTAAAGAAGCCACCGCTGTTGAAGCCACCATTACCAGCTCCAGCTCCGAAACCGCCATTGCCTCCAAAGCCTCCATTGCCTCCAGTTCCAGCTCCGCCGAATCCAGCTGCTCCATTGCCGCCGCTGCCGAATCCTCCCTGGTTCTTGGGCTGCCTGGGCTGCTGGAAGTCTCCGTAGGCGTAGTCGACGCTGCCGTCGTCGTAACTGCCGTCGTCAAAGGCATAATCGTAGTCGACGGATGCGGGCGGGTAGTCTGGGCGGCGAGGGGTGGTGGAGGGGAAAGCGGGCCTGGCGGTGGTGGAAGGGTAGGGCCTCCTGGTGGTGGAAGGATAGGTGGGTCTGACGGTGGTAGAGGGATACGGCCTGCGGGTGGTGGAGGGGTACGTGGGGCTGGGAGTGGTGGTGGGGTAAGGGCGCCTGGTGGTGCTGGGGTAGGTGTTGGGAGTGATGGTGGAGGACGGGTATGCCGGCCTGGCGGTGGTGCTGGGGTAGGTGGGGCCAGGGGTGGTGGAGTGGAAGGCCACACCTGCTCCCACACCTGCTCCTGCTCCTCCGAAGCCAGCGATGACCTTTGGCCGGCGGGGGAGCTGTGGTCCACGTCCGCTGCCCACTCCCACCTGTATCCCCCCTGCGACGTTCCTCCCGTTGCCCTGGACGAAGAGAGTGCCGGACTCGCAGTTCTCGCACGAGTCAGACACGATCTCCCCAACGACGCCTCCGAAGACTCTTCCTCCCCTGCCCCTGTTTCCTCCTGCGGGGACGAATGGAGCGCCGGTGTGCAGCGGGGTCGTTCGCGGGTGAGGGGTGGTGGCGGGGACGCGGTGGCGGGGAGGGGACGGGCGACGGACGGGCTTGCGGCCGGGGTTCTGCAAGAAATAAATAATATACGACAATGAATATTCAGCAATGGATTGGAAAACAACTAACGGCACAGACACGGGAATTTTATGAAAAAGGTATGAGAATTATTTATCACCTTTGACTTGAAAGATCCAGCGAGCGGCCTGTTGAATCCTCCTGCTGATCCTCCAGCTCCTCCTCTTCCTCCCTGTGGCCTTCCACCAGCGAGTCCTCTTCCGCCGAGCAGAGCGCCAAGTCCGACTCCGGCTCCTCCGGCTCCAACTCCTCCTCGTCCGCGGTTGAAGCCGCCAAAGGCCTTCTGCTGCCTCTGGCGCTGGGTCAATACTCTGCAAGAGGACGGAAGATTTAGTCGTTTGTGTCAGCTATAGTTGTTGTTGTTGTTGCTACTGCTGCTGTTGTTGATGATGATAATGTTGCTCTTACTCTTTCCGCTATCAGAGCAATCGGTGTTGTATTTTTTCAATACGATATTGCTCCTATGTCATAAGTAAGTATTCCCTGTGGCTGTACAGTAAGTAATGTTCAAGAGGACAACAATGTTAAAATATGTAGTACAATGTGTACACCAACTGAACGCACCTCGCTCCCCTAGTTCCCCCGCACGCTGGCACCAGCCACGGCCAGTTGCAGATGAGCAACTCTTCGTCGAAGGCGAGGCCGAACGGGCAGCGGAACTCGTAGTGGGTGAAGTCGCCGTTGCCAACGTGGTCGAGGCAAGCGAAGAACCACCTTAGGGGAGAAATTCATACATTTTATGAGGAAAATCAAGTGTGTCTTTTATTAGTATCGTTTTGTCGCACCTGCAGTTCTCAGGGTCAACAAAGTATCCCTCTGCGGGGCATGAGTAGTCCTGCTTGGGCACTGGCATGATCTCGGAGGAGCCGTCGCAAGGAGTCGCCTGGATAAAAAAGAAAATACCTAATTGCATTTCTCTCAATAATAAAATACCAAGTATTTTTTTCACCTGCGCCGGCCACACGCACACCTCCCACCTGTCGTCGAACACGAGCCCGTTGGGGCAGGCGTACTCGAAGATGGTGAAGTCGTTCTCGTACTGGTTGAACTTGACGCAGCGGTAGAACCTAGGGAAAAAGAAATTTAGCGACACTTTCACATTCCCGCAAATTGATTATATCATACTGTGTGCAGTCCTGCGGGTGCCTGTAGTACCCCTGCCTTGAGCACTCTAGCACCGTCTCAGAGTTCTCTCTGACGGACGTGATCCTGCCCTCCTGGTCCACGATGCGAACGATCCTGAATGGGGAGAATGCGAGTCCCCTTGGGGCGCCGCCGGAGGGGGAGAAGGAGACGGGGGAGAAGGTCTGGGCGTCGGCGAACAGGTCCTCCTCGAGGCTGTGCACCACCTAAGAAAAAAACCAGAACAATTTGTGTCCTCACATTTTTTTTTGCTGCTGCTGCTGATATTGTTCGAGCTACTCCTGCTAAAACTATTGCTACACGACATTCTTCTCACCAGCTGTCTTGGCTTCCTCTCCAGCTGCGTGACCGTAGCGTGCATTGCCCTCAGGAGCGAGTGCTTCCCCTTTCCGCACGCGTCGTCTGCGTCGTCCGAATCCACCCCGAAGAGGCCAACGCCGCCCAAGTTGCGGAGGAGGGCGTACTTGCACTTGATCTTGAGGGAGGCGTCGTCGTCGAAGGCCACCCAGGTCTTGCGCTTGAACGCGTAGGGCCCCGTCATGTCCTCCTCCCTCTCCAGCGTCCAGTTGCCCTCCTCCTTCTCGCTCATGAGCATCTTGCAGACGGACTCGTAGGAGATGGCCTCGGGGGCGCCCAGGGCGGGCGAGCCGGGGACGGTCTTCTCGGGGTCAGCCAGGGAAAACCTTGGGTTTGACTCAGTTGTAGATATGGGAAATTGTTGTTTCGATCATTATTTGATTTATCACTTGTTTCCGTGCGCGCTTCCGGTGAGGATGAGTCTCTCGTCGTCCACGCCCAGGCTCACAACAACGTCCAAAAGGGAATCCTAACAAGAAATCGAGTTTCCCACATATGCAGTACACGAATTAATTTGAATTTCACTCACGGCGTTCTCAATGTCTGAGACACCCATGAGCCTGCTGTGGTGGTAGGTGGCGTTCTTGAGCGGGAGGCTCAAATTATGGGTGGGCAGGACGTAGAAGTCCACAAACCTTTTTTTCGAAAAATAAACATGTTTTTGCAGGAAAGCAATGTGACCATGCATGATTTGTTACTTGTTCAGCATCTTGAAGTCGTATCCCTTGACCAGGTACTCGGGGACGGGGGACAGCCTGAAAAGAAGAGGGGGAATTTTAACTACGGTAAATGTGACTCAATAAACAGCTCTGCGTTATTACCTGAGGAAAACGAGGAACTTTTCAAAGTCCTCGACGTCTTCCTCCTCCTCCTGCTCGTCCAGGAAGAGGTCGACAAGGGACTGGAGCTCCGACAGGGAAGACTCGTCCACCGGGAGGTCTGGATGAAATTTATATAAGAATATTAAAATGTGGGAAATGGACGTAGTCGAGAAAACAAAAATT
>JAAUXU010009758.1_pt1 | contig 10298 bp, 7 predicted proteins | sample 7278151 | NCBI WGS metagenome assembly JAAUXU01 (sample SAMN14350113, study PRJNA611818) | marine sediment metagenome | isolation source: surface marine sediment (1.8m) | place: French Polynesia: Moorea | collected 2018-08 | reverse complement strand
GTCACGTTTGGATAAACCGTACTACACGTAGCTCACTTTCGACTAAGCTGAACGTGCCGCACATAGTTACATAATAAGTGAACTGGAAGGGAAAACAGGTCCTGGGACAGAAACGGGATTTGCGAATGTCCTTGCTGTTCATCATAAATATCAGAACGTTGAAAACAAAAAGCCGAAACAACTGCGAGCTTCCAATGCTAAACTTTATTATTCTTACTTCCAATGCCCGGATACACTTTTTCAAATTCACGAGCAAGAAAATACCTTCTGAAAAATTGACACTTGTGGGAGAACGAGCGCGTTTCAAATTCTTTAGGTTATTAGTTATTACCGGGTACGTGTACAAGTCCGTACATGTTAGTTAGACAAAATGATGCCCCTCTTTGCAAATTCTCTGAGCATCTTCACGAAATCGAAAGGGAGGGGGAGCGAAAGAAATTTGGAGGGTGCTTGCATATACACAGCCTTATTTGAATGTGTGGCTTACGGATTCAGGAGAAAGTGGTGAAGGCGCTGTCTGGCTGAGCGGAGACATTGGTATTACGCAGTTACCGGTAGTTGAAAAAAGACTAGCAAAAATGGGAAAAAAACAATACAGCATTTTTTTGGTGGATTTTTTAAAGGTATAGATTGCCAAGCCTCTAGGAAGAGCCACACTTTTCCACCCTGAACCGCCACAGGGAACGACACGGCTTTGAGTTTCACCGAAAGTATCTTCACATGTCGGAATAGGAGTACTGCGTTAGCGATCTCCCCGGTGACCCCGGCGACAGCGCCGCCGACCTCCTCTGCCGCACCACGTCCGGGCTGCCGTACACAGGGCTGTTGTCGACGGTCCAAAGGTAGGGCTTGTGGTCGGCGTTGGACAGGCTCAGCGGGCTGCCGAGCTGGGCCACGGGGGACCCGCCCAGGAGAGGACCCTTGAGGGGGCGCAGGGAGGAGGCGTCGGAGGCCGCACCGGTCGCAGCAGCCCCAGTCTTGGCAGCAGCTGCGGAGGGAGACTTGGACATGGCGGCCTTGGTGGCGGCCACGCAGATTAGGCAGGCGAGCAGCATGAAGAGCAGGGCCTGGTAGTGCGCCAGCAGGAAGTAAAAGAGCGACGCCCAGCCCAGCTCCCCTGCGCCGGCCGCCGCCGCGCAGGCGCCTTCGGCAGAGAATCGGACGCGGACAGGCACGCGAACGCTCTGAGAAGTCAGGCTGCAAGAAAATAAATTGAATGAGTGTTGCGCTTAAAAAATATTCATCGTTGAAAGGTTTCTATTTTTCTAAACACATACAGTACAAAACCGTAATGACTCGAGTCCCTAGTTCCTATTCGTATGCAATCAGTAAAAAGAATACCCTACAAGAATTTGACAAAAACCATTAAAAATGCCCGGTTGTGAACAATATGCTCATGTACATCAGCCATAACTTGACTCTAGACTTGCCACATCCTTGCGACTTCAGTGGCCATGGTTGGGAGATGGGGTATTCCAAACACTGCTTTCTTGGTTTTGACACTTTCCCTGGCATCTTTGGCTAATCAGGGATCTTGGGCCACCAGCAATCCGTTTGTAGAAAGGATCCTGCTTCACAGCTTTTTTTGGTTTTTGGTTGCTCATCATGACCTCAGCTTATGCTGGACCAGCACCCTTAACCTCCCTTTTCAGGGGGAGTCAGAGGCCCTTGACGCATCTGTGCGACTTGGAGGCAAGAGGACAGTTTTCTCCCTTCCAGTCCGTTACAGGAGGTCATCGCCTTAAAGTGGTTGTTTGAAAACTGCTCACCTTTCAAGATCTCAATCTCCTTCTGTTAAGGATCTCTCCATCCTACAGCAGGGTTATGCACACTGGATAGTGCCACATGTGATTGTCTTTTTAGGGATCACCCCTGTGCAGGGTTATGTCCGAGCCTACACAATAGTGTGCTCTTTGCCTGGGCTTGAACTCACGATCTTCTGATCAGAGAGTTGCGCCTTAGCACGCACGGCTATCGTGGCTGGCTTAACAGCTAACTTACTTACAAATTCTTTCTTGTGCACTTTCATTTCCCAACTCTTGGGATCTGAGGTCTCAGCACGGAAGACCAATTTAAAATTTGAATTCAAAATGAATTTTCTAAAAGCATCTTCGGGAAATGTCACAGTGAAATAGGAATCTTGAAAAATTGTGCAGTGTGAAAGCACATCAATCCAGCTAAATCTACAATGCCAGCAAGAAGGAAGTACACAGGCCTGTGCAAACCATGGAGACTCTCTCCCCAGCTTCAATCCATCGTTGGAGTTCCTACTGCCACCAGGATTGAATGCACCAAGCTACTCTGGAGATACGTCAAGCTGCACCACCTGCAGGACCCCCATGACAAGCGGTTCTTCTACCCAGACTACAGAATGGTCCAGGTCTTTGGCTATGGTCGCCTCAAGTGCATCCAGATGGCAAAGTACCTCACGCCGCACCTGAGACCTCTGCCGACAATGTAGTGCAGGTCTAGCCCTGTTGTACAATCCATTTATGGAAATAAAGCTTTGTGCTTCCCAGATGAAAGTTGTAGGCATGATAGCTTAATCGCAATCGCAGGTGCTTTAGAAGCAAATTCGTTTTTAGAGACAAGTACACCCACGTAGCAGGTCGCCATTCCCAAGACAAAGCTAACACTCCATTGAGCTATTGCAAACGTACCTTGATGAAATGGTAACGTAGAGTTCAGAAGCCTCCTTGACGGTCTTGTAGTGGTCCTCTCCTGTCTGAGACCAGTAGGCGGAGCTAAGGTGGAGGGGGACCGTCGTGGCGGTGGAGGATGAAGAGCCAGATGCGCTCTCGGAGTACTCGCGACCCAGAGACAGGAACTCCTCGTGAGATGGGACGAGCCTGACGGAGCTCAGGACGGAAGTTAGTCCCTAGATTTGTTGCAAAGAAAGGTCATTGACCATGTTCTACTAATACTGACAGCAGTTCAAAATATTACCTGGATCTGGATCTTGGCGCTGGGCTCGACATTGCTTAGCTCGACGTCCTCCGTCAGAACATGGAAGCCCGAGACGAACCTAAACTTGACTCTGTCGGACTTGACGGCGCCCAAGCGGGAGGAATACTTGGGGGAAACCTCAAGCTCCACGTCGTCCTCCAGCAGCGAAGCCTGAGACTGGAACAGGGCGTCCCTAGGAGAGAAGCGACAGGCGTAGGACCTGGGGAAGATAGAGAAGAGTTATTTAACATAGCAAGTTGGTTGAAGATGAAGGATCGTGTAATGTACCTCATCTTGAAATTGAAGACTGCTTCGACGTTGAAGTAGTCTTCCAATTTGTTCTCCCCAGACAGAAACCGGGCGTGACACTCGAAGAGGTCTGACGCCGCCACTTTCTCCCCGGCGTCCGACGCCGCCTCGCCCTCCTTCTTCCCAGCCACGGCACGGAAGTTGCAGGCATCTCCGGCGCAGCCGCCGTCTGAGGACGAGGAAACGGCCGCGAAGGGCAAGAACTGGTCTGCACGACGGCGTGTCAGCAGCTCAACCTGAGCCAGAGCCAGACGAGCCGGGGTCTCCGCTCCCACGTCTAGGGTGGTGCGCTGCTGCCTGTCGCCGCCGTCGGGAAAGTAGGAGAACCTGATGGCACCGGCCCTCAGCACGACGGCCACGCCAGTCTCGGGGTCGATCTCTGCCATCCCGGAGGGCTCGGCCACCCAGCGGCCAGCGGATCCATCTGCGGCGCCCGCCACAAGGTTGTCCAGGTCGATAACGTCCCCAATGAGGACGTCGCCGAGGGCGGACGGAGCGATGCCCTTGCCGACGTTGAAGATAACAAAGTCCTGGAGGCCCCCGCCCCAGGTGCGGAGGACGGTGAACTCCTCTTTCGCCAGGACTGCCCTGAGGGTCTCGTTGGCGGACTCGCTGATGACGAGGGAGTCGAATCTGCTTGGGCGGTAGTCGATGGAGGAGGAGAAGGGGCCGATTCCGTCGGAGCTGAAGCGGGCGCCCGTGTTGTCGTGGTAGCTGATGTAGAGGGGGAGGCTAAGGCCGCGTGGGAGGCGGGTCAGGCTGGATCCGGGGAGGGGAGTAAAGGCCTAAAAAAAGGTCACATTGAACAGGTTACAGGTACAATGGAAAGCTAACAAGAAAATATTCATCCATACCTCTCCTACGTTGATCATCATGTAGTGCACGGGCTTGACGTCGATGACGACGCTCGTCCTCTGCACTACACCAAAGTCCTCGGTGGCCTCCACCAGGATCACTGAGCTGCCAAGCGAGCGCCCAGACCTCACCAGGCCTGACTTGGAGACGGAGACGCCGATGCCGGACATCACCTCGTACTCGACGCTCCTGGCGCCGCCTCGGTCGCGGTTGGTGGCCAGCTGGAACTCGGACTCCGGCGCCAGGAGGAGGAAGCTGGCGAGGCCAGAGGAGGCTGGGGTCGGTGGCGGTGGAGAGATGATTCTGAGGTCCTCGAAGACGTGCACCTCCAGCTGGTGCTCGAAGCGACGGTCGCCCTCCAACTGGAATTGGTTGTGACCGGGGAGGGTCTCGGTGATGCGGGCCTTGAGCTTGATCAGCACCCTAAGACAAGAAAAAAACAATTAATGTCTCGAATCTAAAAAGAGAAATGCTCAGCCGTCCGTTTTGCAATACCTTCCAGGCTTTTTGGCAACAAGTCGCATGACGCCCTCGTTGTCCTTGCCGGGGAAAATCCCACTGCGGTGGAAGACGCTAACCAGTTCTGCAGCATCCTGAAATCGGAAATTCTTTTAGTTCAGTTCAGACACACAAGAACTTCCATTCCATGTCTTACGTTGTTGGTGGAAGTCCACTCAAGCTCAAGGTTGGGGATGGCTGACCCGAAGGCGAAGGCGTTCTGGTTGTCTGCGTCCAGCCCCACGGCATGAACGGGCATCTCCCCGCCAACCTTGAGGCGGCGGACGGGGGTCTCCACGCGGACACCGTTCAGCTTGACCACGTGCACGTCGACCTGGTCCTCGCTGAAGGCCACCTTCTTTCCGGAGACCCTGTCGATCCCGACGGCGCGCGCGGTGAGACGGGTGGAGCCGAGGGTGAGCGCCTCGATCAGCCCAACGCCGTTCGAGTCGGCCACCTTGCCGTTGGCCAGGCTGAACTCGATGGCGGAGTCTGCAAACAGGAAGCACAATAAAAATTTTTTTTTAAAAAAACGAAAGACCAAGAACGAAAAAACGGTATAGACAAAAACAAATAATGGAAGATGGGAACCAGAAATTAATGGACTTTTCGTCCCCGATGTTCTTATACGCCTTATGTCACGTCCGGATTTTGGAAACTACAGTAAACCGAAATTACAATTTCCCAAAGGAAGAACATTCATAACGGAACTCCATTTATTTTTATTCTATTTGTGTTCTCACTGAAAGAATTCTTGACATTTTCGGACTTTTACGAGCTTTCTAACTTGTAACGAGCATGGTAGCAGGTACGTACTGTAAATTTATATCATGAGAGCATTCTGTTTTTCCTTTTCTAAACATCAAAAAGAATCTGAACTCTGTATCGATGATGTCTTCCCAGGAAAGGCCTTCAAAAACAGCTTGAAAATATCGACACATCTCAACTAGACGGCACTTCATGCGGCAACGAGATATTCAGAATATTAAGCGCGACTTGAACAGCTGGGCCAAGGCACTGGCCTTCCCTTCTTTTGCTTCTCCGTTCTTCCCTTCTTCTTTTTCCGCGGCCGCCGCCGTCTCCTTCCTCACCGTGTTAATGACGTCAAGGCTTGACGTCACCTCGCTCGTCGACAGAGCCAGCTTGTTGTCCAGCTTGATGGCCACCTCATCGTGCTTGGAGGGCTTCTTCTCCATCATCTTGTTCATTCCTTTGAAAGGCACCTTGGCCGACTTGCCGCCGTCGCCGCCCGACTTCTTGTTCTTGTGAACTGCCAGTGCTGCGTGGAAGACGTGGTATCCATAGGAAGCCAAGGTTTTGTCCAGGACCACCGTCGCAATGACTCTCTCTTGCCTCTTTTTCTCCTCCTCCTCCTCACCCGCGATGTTGAGCGCCCGCATCCTCAGTCCCAGCACGTCCGTCAAACTCCCCTCAGAGAACTCCAGCTTCGGCTGCCGCTTCCTCATCATGGCAGCCGCCACGGCCAGCCCCAGCCAGCACGGTCGCAGCATGCACAACCACCAGGCGAGAGACCTTTCCCCGCCCTTGGCGCCTTCTTCTTCCGAGATCAACTTTTCCAACTCCTCCGCCACTGCTTGGGCCAGCCTGAACTTTAGGGAATGCCTGGCGGACAAGGCCCCGTGAGATTTGTCCATGTCAACCGCGCTCGCCAGGAGAGCCGCCAAGCTCAGGAACTTGAGCACCATCCTGCACAGAGCGGAGTTCTCTTCCAGAGGCTTCCTCCTTTCTCCGCCAGATGGGAAGAAAGAGAGCTCGATGAACTCCCTAGCCCGCTGGACGATCTTGTTATCCATCCAGCTGCTATCGAAGAGGACGTGGGCCAGGGGTCGGTTGGCCTCCTCGCCGCTCCCGCTCCGGTTGCTGCCGTGCTTCCACCAGTACTCTAGGTCCCTCTGGGCCACTGTTAGGAGGAAGTCGAGCGCCAAGTGGGCTCGGGCATCGGAGGGGTCGGCGGAGCAACGACGAAGCACGTTAGTGGTAAAATCCCAGGCCTCTCTGCACAGGTCCGAATTGGGCGCTGTCAATGGCTCCCGGCGGAAGCGGAGGCTGAAGATTTTGGCATAGTACATTCTCGACTTTGCGCAGGAGGGCGGGTGCTGCAGGAGAACTAGGCCCAAGAACTCGTGGATCTTGCGGGCCAGCGCCAGGTCATCTCGGTTTAGCAGCGTCAGGAGGAACTGGTTCATGAGGTCCTCTTGCGGGTGGCCAAAGCAGTCCATGAGGCTCGAAAGCATCCGCAGCGAGATCATGAGATTTTTCCCGGGGTCCGGGTTGTCCCAGTCCTCGTCGTCGTCCTCGCTCATGTCGCCGCCGCCGCCGAGGCCGGCCCCGCGGCCGATGCCGTTGCCTCGCAGTAGCTGCATGTCGCTTGTGAACAGGTTTCTGGTGAGCCTGTCCATGGCCTTCCCTTTGCCCATCAAGCCCTTCGTGCGAATGGTCTTCTTCCCGGTTCTGTCGTCCCCTTTACTGTCGTATCGGAAGGTGCGGTACTTGAGGTTCTCTAGGTCTATGCACTCGTTCGAATCTCTCTGGCGGCGAGTGTAGGCAGACATCACTCGGTGGAGGAGGGCAGTGTCTGCCACGTCGGCCACCAGCAGGGGCGGCAACCAGGATTCCACGCTCTTTTCCTTTTCAGGAGCTTTTGGGGGGCGCGTAGCAGGGTCTTTGGCAGGGTCTTCGGAAGTCTCTTCAGCGGCCGGTTTGACTTCCTGCACGACGGCAGTCTCCCTCTCCCCTGTTTCTTTTTCGTGTGGCCTCTCAGTTGTGTCCTCAGTCTGCATGGGCTCGTCCGTGTCTGTCTGATCTTCATTCCTGGAAGCTCTGACTTGCTTCTCTTTTTCCGCACTCTTGGGGTCCTCCTCCATCACCCCTGAGGGAGTAGGGGCAGGTGCCGTGGGAGCAGGAATTACTTCAGTGGCAGAAGTCTCGGGAGCAGCAGGAGCAGGTGCCGCGGCGACAGTACCTGCAGATACAGCGCCCGTGGGAGCAGGAGTAGTACAAGATGGTGCTGCGGGAGCATTCACCGGGGCTGTCGGCAGAGCTCCCTCGCCGTCCTCATCGATTTCAATGACCGAATCCTCCAGCTTATCGGCGGGAAACTTCTTTTCTGCGGATGCGGGAACCTGGTTCTCTGACACATTTTTGGCAAAACTCTTTAGTCTCAGGGGCCCCACGTAAGACACCTCCTCAGGATCCTTCTTCTTTGCAAGGGCGGCGACGGGAGCAAGAGCTCTGGGACGGTAGTCTTCGTCGTCGCTGCTGTCGCTGTCAGAGATCAATTCGCACTCGCTGGCGCTCTCCAAGATTGTCACCAGTTCCGCCTTTCTGTCCTCCTTCTGGACTTCACTCACGATCATTACATCCTCCTCCTCTTTTCCGTTCTCGTCCGGGGCTACTTCGTCCTCTGTCAGGTCGATGCAGACGAGATCTTCCCCCCCTTCCGGTTTGGTCTCCACCTCTTCTTTCTTCGGCCGGAACCATCCCCTGGTCGTCCTTCGCACAGCCCTCTTCCGGTCCTGCCACACGGTCTTCGTATCAAACTTCGTGCCATTCTTGTCCTCATTCTCGTCTTCGTCGCTTGACTCCAGGTTGATGATCTCGGTGGCCTGTCTCTGCGCGAAAGGCACCTTCCTCCTGGGCTCCTCACCCACCCTGCCCACCAAGAGGCGGCCCTGGCGGCTGGGGTTGTACCGGACTGGTCCGCCCTCAAAACGCCGCCGCTTGGCGTTGTTGGCGAAGTGAGGGTTGTGGAGGACTTCAAGCAGCTTCGGGTTGTCAATCTTATAGTACGTGAGGTCGCTGAAAGGGTCGATGGCGTACTTTACGATGTAGAAGTAGCTGAAGATGCCCGTGTTCCACCCGCCGCGGCGACTGGAAGTTAAGAAGCGCTCGAAGTCCGGGTTCTTCTGCATCTCCGGCTCGGTGAAGATCTTGTTGAGCTTGATGAGCTTATTAGGTGGTGCATCGGCCAGATCCTTGGCCACCCTGTAACTTTGGATCTCGGCTCCTCCTGCCTTGAGCACCTTCTCGAACTTCTGCCTTTTGGGAGGGTCATGGAGGATAACGGTGGCGCACCAGCCGCTGAAGAAGGGCATAGTGAGGCTCCGGACGTGCTGGCGGGCCTTCCTCGTGTAGTCCGCGATATACTTGTCGGGGTCTAGGAACGTCCCGGCGTCCAGTGAGTCGTTGATATATGCCGGGCGCACGATGGGCTTGCCAGACACGAGATAGGCTATGACGGTGGGAATGAGCGGCGTGCGCTTCGGGTTGGAGGAGTCCCCGTCGCCCACCACCAGCAGCGTGCCCTCGTCTTTGTAAAAGTCGTCGTTGGTTGGCTTGCAGATGCCCCCAAGTTCTTTGATTCGCCAGTGCATGCGCTCAGTTTGCTTGTCGAAGCAATTGACGAGCTGGATGACGGGCTTGCGGCCGCCAAACACGCCGCCGGCGCCGCCGGAGCCCGCGGCATCCCTGGCTCCACCCACGCCGGACGATCCGCCCGCGGACGAGGACCAAGACTGCGAGGTCGACCCGGAGGAGGAGGCCGCGCCGGAGGCCGCGGCCCGAACGGAGATGCCTTGGGGTAGAGGAGGCGGGCCGTGAAACGGGGCTCGGAACTGCGGGGGTCCAGAGGATCCGGGGAAGAGTGGCCGGATGGGTGGCGGGCCGGTTGGCCGCCGGTTTGGCGGTCGTGGCGAGGCGGTGGCGGCCCCGGCCTCGTCCTCGTCTGAGTCCACCAGGTCCACCGTGATCACCGAAGACATGATCACGCTTGGAGGCACCCACGTACCGAGGCAATTAGACAAGAGCAATGTTGTTGGTACTCCTTAACGAAAACGGACTCCCCCGGAATGCGGAATCCCGGACCGGGTGTCCGGGTCAGGGGACCGGGGACCGGGGACCGGGATTCTTTCGGAGGGAGAAAAACACTTTCTTTGAAATAGAACCTAGGGGTAGACCGGGCTTTACTTTTTAAAAATCGAGCCAAGTAAAAATGTCAAAAAACATGCTACCTTTTAATCATTTTTTTCGCTGCTGCCTAGCTTAGAAGGTTAGATACACTTAGTTTATCGCCATAGGACTTAACATATGGCCTTAGGGTTTATGTGGCCTTAGGACTTAGCAAATGGCAGAACTTCGCCTAGGGCCTAGCCTAAGGGCCTAAGGATTACTTTTAAAGTGAAACACTCAGGTAACCAGGTTAGGTTAGGTTAGCAATAAAAAAGAAATAATTCAATTAAGTTCTTGTGTCTACCTCTATGATATTTCCTCTGTTAGCCTTTATTCTCCCTCAAAAAGAATTCCGGACCCTCCTTTCCCCAGTCCGGGATCGTTAAGGAGTATCGTTTTGAATTAAGGAGTACCACGTTCTCTACCACAAAAACTTATAATCTTGATCTCAATGTCTGGTAACTATGACCTCAGCGAAAAACGAGGTCGACGCACAAGCCACAAGCACAAGTCGAGCCCGCAAAAATAATTTTTGTTTGTTTTGTTTTCTCGCGAGTTTTCTCGTCTCGTTCGTTTTCTTTCTCTGTCCGCGTCCGTTTCCGTCACGGAATCGCCTCCGCCAGTTAAACTCCCTCGCAACCTTTGCTTTTAAAACGCTCCCAAACACTTTTCCCGTTAGTCCGGCAGTCACTCCGGCTCCGCCCCGGGTAGGCGAGTAGGTG
>JAAUXU010181245.1_pt1 | contig 10299 bp, 5 predicted proteins | sample 7278151 | NCBI WGS metagenome assembly JAAUXU01 (sample SAMN14350113, study PRJNA611818) | marine sediment metagenome | isolation source: surface marine sediment (1.8m) | place: French Polynesia: Moorea | collected 2018-08 | reverse complement strand
CCCCCCCCCCCCCCCCCCCCCCCCCCCCCCCCCCCCCCCCCCCCCCCCCCCCCCCCCCCCCCCCCCCCCCCCCCCCCCCCCCCCCCCCCCCCCCCCCCCCCGCGCCCCCCCCCCCCGGGCCGCGGCCCCCCCCCCCCCCCCCCCCCGGGGCGCCCGCCGCCGCCCCCCCCCCCCCGCCCACCCGGCCCCCCCCCCCCCCCGCGCCCCCCCCCCCCGCCCGGGCCCCCCCCGGATGACTGGTGTCGGGGGATGGAACCCGCCGCTCTCGTTTGAGCAGCATCCGAAAGAGTTCCAATGTAGTTGTCAGAAATGGTGCTGCTCAGTGGCTTCCACCGGGAGGAGGAGAGCAACCGCCCCCACATCTCTTCTAAAGAACGATCCCGCCGACCACTCTCCTTCCTCCTTCTTTTCCTCCCCCGGCGGCGTCCTCCCCGCTTTAGTGACGGATCCGCTCGTGATTGGTTCCTCCTTTCTGCCACTGTCGGACCCGCTTCTGATTGGTTGGGAGCGCTTCTCCTTCCGCGGACGGAGAGAGGGACGAAGGGGGGCGCACAAATTTGGCTTCCAGAGCTCAATTACGCGTACGCGTCCATCAGTGCCTGGAAAAACCTTGTGGACAATCGCCAAAGGCCACTTGTTGGAAGCTGAGGGGAGGAGAAAAGTGACCACGTCTCCCTCTTTAAGGTCTCTAGTGCAGCCTCTAGTCTTGGTGGCTTGTTGGAGATGTGGAAGTATCTCCTCCGCAAATCGGCGTCTGAAGGACGAGAGGGCCTCCTGCACTGCGGCCCACCGTTTGGGGAGACTCCTTTCTCCGTCCCATGGTCCCTCAAGGAGGGGCACCGAAGCCGACCCTGCTAGAAAGTGGTTGGGGGTGAGAGGGGTGATTTCGCCCATTTCCCCACTGACGTACGCCAGCGGTCTGGCGTTTAGTAGTCCCTCTACTTCGGCAAAGGCGGTGTAGAGCTGCTCGAGAGAGAGGGAGAAGTGGGAAGGGAGGGCGTGGTATAGCGCAGATTTTGCAGCGCCGATGAGCCTCTCAAAGACTCCTCCAAAGTGGCTTGCATAAGGCGGGTTAAACTGCCAGCGAATTTTGGGGGTCTTCTTTTCCACTTGGTCTTCTTTCAGCTTCCCCAGGAGGTGGGCGAAAATCCTACTTGCCCCGTCAAAGTTCGTGCCGTTGTCTGTCAGGATCATCTTTGGTTGGACTCCTCTGTACTGCAGCCTCGAAAAGGCCATCATAAAGGCATCCAGAGAGAGGTCCGAAAGGACTTCCAAGCGGACTGCCCTGGTGTGACAGCACGTGGCGAGGAGCATGTAGTAGGTTTCGTAAGTACGTCCTCTCTTGACCCTGTAAGGCCCCGCACAGTCAAAGGCCGCTGAGTGGAAGGCCACTGGCCCAGCGGCATCAGGCACCCGCAGGGTGGGAAGGGGACCTTGGGGCGGTCTTTGAGGTCGCGCTAATCGGCACCTGCAGGGGACACACGTGCTGACGTTCTTATACATCGCTTTCCTGGCATGGGGGGACCAGAATCGTGAAAGAAATTTATTCAAGGCTGCCGCCGTTCCCCCGGCATGCTTTTGTTCTCTTTCATGGGCGTGCCGCATGAGGAGAAGAGTGAGGTGATGTCCCTTTGGCAGCAAGATGGGCTGACGGACGTCCCTTGGGAGAGCCTCGATGGATGCGAGCCGTCCTCTCCCTCGAACCAGTCTTCGGCTAGAAACGGTGGGAGAGTGGGGAAGTGGAAGTTCTTACGAGCTTCTTTGTCTAACCCTTTCCGGAGATTCTCACGGACTTCCAGCTGGGCCAAGCGCAGGAAGTGGCTCTCCACTCTCTCCCAAGGCGGAGGAAGGGATGGCAGGTGCAGGGTACGTCGTGCTCGGTCCCTCCAACGGCACAAGGCCAGGGGGAGGGAGTACAGCCTCACCAAGGTACTAAAACGCTCGGGGGGCAGGAGGGGCCGCTCCACCTCCCCCGCCGTTGCAAGCAGCACAATCTGCTCGGCTTTTCTTAGTTCCGCCGGGGGAACTATTTTGGGGGGGGCAGGATATTCTCCCGCTTGGAGGTAGGGCGGGCCTTCCCTCCACAGTGTGGACAACTGTAGTTTCAACTGTAGTTTCAACGGGGACATTCCCCTGGTGGCCAAGTCGGCCGGATTGGAGGCCGAAGGCACCCATCCCCATTCATTGCTACTGGTAGAGTCCCTAATTTTCTGCAGGCGGTTCTGAACGAAAGGTTGAAATCTCTTTGCATAGTTCTGCAGCCAGTAGAGGACGATAATGGAATCTGACCAGTGTGCGATCTTGTCGGGGAGGTACTTCAAGTGGGAGAGGACCGTTCTCCTAAGGCACGTGGCCAGCTCAGCGGCCCTGAGCTCCAGACGAGGTATGGTTTCTTGTTTTCTAGGAGCGACGTGGGCTCGTGCTGCGACCAGTCGGGAGGAGGTGGAGCCGTCTCTGTAGCGGCAGACGGAATAGGCCGCGGCTGCATAGGCTTGGGCGGAGGCGTCCGCAAAGATATGCAGCTCAGAGGTGACTGGCACCGCCGCCTTGGTGCACCTGGGGAGGGAGAAGTCGCAGACTTGAGGGAGCTCCTCCACCCACGTGTTCCAGAGCCCCGACCGCGGCAAAGTTTTGTCCCACGGTTGTTCTTTTGCGGCAATGGAGGAGAAATACACTCTCGCTCTGATGGTGTAGGGAAGGAGAAAGCCGAGTGGGTCATACAATCGAGGGAACAACTTAAGGACTCTCCTCTTCGTCCAAGGTCCTCCCGAGGCCACCGGCGCCCTGAAGGTGAACGAGTCCGTCGGCGCGTCGTAGGCGATGCCGAGGGTAGTGAGGCCCATTTGGGTGTCTTTTGTGCACTTCTCTGTTACTTCCAGCAGCCGCGGAGCCCAATCTTCACGCGGAATTCCTGCTAGAACTTGGGCGCTGTTGGAGTGGAACTTCGCCATCTCCATCCCTGCTTCCGCCAGCACCTTCCGCACCTGTAGCAGGGTTGCTGCAGCTTCCCCTTCGTCATCCAACGAGTCCAAGACATCGTCAATGAGGGTGGATTGTTGAAGAGCTTCCGCCGCCAGGGGGAATGTTTTCTTAAACTTTTTGGCGTGTTCTTTGAGCACCCAAACCGCCAGAAAGGGGCTGCCAGCGTTTCCGAACACATGTACTTGGAACTGAAGGACTTCCAGCGCCCCTTCAGGGGTGCGCCAGAGGAAGCAGTGGTAAGGCCGGTCGATGGGCGAGAGGTAGATGCGGAGGAACATCTTCTTGATGTCACCGGAGAAGGTGAATAGTCCGGACCTAAACCTGAGCAGCACTCCAACTACTTCGTTGAGGAGATTGGGTCCCGCCAATAAATGCTTGTTCAGCTCTATCTTGCAGTCCATAACGACGCGGACGGGCGTGGAGGGTTTTCCCAGGTATACCACTGGGAAATGGGGGAGCAGGTAGGACACCTGGTCAGAGGGGAATGGGACGGAAGTGACCTCCCCCCCTTCCTTCCAACCCTCAATAACCTTTTTGTATGCCCTTCTGATGTCCTCGTTCTGGAAGTGCTTGCTGCTCTCCAAGCTCTCCAAGCGGCGGGTGGCTTGGGGGAGGTTCAGCGGGGGGCGGTCCGCGCCTCGAGCCCAAGTGCAACCCACCTGGTACCTCTTCCCGCACTTCTGCAGCGTTTTCTGTGCCTGCCTAACTATATATTCTTCCCGGGGCGAGAGAATCTCAGCCGCCGGGGTCTCTTCTTCCTTAATGAGTCTTTCCAGCAACCTGGAAAGATGGCGGTCGGACACCTCTTGTGCGACCGGGACAGGCTTGGTGTTTTTGATCTCGCAGAGGGTGTCCTTGGTAGGCCACTCCGCGTCAGCCACTGGCAGAGCCGACGTGGTGGAGGACAGCAAAGCTGTCAACGCTGCGGACCGGTCAGGGGGAATATCCGGCCGAGTGGGGCCAGTAACCGTCCATCCCAAGGGAGTTTTTCTGGCGACTGGGTCCCCTTCTTTCCCCATCCTCTCGTCCAACGCAAGAGTGAGGTTGGGGACTCTGCTTCCAATGAGGAGGTGGACAGGCTCTCCTTCCAGCGGTTGGGGGAGGGGGAGACCTGCCAAGTGGGGGAATTCTCCCTGGTACTTCGTCCAATCGATGGGGGCGTAGGAGCCCGCAGGTTGTTGCATAATTTGGACTCCTAATTTCATAAAAAGGCTGCCGCCCACCGGGCGGACCTCCACTTGAGCGAGGAACGTTCTGTAGGTTGTAATTTCCCCCCCCACGCCCTCAGTGGTTGTCCAGTTAGCTGGCCCTTGAAGCCCAAGCTCCTCCGCCACATGGGTGCTCAACATGCCTGCGCTAGTGCATCCATCATCCAGCAGGGCGTTTATTTTCACCATCTTGGAGGAGTGGGGATTTCTCACCCAAAGGGGGAGCGTACGAAGGGAGACCGCCCCTCCTCTTCCTCCTCCCGCCAGCAGCCCGAATTCGAGCAAATCGCCAGCGCCCTCGACGTCCTCATCTCCCTCCGCCGCTAGCAGGTGGGCCTGGCGGTCGTCATCCGCTCCATGAATCATGGTGTGGTGTCTTCCCCCACACTGTTTGCATTGGTAAGGGAAGCGGCATTTAGTGACGGGGTGGGAGCGTTGGAAGCAGAGGAAGCAGCGGTTCTCCTTGATGAGGAAATCCTTCCTCTGCCTCGGGGACATGTCCTTAAACTTGTCGCAGTGGCCAATGGGGTGGAGCTTTTGACAGAGGGGGCAGGGAGGGCGTTGATTCCCTCCTCCCCTCCCAAAGAAGACCTGATCCTCCACCTGCGCGGTCTCCTCCGCTTCCGCCGCCGCCCACTGATCTTCCAGCGTGAGGAAGCCGGTGGAGCGGTGGTTACGGTCAAGGTGGCTTGGGGGCAAAGAGGGGCGACGGACTTGGTTAAGGTTTTGTCCTCCTTCCGCTCCTAGGGCTGTACGCACTGAAACTACTCGTCGGCGCTGGAAAGCTTCCACCTGACGGTGATCCTGCAGTTGCACGCCCAGCCAGTCCTTAAGGGACTGAAGCCCCTTCTTCTTTCCCTGGAGCCTCAACCAATCCAGGAACCTGAGGGTGTAGGAGGCCTCCACCCGGCTCATTATGAGCGTGTAGAAGGCCAGCGACTCCGTCTCGTCAATGCCGTCTCCCATATCCGCCCACTCGTCCAGGAAGGAGGTGAGCCGGGAGTGCAGCAACTCCACCACTCGGAGGTCCCCTTCACGCAGTTCTGGGATGGAGAGCAGGGACTCCTGCCTTGACAGGAGGAGGGCCTCTGCTCCTCCGTAACGATCCTCCAGTGTCTCAATGGCGGTTTTATAGCCCCCACTGGTCCCCTTCACCGTGTTGATGAACTCGCGCATCCTGGCCGACGACGTCTCGATGCTGGCCCGCAGGAGCAGACACTTGTACTCCACATCGATGTCCGCCTCGTGTACACAGGGGATAAAGCAACTCCTCCAATTTGCATAATTAGCTTGGCGTCCGTCGAACTTGGGGAGAGTGGTAGTAACCATTTTGTGGACTTCTGAAGCCTTACTCCCTTCCTTGGAAGGAATCACATTCCAAGGACGGGGAAGGGAAAGGTAGAAGAGTTCCCCCGGATCATCTCTATTGCCCCCTGTCAGGGCCGAGGACGAATCTCTCCCCGAGGCTGAAAAGCGCCTCCCCAGTCCGAATCCCTTGGGGGCAGTGGTGTCCCCCCCACCCGCAGTGTGCGCGAGGTTGAGGAGGCGGGCGCTCGTCTTATCCGCCGGGGTGTTCTTGCTCTTGTTCTTCCCCGGGCTCCCCAACCTATTCCTCCCCCCAGAGGACACCGAGGTGGACCGAGAGCCCTTCCTTCCTCTACGGACCGAAGACGTCGATGCAGTGGGGGCCTTATTTCCACCCCCCATAGGGGTGGAAGGAACGAGAGGGGGAGGGGCCGAATGGAGGGCTGTCAGGCGCGCGGCCACCACCCTCTTGGTGGCCATGAGGGCCGCCTTCATGGCCGTTCCCTCCGCCATCCACGAATCCTTCTCATCCGGCGGAAGGTCCTGGTAACGGAAAAGATCGACCTCCTCCAGCAGACGCTCCAGAGCTCTCCCGTCATCATGTAGGGCAGCCGGATCGGGGGCAAGAGCCGCCACCCTATCCCCCGTGAGATTAACCAACAACTCGGCCCTGTTCAACATGTCCTCCACCTGGGGGATTAGAGGGGAGGGGGCGGCAGCTCCCTTCTTTTGCTTCCCTTTGGGATCCGCCCCTTTTGCCCCTTTTCCCCCCTTGTTGGACCTCGTGTTTTTAGCGGGCCCCACGGTGGAGGTGGAAGGAGGAATTGGCGGGACGCCAGTGTCTCCAATGACCTCGATGCCGTCCGTGGCGCTGGAATGGGTGGAATCCCCCGTTTCCGACCCCCCTCCGGAACTAGTACCCTCACCGCCACCTGCGGTCTTCCCGCCGCCACCTGCGGCACCACTGCCGCCAGCTGCGGCTCCTCCCGTCGCGCCGCCACCTGCGCCCCCCCCCCCCCGCCTCCAGCACCACCCGCGCCCGTCATCCTGCCGGGAACGAGCTTGACCTAGTCCAACCACTGGGCCCGTAGTTGGGCGCCAAATGTTACAAACCCTCCCTCTCCTACAGGGGCTTTTACATCCCACTGTGGATCTCCAGCAACAGGTTGGAAGGCCAAGATTTTGGATGGAGATTTAACTCACATCCCCTCCCTTTCTCTATCTCCCTCTCTCCCTCTTCTTCCCCTAAGATGAAGGGCAGAGATCCTCTCAGCTCAAGATTCTTTTTTATTCTGAGGAGGAGAGACTCTTTTCTTCTCTCTCTCCCTGCTCACATCTCCAAAAAACTCTTCTCACATAATGTAGCATCATCATATTTTTTCTTCTTATCTCCTTCTCTTCCAGCTCAGGCTCCACCGGCGACTCCGTCATCCTCCTCCTGTCGTTGGTGAGGGACCGGAAGGCGCATACCGACGACATCGGCGGGGGCACAATGAGAGGGAGGGAGAAGGAACATAAGCCCAACGTGGGGCGAACACACGAAACGAATGGTCCAGCGAATTAAACATCGTACGAAACACTCAAAAGAGAACTTGTCTTCACGGTTTTTTATAAAAATATATTCTTCAGTGTCTTCTTCGGAAGTGTAGCAGGTCTTGTTCGGGTTGTAGTCTCCATCCTTCTCCTCGTCCGTCCCGCCAGGGGCTTGCGCTGCACTGGCCAGCTCGGGGGAAGGCTTCTAGGAAGTGTAGTAGGGTTTCGTCGGGTCGTATTCCTCCACCTCTCCGTCCTCCTTCTCGTCTGCCCCGCCAGGGGCTTGTGCTGCACTGGCCAGCTTGGAAGAAGGCGGAAGCGCTGCCGCCAGCTTCCTGTAGGTGGCGTCGAAGTGGTCGGCGGAGACCCCGTAGGCGGCGCCGTGGAAGGGGCGGTGGGGGTGGTGAAGGACGGTCCAGGGCGCTGCGGCTGCGCGCAGGGCGCATGGTCCCTTGCCTGGGCGGCATTCTCCGGCAGGAGGAGGGCCGCCTGGAGCATGGCCATGGCGTCCACCACGGGGAGGGAGGTAAGGTAGGAGTAGGAGACAAAGTTGCCGGGGGGGCGAACCTGGGGAATGGGGTAGAATCCCCACTCGACCGCCTCGAACCTGTACTTGGTGTAGAGTCCGTAGTTGGCCGCTTCCTCAAAGTCTGCACGAAGGCGGTGCATGATGGAGGGGTTGCGGACGTCACAGTTGGAGGAGGCGTCATGCCCCCGGCAGCCGCACTTGTCACACCGCCGGTGCAGGAGGGGGCACACGGCGGTGTGGTGGGCGGCGGTGTCATAGCAGCGCCTGTACTCGCAGAGCCTCCTGTTCGGCGCAAACATAAGCTGCTCCCTATACTTGTGGCAGTTGGGATTGTTCGTCCCCGCGACGAAGCGGGAGCAGTGGCGAGAGGAGCAGAAGGAGCAGCGGGCGTGGAACGTGGGCACGAGGGCGTAGGGGTTCCTGGCCTTGCCCTCCTTCCCCAATTTGTCGTTGGCAATCTTGCTTTTGACAATGGGGTCGGGTGGCGCGTTGTCAATCTCCGCGGGGAGTGGGACGAACCTGATGTTGGGGAACTGCTTCTTGAGGTCGGGGATCTTGGCGACTTCCCTGCTCTGCGCCGCCACCCTCAGGTTGGAGTCCTGCTCGGCGATGGCCTGTCCAGGGGTGGGGGCGCGCTCTTCCTTCTCTTCCTTCTCATCCTCCTCCTCGATGGTCTCCTCCCAGATCTGGACAGAGACGACGGGGGGAGCATCCTCCGCATACTGCGGGAAGAGGCGCGAGCGGACATCTTCCTTGGTGTAGCAGGGCCTGTGCGTCAGCGCTGCGTTTGGGGCTGCCCCCAGGCGCCCCTGCTGCAGGAGTCGCTGGCCAGCAGGTCCAAGTTCTCCTTCTCCGCGTCCTCCACCCAGCGCCGGTTCCGGCACCTGAAGGGAGAGGAGAGGGACAGGCGCCTTCTTCTCCTCCGACTTGTCCGCCTCCTTCAGGACGTCCAACTCCATGAGGGGAGGGGAAGCCGCGCGAGGTCGCTGCTCCTGCTGGGGGCCGGTGAGGGCCCCAGCCAGTTGGAGGAGACGGCGTTGAGTGGGGTTGGGGGAAGGCCTTTTCGCCGGGGGGCCGCCATCGCCCTTTGAGGTGGAAGGGCGGGGAGTTTTTTCCCCTCTCTTCTTCTCCGCCACCATATCCACCTCCCCCTCGGCCCCGAACTCCTTCATGAGAGCGTCGTCCGTGAGTTCTAGCTCGGGGGCGTTCTCGCTGTTCTACTCTCCTCCCTCCTGCGGCACTGGGCGAGGTGCGGCTCCCTCCTCCGAGCCGGCGGGGGGCTGTGAGGCGGGGGAAGGGACCTGGGCCACGGGGGGGGACAGGGCCTCAACGGAGGCGGGGGGAACCGGAACGCCGGACTCCACGTAAGCCCTGAGGGCGGGGTTGTTGTTAAAGTGGCGAGGGGAAGGCCAATCGGTGCGGACGCGGAGGGGGTCGCGGACAGCAACCACTGGGAGAGGATCTCCGCCCTCCAGGAAGGTGACGAAAAGGTCCCTGAAGGTCTGGTTGGCGTCCACCGCCTTCATGCCGCCGTAAGAGACGCCATGGAGGAGGAGTCTGTTGACGAAGAGCTGGGGCCCGACCACCTCGTAGTGGAGGAAGAAGCACTCCTGGGGGGAGGGGTCGACTTCCGACCTCGGGGTCCAGCCGCTCCTCCTCCAGACTGGCCAGCGGCCGCCGTAGCCGTCGTCTCCCACCAGGTGGTGGAAGCGGGGCTTGGTGCAGGGGCGGTGGTGGTAGCCGCAGGCGTAGGTCATCTGCCAGGGGAGGTCTCCCACGTCCGCCCGGAAGTGTGGGTAGATGATCCCGAGGTGCTGGTAGATGAAGAACAAGTGCTGCGTACTAATGACCCTGTTGATGACACAGCCGTCGATGTCGAAGAGGGGCTCGTTGGGGTTGGGGAGGCCGGAGTAGAGGACAAAGATGTCCTCCCTGAGCTCCGCGGGCAAGGTCTCCCAGCGGCGGAACCACTGGCCTGAGCTCGCCAACTGGCTGAGGCAGAAGGTGACGGACCTGCCGTCGTACGTGCTGACGCAGAGGAAGGAGGGCTCCGAGTCCATGGGGACGACGGCGACAGCGAGCAGGGGCACCCGCTCCACTGCCGCTCGAAAGTCTCCCTCCGCACCGGAGGAGATCCACTCGTCGGGGGAGGCGACGAAGGAGAAGCACCTCCTCTGGTTGGAGCCGAGCTCGTCCCTCCACTTTCTCGGCCTCATCTCCTCCGCCATATGGACCAGCGCCTTGTACGACTGGTAGGGACCGTGGGCGAGCTTGTTGATCAAGTCCGAGAAGACTTCGCCCTTCAGCGGGAAGTGCTGGGGGCGGAACATGGTGTCCCTGAAGTGGGGAACGAGCGGAAGCTCAGGACCCCCAGGGGAACGGCGGTGTGGGTGGCGGACAGCAGGACTTGGCTCGCCGGGGCCTGTGGTGGGGTAGAGGGTAAGGATAGAGGTGGGGGGGAGGGATGGGGCGCGGCTGAAGTTAAAGTACCTGTTGAAGAAGTATTCGGCGTGGGAATGTTGGGATTCCGACGTGTTGGCGGTCGGCGGTAGGGATGGGGAGTGGGAAGAGGGGATGCCACCACGTGGTAGTGTTGGGAGAAGGGGGTGGTGGAGAGCACTCGTAGTTGGAAGTGGAATAAAAATACTCGCCGCGTTGGTGGCCGTGCTGGCGCTTTGGTGGGTGACTGGTAGGGTGGGGAGGGGGGAGGGGGGAGTGGGAGGGGGCGGGCGGATGAATGGT
>JAAUXU010015329.1_pt1 | contig 10299 bp, 6 predicted proteins | sample 7278151 | NCBI WGS metagenome assembly JAAUXU01 (sample SAMN14350113, study PRJNA611818) | marine sediment metagenome | isolation source: surface marine sediment (1.8m) | place: French Polynesia: Moorea | collected 2018-08 | reverse complement strand
TCAGAGGTGCAGTCTTGGTTGTTGCCGAGAGCAGCGGCGTCACATTGGGCAGGGAAAACTTCATGGCCAGCCAGTGTCAGACCTTCTAGCGCATCAGGGAGAGGCTCAGTTTGAATTGGAATTCTTGAGAAGATATTTTTAGTTTAGTACCAAGCTATGTGTAAGCTTTACACAAACTGAAAGTTGGTACAGTTGCTTCCAGGTGCAGTACTTAGTACGTGTTTTGGACGTTGATGGTACGTACGCACCGACACGTACTCCACCGGGATGGTTCTTGACAACTACTCCATTTTCGTCGGTTATCGCGCCGCCGTCGTCAGTAAGATCGAAATTGTCTGTAGCTGTAACTGCTGTTTGAACTCAGTCCTTTTTTCACAGAAAGCACAGGTACAGGGTGTCGGAAAGAGTTGCAAATTTTCAATCCCCCAACTACGTCTCTTAGACTGGACGACTAGCAATGATTTTTACTCACAGTGCCTAGTGAGAACCTTTTTACTTTTAAATTTTTTCATTAACTTTGATTCAATAAACTGCGTCATAGACATTGATCACAACAAAAGTAGCCTTTCTTTTCTTCAATATCGCTTCAATGGAGCTGAAACAGTGGATCTGCGGGGCGTTTTCCAGAAGCCCATTCTTGCGCTCTTGCTAGAGATACACTGAGGGGTAATCCGATATTAGTCAATTTTGAAACTGCATCCGCAACATCGTTATGTCTGCAAGGCTGAATTTAAAATATAACCTGATTCTAAAACTTTCTACTCCCCCCCCCCCAAAAAAATGGGCCTTTGCAAAGGTGACTGAGAGAAGAGAGCTTCTGGAGCAGGAGGTGCTGATCCTGTGAGGCGCAATGTAAAGTTTTACTCTCCAACATGAGAACCTTCAGAACAAAAGACTAGTGATTTACTTTTTTTAATCCTTAGTCAGCATAAAGACGTCATGAAGTGATTTTTATTCAAAAATTCATTTGCAGGTGTCAACCACATGAATCAAGTGTCCTCTCGTGTGCATTAAAAGCCTGCTGACGATAGTTGACGAACTATTGAGACTTAAAAATAGTTTTTATCAACTTCATACTTGATTGCAATTCTAATTCATAGTCTCATCATTATTTTTATGAGTGTCTCTAAACCAAACAAATTTCGGTGACCTTATTGTTGTTCTTACCTGATGGCTATGCTTTGCTCTGAAATCATAATTTTTCGTTAAAGCAGCTCTTTGATTTTGACAAGAGAGGTTGTGTTATGGGGGAGATATATTCTCCCGACCGAAAATGATCTGTTGAAGGCTCAAGTACTGGTACTTTAGCGGGTGGATGTGAAGTCCTCGGACAGCGAGTTTGAAAGGCACAACTCCAGTATCGATTGAGTAATATTGTTGAAATTTTCTGGGCAGGTGGCGTGGAACATGACTGTTATTTGTTCTTTAATGAATAATGGCACCCTTACCCTCGAAAACCCTCTTTGAGTAGCCCTCAAATGCAACGCACATTATTTGATCATACAAGAGTGCTGCGACCTCATGTCATTTGACTTCCATCACAAAAGCTAAGCATCTTGTGTCAGTGACATACAGGGATTCCCAAAAGTTCGTCTACACTTCAGCGAGGCTACGTATATCTCAGCTTATATGGCACCCGGAGAGACCTGTATGGATTCAGGTGCTTCTCGGAATTCTTTAGTTTCCATACCAACTTCTTCCAAACAAGAAGGGGAGTAGGTGGGAAATGAATAATAAGAGTTGTTCAATCAAAGAAGATGCTCGAAATGTCCACCATTTTGGTTCAGCCCCAGTCTAACCCTTGGCAAAGTTGCAAAACATCCTCCTCTGACATTGTTCCCTACCTTGATTCAGTGTGTGGAACTCTTCCCTCTTGGAGACTTCAAGCTGTTTCAGAGTATCAGAACTTTTAGCAAAAAAATGTTCTTCATCATCCCTGAGATGTGTCATCCAAGCTGACATAAAGCCTTATGGAAATGCAAAGGGACTTTTGAACATCCCTGTATGCGTCGGCGGGAGTGTAAAGACTATGAGTACGGTAAGATAAATATTTCCCATCTTGAAGAGATCGATCGACCAGTCTTACTTGACCACAAAATTTCATACTTCAATTTTTGTAGGATAAAAAAGTCCCCTGACTTTCCGTCCATATCTAATATATAAATCGCGAAGGCCGTATGTACGTGTGTGTGCGTGGGTGGGTGTGCGGCCGATTTCCAGATTTACCATCTTCTGCGCGGCTGATTTTGGCATTCGGTGTGTGTGCGACCGATTCGCAGCTCTTGCGGGGCTGATTTCTGCGACTGATCTCCAGCTTTATCAGCATTTACCCGTGGTGAGCGCGACGCACGTGAAAGGGTAGAACGTGTGGTGTGTGTGAGACACAGACAGACAGACAGGTACACACTCACACCCACTCATGGTACTGCACATTTTTGACGTTCTTTCTATCCAACAAAGTGGGGAGCGCGTGAGCGTTAGTATAGCATAGGACTCCTATTTAATACAGTGGTTTATGAGGGGGTCGTTGAAGGTGATTTGGGCCGAGATGGCCGCTTGATCATGAAGAATGGACATCAACGTATGTGTGTATGGGAATTAATATAACTACATTCTCTATACGCAGGGTGAAACCTAAGTGAGGACGCTCCGATGCCGCGAGCGCGCGGCTCGAGTACGTCGAGCCAGTGGTGTTCCGCGACCTCAGCCTGTTGGGCCGAGAGCAAGTCCAGCATCGCAATTTCGACTGCGACTTCTGTGAGAGTGAGGACTTGGCAGACGACTGGAACCACCACGTCGAGCGCTACGACCCAGCAGCTTGGGATGGCTGGGACCGGGGCAAGAACTCTTCCAACCGGCTGTCACACTGCTGGCAACATTAACTAGTACAGTACTGTACGTACATGACACCGTGCACTGAGACGCCGAATGTGCAGAAATGCAGTATTTCGCTAACGCAGATTTATGCACATTCCTTCGGTGAAACGTAGCAATGACGTCCTTTTTTCGCTAGAACCAGACAATCGAATTGCTGAGTCAGGTCACTAGGTTTCTTCCTCTGAGGCTTCTCGCAGCTCTGTCTGGTACGAGGGCATGCTGGTCAACACGGTCGCCAACGGCCTGTCAGAGTCCATCGCGAGGTTCTCATCAATTTCGGCCCAGACTGCAAGGTGACCATGGACAGTGCGTAGATACACAAAAAGAGTCTCTCTCGCGAGTGCTTCATGTGCACCTGCAGGTTAGGGTACACTCTCAGCTCCAACGTGATGATCAAATTGACTGCGTTGGTGTTCGCGACCAACATGAGCTCCAGCGCAGTCAAGGATGTCATCCAAGGCAATTTTGTGGTGAAATATGCAGACTTCCTTCTTATTACAAAAAACAGATGAGGAACTTCACGTTACTGTGTACGTCAATACGTACACGCACGTTATACGTGCACTTACGTGCAAAATTGCACAAATCCAGTTCGAATATGCTGACTAAGAATAGATCTCGCATTGCATTGCTAAGCTTACAATGTAGCTTAAAGTTGACTAGCGTTGACCTGACTTGTATGTTAGTAAATATAGTGTAGAGCGTGTCTGAAAAAAGAGTTCCATTTGCATTTGCTATTTTATGCTACTTTCTGATAAACTTCTTACGGAATCTTTGACTTAAATAAAAGTTTTTCTGCGGAGCACCCACTGACGGCACATTAGGACATCATCTAGCGCTTGACCAAAGCCACGGCGGAGCTCTACGCCAGCGGACTGGGGATCGCTGGAGCTTGGCAGATCCCAGAGTTATCGTGTTACCATTAGTGTGTGTGCTGGATGAACAACCATATGTCTTACAGGGATGACGCTACAAGAGATGACTGGACGAGGGACGCAAGCATTGATCGCCGCTCTTGACGCCCAGGAGGAGGCCTTCAAGTGCTCGGTGAAGTTCTCATTGGCCGAGAGACGGATTCAGCGAGAGCACGACGGACGAGCTGGCGGCCGTCATGGCCCAATTTTTCTATTGGAACACTCACCCAGTCACTGGATCAAGACGTTTCATAGTAGGTGGACTGGACGTCACTGATACAGATCAGTACACCATGACCTGGTCCTTTTAGCGTACATAGTAATGGTAGGACCTCATTGCTTTTAGATTACGGGCATGCACGAGATGACCAACGATTTGAGCGAGGAGCTCTTCCTTTGGTGCAGGTTCGTCTTTTTGACTAATGTAATGCTTCTATAAAGGTATTTTAAGAATACATGAATTCATGAAAGCACCGTAGAGGAGGAGTATAACATTTCATGACATGCACTGTGTCACTTATATGCTGTTTTTTCTAGTTAGTTCCAGCTTCTTACTGGAACTAAAAGCATTCCAGTTGGGCTGTAGGTTGCTTTTTCTTGACAAGGATATCAGGAGACTTATTGTATATAGTTATTGAGGCCGCAGAGATTCAGGATGTGGTGATTCAGCAATAGATTTATCATCAGAAGTCTTGTTCAGTCGAGCAGGTCATGGAAATTGATAATGACGTGGTTGACTCAATCGGTCGAGCCATGCAACTGCACACATTTTACCGAATGTCCAAAGAAGGCATAAGCTGTGCACGTATGAAGAGCAGTTTCCTTTTGCAAAAACGACTGGTGAGTGACTTTAATAAAATGTGATAGATATAATATGACATGAGCAGAAGAGCGATGAACTATAAAGTCTTAGATGAGAAATATGCTCATGTCATATAAATCTTCAGATACTCCTCTACAGACCAAGCCCAAAACTCCCTTGCAGGACCTAGGTTAGTCCCAGAATGAAGCCGCTAGACATAAATATTAATTACTATACCCACTGTAGTTTTCCACGGCTTCTATCAATTGCCCTGCGTTTGCAAGCGTGTGTATATACACACACTTTGCTCCAAGTTAAGTGACAAGAAGCACAGAACTTTCTTCTACTGCAATTTTTGGCCTACTAGAATCTTGGGGTCTGTGGTACAGATGTGGTGTTAAAAGCAATACCAGAATAGTTCCTGTATTCGAACAACTATAAATGATCAATCACTCTTAAGACCGGAAGTTGACGTTCGCAAATTGTCACTTTGCCCCTTTATCAGCACATATGGTGGCCATCCTGGGGAGAAAGAACAGTCAGAAACCGGGAACAAAATGAAATCATCATGGAAGATGTTGCAAGCAACATTCTGGAGGACGCTTGTCAGATCATCGACGTAAAATCTCCTCAAAAGCAGCGGAGAGTGAGCTTTGTCGAAAAAGGGTTTGCCACTTTGACCAAATAAATGGAGACTCCAGACTTCCTCTCCTTTGTATTCGGCCTCCAAACATGCCAATGAAGTCAGCTGATCCGGGCGAAGAAGCTGGATGCATGCGCTCGTCTTGGACAGAACCCAACAGGCGTCATCAGTGCAAGAATGTGCAACGTGGACCAACCGCATTCTTTTTTTCCTGATTCCTGTGCCTTTTGTTTAGCTTCATAGGTAACTTTGCCATCGAAATGTGTAACGTTATGGAATAAAATTATGTATTTCTGCGCTGCAGCACGATGAGTAACTTAAATTTGACATTGGTAGCATAGGGTTACTATGTACAAATAACATTCCATATGTATTTTAAGGGTAAAATTGTTCTTATATGTAACTTACGGTTGTTTTTTGTTTAATATGCATACACCACGGTACGCCTCCTTCTCGCATATCTTCTCTCAAACACAAGCACACTGAGATCGTTAATACTGCTGCTCTTTTTCTCCACAAAAACATCGTGAATCATGATGTTTGTTCCTCTCAAGGATTACTCCTCTTCCATACGGAGCAAAGAGTCTAGGAAGCGTCTCTCCGTTCCCGCATCAGCCTTCTGCCTGTCAAGCATGTCCTGGAGAATGCTGATCAAGTCGTGATGAGTCATGATCACTCGACTGGACGTTGGTCTGAACTGGAACGGTGTGGAGTCGTCGTTGACTCTTTGGCCGACATCGTTGTCGTTGTAGTCGACTGCCGACCCGGAGAGGAGAGTCCCGCTGCTGGCAGGCGACTTTGCATCTTCAGCATTGGGATTGGGTCGCCGACGGCGAAAGTTGATCTCCTCCAACTTTTCCAGTCTGGCAAAGTCTGACTTGAATCCAACAGGATCTGCAAAAAAAGCGAAAGATCTCGCATAAGTGTGAAGTCAGCTGTATGCGTGATGGTGTCACCGACCTTGTTCTAGTCCAAAGGACGGCCAGTGGTCGTGGTTGTCCAGCTCTTTGACAACCGGTTGGTTGGGTCTTCGATGCTTGATGTGAACGTTGTGGAGGACTGGAAAGCTATCCATTGCAGACAGCAAGCCGGGATTCTTGGCCTGATCCTCCGGTTCCGTCGTTGTCTGGATGTTGTTTTCGCCTTGTTGGTCAGCACCCACACTGTCCAACAGCATGGAAGAAGAGCGGTCGGCGAGGGATTCGACTTCATCGGACCTGATGTCCGAAGCAACCATGCCGAACATTTGCATGCCCTCGGGAAGCGTTTCTCCGTCAGGGATCTCGACTGTGCAGATGTCAAGCATAGGATTCAAGTGGGTGTTGAAAATTGAATGACGGTGATTGGCGCTGGCCGCGTCAGACGGGCCGACGTCATCAACAGAGGTGTCGTCTTCAGTCTCGTTGGCAAGCAAGCTGTCATCGGCTGCAAGGTCTGCAAGAACACTCGGGAAGGCTGGAGCACCTGAAGGAATAAAACAACTTATGAGAGCTTGAATCCTTGCAGATACACCGGGAGTAGCAACGTAACATTGTAGTCACTGAACTTTTCTTACCGGGGTCATCGCAGTTCATCCCCTTGATGAAGTCTGTTGCGTCCAGAACCCTTCCGTTGGCGTCTTCAACAGAGACGAAGAATCCAAGATTCCTCTTCGGCTTCTTGATCCACAATTTGACCGCCTCTTGAACATTCATGGTCAGCCACTGGCTGACTCCGGACCACACGATGGTGGAATTTAGGATCACTCGCTCTCTCAGCACTAAACAAAAGTAAAGGTTAGGAAAGATACTCTAGTTTTTAAGTAAAGACACTTAGTTGTAAGTACCTTTGTGCTTGAATCGCTTTACCCAAGAAGCAGTCACTGTCAATGGGTACGAAACGATGGAATGATCAACCTGGAGAGAGAGAGAGAGAGGAGGTTATCATGGCATGCCAAGCGAATCAAGGGTCATCCAAGCTTGCTCGTACTTTTTCTTCAAAGAATAGCTTGAGCTGTCCCTCGAGCAGTTTCACGTAGTACCCTTCTTCTGGCGTGGCCCTCTTCAGATCAAAGTACACATGTAGGGCGAAGGGCAACGACGGTCCGTGACGAGACACCCTGTAGGGCAGCTCACCTAACAGAAAATGAGGGAAAGAAAGAGGGTGCGTTTTTTTTCCTTTTCTGTTGCTACATGCCAATGCTCCAGGTTTGCTACTCACATTGTGGAAACATTGACTGCATCTTCTCCGTGTAGTCCGAGTACAGGAAGGCGTCGTCCTGCCTGGGCACTAGCGTCACCGGCCCTTCTACCCTCCCCAGTGTTTGATGCTGCGGCTGGGTGGATCCTTCTAGGGAGCTCCAGAGGATGGCGGCCGTCTTGGCCTTCTCGGGAGCCAACACCTCGGACACTGAGGGCAAATTCTTCCCGTTGAGGTTCAGCAGAGACTCTACATGTTGGCGGACCCCGGCCAGCCGGCGTTTCGCAGCTCTGCGTGAAGAAGGACGAGTTTAACGTCGTGGCATCCCGGTTGCTGCTGCGCAACTGTTCACACACACACACACACACACACACACACACACACACACACACACACACACGCGCGCGCGCGCGCGCGCTACAACAGCAACGTTGAGTTTGTTAGTTGCACATGTGGCAGTTTGCAATATTTGTGCAACTTTAATATAAGTTGCTGACATTTTTTGCTAGCTGCAGTCCTTAAAAGAGATAGATCGATCAATCACTTCCCACAGACATTTGTTACAGCACTATTTTTTCCTCTTGCCTCTGCACACGGAGGCAGCAGCTAATTTATGTACAGTATACAACAGAAAAGTCCGTGGACCCTGAGAAGCCCGCAAAATGACATTTTTTTCCCCCAATCTTTGCAAATCCGACCGGTCAGACTTTCTGCATCTCTTTCTATTTTGGTCGGCAGCTCGTATAAGACGGGTGTTGGGCGGAGAATCTCGCCCAGGAACCCCCTTAAAATATCCCCGACCCCTTTTCTTGACTTCACCCAGGGGGCAGAGTAGGAGAAGAAGTAGCAGGCCGGGAAATGGGCGAGGAGAGGAGACGAAAAAAAAAACCGTCGCAAATGCAAAAAAAAAAGGACAGAGACTAATGCACGAAAAGTCTCTTCAACCCCACATGAGACCGTCTGGATTGGACTAGATTGCTTCTTCAGACTGGGGATGTCGCACACGTGCGTGTGTTTGAACCTTTTTTAAAGGTAAAAATACAAAATGTCCGAAAACCTTTTTTTCACCTTTAACCAGAAAAAAATTGCAAAAAAAAAGTTAAAAGTTGCGTGCATGGGGAGAGGGGCAGTCGTACGAGTACTTGAATGAAGAGGATCTGGAGAACTTTCAAGCGTCTGCTGTGCTTGACAAAGAAGATCCTGTCTGATAGAAAGAGACGGAGAGAGAAAAGAAATTGGCGTCAGGCAGGTAAACAATCAGTGAGTGGGAAGAAAATTTCGCCCATTTCCAATCATTTGTTTGTGTTTGCTGAGCTGAGCTGATCTGACACATGGCCCAATTTCACGAACGCTTCCTTTCCGCCCGTCGAGTGTGTGTGCGCGCAGTACAAAGCACATACGTACATACATCCGTACAGGTGTGCTCTGCTCCTGCCTCCTTCTGGGGGCAACTTTGGGCTCGTAGCTAACCAAGCAGACAAGAAGTCATTTATTTCTTTTTCTTCCAGACTGCCCATTGAAAAAAATCCAGACACTTGACAAAAAGCGCCCCAAAAGGTAGAAAATGAGCTGGCCAGACAGCAAAAAATCTGCACTGCTCTCCCGCTGATCACCTGTCTGTCAAGGGACGCTTTGACTTAGGTACAATCACGCCGTCCAGACACTCGGGAATTTCAGGGCAAGGAAGGGGGGGACGGAGGGGACGGCACGGGACGGGACGGGACCCGGGGGCCCCCCTTGTCTGGAAGAAACACATTTGTTCTTGTATTGTCTACTACTAATACTGCACCAGTACACGTGTAGATATGTGAATGTGCAGCTCAGGAACGTGCGTTGGCAACACCGCTAATACACCGTAAGACAGATGCAAGGATCACTGGATACAAGGACAACTGAATACCAGGAATGATCACTGGATATAAGAATTATTTGTCAAGAACCTTATGCACATTAATTGACAGGTACAACAAGGGTTCAGACGTTTTATGAGTAGACCTCGGAATTTTAAGTTGGAAACCTAAAAACGCCTCTTGTATCATCAACTTGTCAGTCCCACCAGGCCAAAAAAAAAAAGTTTGGTATAATTGCTGCTGTTCAATTTAAAAAGTCAATGAAAAATTGCAACAGGCTTTGAAATTTTGACGAATTTTCAAATGAATGCTACCAAATTTTTATGGGTGTGGGGAAAGAACATGAGCCACAATTGTTGTCACCCCTGAGTTGCTAAGTTTCTTTACCCAGAATCCCGACGTCTTCCCATAACCTCCTAAGGATCAATGTGATAACCCCCCGAGTGTCCCTTAGCCACGTTTTGCGGTCTAGCACGTACGCCTACATGGGCTGCACGTGGGTGGGTGGGTACTAACGTCCAACCCTTAGAGGAAGACAACAACACCACTTGCAACGCTCCTTGTCGGATGGGCTGCACTTCCTCTACGCCGCTGACAGGTTCCTTTTCTCTTCGATGCACTCTTTGTAGGTGTCGTCACGTGCAAGTTTGCGTCCGTCTGCGTCCGTAACTTGCGCGTGTATAATGCCAGTCAGCTCAGGGGTCAGACTCAACAGACTCGATGTACCACTTCGAGCGATGTAGCATAGAGCAGAGAAGCATAGAGCGGAGTAGCATAGAGCAGAGTGGCATAGAGCAGAGTGGCATAGAGCAGAGTAGCATAGAGCAGAGCAGCATAGAGCAGAGCAGAGCAGAGCAGCGTAGAGCAGAACAGAATAGGGCATAGCAATGTAGAGCAGAGCAGAGCAGAGCAGCGTAGAGCAGAGCAGAGCAGCGTAGAGCAGAACAGAATAGGGCATAGCAATGTAGAGCAGAGCACAGCAGAGCACAGCAGAGCAGAGCACAGCAGAGTAGAGCACAGCAGAGCACAGCAGAG
>JAAUXU010106681.1_pt1 | contig 10303 bp, 10 predicted proteins | sample 7278151 | NCBI WGS metagenome assembly JAAUXU01 (sample SAMN14350113, study PRJNA611818) | marine sediment metagenome | isolation source: surface marine sediment (1.8m) | place: French Polynesia: Moorea | collected 2018-08 | reverse complement strand
CCAAATACAAACTTTTTTTCGGCCTCCCGGTGCACCCACAATTTACCCCCCCTCCGGGGGGGGCGCCCAAAATACATTTCCGTTTGGGCCCCCGCCCCTACAATTTATACTTGTCTAAAAGAGACCAGAGTCAGCCATTTCTACTTACTTTGACTGACTTATTTATTTTAGTTATCATGAAATCTTATTTTTACCATAGATAACGATACCTTCGGGTCCTGGGGCAAGAATGCAGTGTTCCTGTTCCGTATGGGGCACCGACGAACCTGATCTTGGCGAAGTTGGTGCAATCTTGAGCCAGGCCGACAGCTGCAAGAGCCGCTCCATACACTGCTTCCATTACCCTTCTTCTCACTTTTAGAGCGAAGACACATCTTTTGCCAGCGAAGCCAGATCCGGTGTCCTCGACGTCCGGGTGTTCGAAGGTGGCATCCCGAGCCCATTCAGTGTGCTCCGTCAGAGCTTCAACCTCCTCCCCAATGAAGAGCAGAAGCTCGGCTTTCTTTGCCAACTGTAACAACTAACACGTCAGATGAGAACAGTACTGTAGAACAGTAGGAGAGTGAGACCCTCGCTTAGTTACCTCCAGTGCCGAGACCAGTCGGACATTATAGAATTTTATAGTTAATACGGTTGAAACCTCCACCCCCGGATATCTTTGTTTCCTCCAAGTCCGATATTCCTCGGTGATATCTGCCCGAACTTCTGCGTGAGAAAGACGTCCCGGCACGATGGCGTGCGCGACGTCGCGCACATCTCCCGACGTCGTAGAGCCTTCGCCGTACGCGAGGATATCCTTCAAGATGTCGTCCATCGGGGTTATGGAATATTTTTCTCTTTGGTGCAGCATTGTCTCGTTGCAATGCAATCTTCACTTCAAAAATTTATGAAGCACGCGTGTATTTACAATGTTTTCCCTGGCCCACGAACGCTACGAGGCCAGACGACAAAACTTAATAACATTGCAAAATCAAACAATTCGGCCACTGGGCTCGAGCGCGAGGGCCTCCGACAGCTTCTGGACGTGGAAAATGGTTAGTTTGGAGCCAAAAAACTGCTAGCGAAGGACTTTAAGATACTGCTAACTGTATAATTCTGACGTTTACACATAGTTTAACGTTCAACAGGACACCAGACACTTATAGGACGATAGTAGCTAATGCGTCCAGTGCAATCATCATGGCAACGCTCTCTCTCTCTCTTTTATTATAATAAATGTGATGAAATTTTCAATCTTGAGATTTTTACCCAGATCCATTAAAAAGGTTCAGTGTGTCAGAGAACCCTCATTTATATACAACTCGCCTTCAGGTCGTACCTGTTCCCACCCGCTCTGGCCTCGTCGATGTCTTGCCTCCCTGGCACGGTTGACCGTCCAGTACTTGTAGGGATTCATGTCGATATCCACGGTCTGCACGGAGCGAAGGCTCCTCGGTAAGGCTTTGGACCTCGAGGGCAAAAAGCTCTTTGACTGAGCGACCGCACTGCAGGACGAGGTTGTAGGCGAACTCCGGCGTGATGGCACGCTCCAGTAGCAGCAATTCAAGGGTCTCGAAGGGCGCTCTGCCAACGCGACTGCGGCGGTAGTGGAGAATACTAGAACCCTATGCAACGCTCTACAGAAAATCCACTCATTTTCATGTACAACGGCGGCGAGGAGTCCGTGGGGCTTTTCGCACTGGAAAGATCCTGGTGGTGCTCGGCCCTTGCTAGTTGAAACAACCGACGAACAGGCAGGAAATGCGGTATTCCTGCCAGGAATACCCCAGGCTGCCGAAGGAGATGTTGTTCGTACTTCATTTTATTCAAGCGAATTGGCCGGTTTAGCATGGGACCCCAGCTTGTGGTTCCCCATGGTGGTGACGTCGTTGTCGACGTAATTGTACTTGCATTCATCCTTGATCAAGCATACGTGCATGCATGAAGAAATCTGCTGCCGTTCAGGCCGTGCAGCAGTTAAAACGGGTCACTGCTCCTCCACGACGGTTCCGTTGCCGTGTGCCTCGCCGGCCACCTCTGCGATGGCGAGATTCTGCACGGAGCTCCGGTTGGACGCCAGCTGCTGGTCGTTGTTCACACTGAGCGTGTCGTTGGTGCTGTGCTGTTGGCCGCGCCTGCGCCGGATGCTCCTGCTGTAGCTGGTCTCCCGCATGCTGGCGCTGCGCATCGGCAGGTAGGAGGACCGCTCTGAGCGGTTGCGCACGTAAAACGACGCAGAGGGATTAAGCGAAGTCACGCGAGATGCTGACTCCTTGTCCAGGAGGCTTTCTTGCTCCTTCACCTGAAACAATGTTGTTGGTAGTAGTACAGTCATGCAAAGCTCCCCGTGGACACAGCCCTCCTCTCTGTGAACGCGAAGTCTCGGCCCTCAACGACTGACCTGGTTTCGCACAGCTCTGACCAGCTCACCTTAATTTTGGCCTCCAGAACTTCCTGCCCGATATTCGCCTTCCTGGTCTTCTCCTGGGCCAAGTTGAGCTGCCGGTCCAGCTTCCGTCTCTCCTTCTCCATCTCTTCAACTCTAAGTTGAGCCTCTGAAAGAACTTGCCGGTGTTGTACCACCGCAAACGTCACGTACATCTTGCCGAAGTCATACCTCTTAACTGCCGCTCCTTTTCTGCCTGATTCCTCTCAAACTCCTCCCTCTTCTTCCTCTCCGCCTCCAACAAGGCCTTTTGCTCTTCCTGGAGCCGCTCCAGAGTCTCCCTGCGGGCCCACTCTTCGTTGAGGATCCTGGCCTGCAGGGTACGTACGATCTCCTCGTCTTTCTTGGCCTGCCTCTCTTCTTCCAGGAGGGACTCCAACTGCTCGCGAATCTTCTCCAGCTCGCGCATGCGCTCTCCCTCAATGACCCTCTGCCTGGCCAGAGTCTCCGCCTTCTCCTCGGCGTCCGCCCGAGCTTGCTTCTCGGTCTCCAACTGCGCGCCCAAGTCGTCGTTCAGCTCCTTCTCCTCGGCGCGACAGGCGCGACGCTTTTCCAGCAACTGGCGCTGATAGCGTTGGTTCTCCCCCGAGTGCTCGATGGCCACGCGCAATGACTTGAGCCACTGTGACCGTGTCCTGAGAGTCAGGATGAACACCAAGTGTGACGACCGAGTGGTGAGCAACACTAACGACATGTACGCACCTGTGATCTTGCGCCTGGAAATCGTAAGTCTTCTCGTTGGCGAACAACTGGAATCTGCTGTGACTCTTGCTGCCTGGAGTCTTGATGGGCGATCTTGAGCTGGCGTCCGGCACCAGCTCAGCCCTGCACTGGGCGTCCAGAGCAATTTCGCCTCGCTTCTCCTTCTGCGAGGAGCCGTTGTAAAAGCTCAGACAGTTGGGCTGCAGCACGAAGAAGTGCTCGCGATAAGCCGGAAAGAGCTCCATGCGCTTGCCCAAGTGACCCTGTTTAAACAATTTTAATACACTTCAATATTTCCCTTCATTGAGGAGACATGTGCACATGTCACTCACCTTTTTGACGACGTCGGTGAGGAAGAAGTCGTGCACGTCCCTGACGGCCTCTCGGAGACCTCCCTCGTCCGCGTCCCTGGCGTACTTGCTCTCCAACACAGTAACAAAGATGCCCAGCTTGAAAGCCACAATTACGGAGGCTACCGTGTCGAACTCCTCAGGGTCCCAGTCGGAACCACGGCCCAGACTCATCATGAACTGATAAGCGGCGTTCTCCACCTCGCCGGCGGCCATGATGACCTGGCACAACGAGAAGGAAATTGCTGGGTTGTCAGCTTGAGCAGGCATGTGTTCTAATACCTCAATCTTGCCCGTGTCATCTTCCACCATGTCTCCGAGCATGCAGAATATCCTGAAGAGCTTGTAGATGCAGTCGTCAGGGAAGATGGGGTTGTCACGCTCCAGATAGTTGGGCGAGCACAGCGTCCAGCAGACCTCGTCGATCTTGGCCTCGTACTTGTGCTGGTCCGTCACTGCCATCTCGTCGGGAAGAGCCGAGAACACCTAGGGTACGTACGTACATGCGGAGAAAGGGCAGAGTGTAGGCACTCGGTTGAACAACTCCCTCCCTCCCCCCACGCCCATGGCACTTGCCTCCTTGAACAAGTAGAACCGGAACTGGTCGAAGGAGAGGCTGGGCGTGCTGCGGTAGTCGTCCAGTCCATTGTCCACGTCCTGCAGGTCCAAGACGTTCCCAATTTGAGCAATGAGTGTCTGCAAAAGATTGCCCCATTACACACAGCTCGATCTCCACGTTACGCACTAATCACCCTGGCGGACAGCAGTTTCTTGCTCATTAAGCCATTACGCTACGACGGTGTGAGCATGAGATCTGGGCCTGCGGCGAGGAGGCCTCCGTCAGATCAGGTCCCACCGTGGCCAAAGCGCGCAAGATCCAGAGGACGTATTTTCGCTTTCTGTCCGCCAGGTATGCAGGGTGAATCGCGTAGCAGAGGCAAGTGGTGCGCTCAGCATACTCATGCACGGGCCATTATCGAGCTCAAGCTTCTCCGTGGAATTTGATGACTTCGCTGCGCGCCCCACGGCTGCAAGGTCAACCTCCTCCTTTGCGGAGGCGAAGTGAGACTTCGTCAGAATGGAAGAAAAATTGATAATTTCTCTACTTCGTCCCAGAGCTCAGCTGCACAGCTGAGCCTCGCGCTTTGTAATGCCCACAAGGTCCACGGACAGGCAGGCCATGCACGTGGGTCTGAGCTGTGGGTCCGTCAAGAAGAAGAAAAGCTGAAGTCTTGTGATCCCTCGAGATTGTATGAGCGCCCGTCCTTAGCACTGACTTCTCTCTCCATGGCCCCAAAAGCTGCCCATTTCCTCCATCGGCAATAAAAGCGTTCAAAAAAGGGGTTGGGTTTTCTCTGCCCGCTCTCAGCTGGACATCAATGATCTGCTGGATCTGTTTCTCCTGCCCACGACCCAAGCGAAGGAGGCGAGATGAAAGTTTCTCCACGCGGACCAAAGCCGACAGTTGCTCGACCTCACTCTTCTGGTCGGCCTTTTAGGGAGAGGACGAGATAACAACGAGAATTTCAACACCCCAAAAGCTTCTGCCCCTGCGACCGCCGCCAAGGTGCAGACACACCTGCTGGAAGCGCCGAAGACGTCATAGACAGCATTCATCCCGTGCAGGCAGCGGAGCTGGAGGCTCTTTGTAAATCCAATTTCAGTTTAATGCCCACCTTTTAGGTAGTCGTAGGAGAAGAAGAAGAAGAAGAAGTCTAGCGCTGGCGCCTCCAAGACGCAGCCAATGCCGCAGAAACTGGTTCTGGACAGCCCTGCACAACAGCTCCTCTCGCCTCAAGACGAATTTGCAGCTCGCAACAACGCCAACGTCGACGTGTTTGACTTTTGTGCACATGCAAATGCGAAACCTCCGGCCAAGATGCAAAGAATAGCAGAGCGCTTGAATGAGAGATGTGCGATAGCGCTGTCATTCTCGGCAAAATCTTCCTCGACGACCTCACGTGGGCCGTGACGAGGATCTGCGACCATTACAACGTTTCTGGCGGCTTCTCTTTTGCCACCCACAGCCTGCCTCCCATGATGACATGGCCGCAGCTTGGAAGAGACATAGATAGGAGATAAATGGCGAGGGTCTGGACGAAATTCCAACTTGGTCACACTTCTGGAGTGCCATCACTCAAGTACTCCCCTCCTTCTGGACCTTGTTACGGCTGACAGACGAGTTGATGTATAGTACGACGCGTCCGTGTACACCGAGGAGTGCCTGACCATTTTTTCCCCAATTTTTTTCGGTCTGGTCATCGGACGTGGGCGAAGTCGGTAGCTCGTTGAAGGAGGCCCCAAATTGCAAACACTCGTGCAATGGAGACAACAAGAGCTGGTCCAACGAGTTCCTCGTCTCTCACAAGCGTTTTGTTAAGCGAGCTGCGTCACCCTAGACATTTTTATGCAAATTCTCCTCCTCGACCGTGAACAACGATCAAATAATAGCTTCTCGGTGGCACCTTCGAGGTAGGAAGCGAACCCGAAGCCGCATTCACTCACGCAGAAAAATTTAAGACCTCATAAGGAGGGGGAGAAAGTGAACAAGTGCGTGCGCCGCAGCCGCCGCAGCCGCCGCAGCCGCCGTGGCCGACGCAGCCGACGCAGCCGCCACTGCCGTACATGGAGGAGATGGGTTCTTGCTCAATGCCTCTCGCTCTCTCTGCGCACACGCAAGCATCTTCTCTCCTCCCTCGGGGTCGTCATCGTCGTGTCAAGGTGCAGCAACATGTGTGTGGAGAGAGAGAGAGAGAGAGAGACCAGCAACAGCCTCGTTCGTACCTTGAGCTTGGCCTTTGGCGCCGTGCCGTCGCCGTCCAACGCCAAGTAGTCGAAGGCGTGCCAGATCGAGTTCTCTACGTTGTCCAGGAGGTTGGCCATCGCGTCGCACTTCACTTGCGCGTGCCTCTCTTCATGCTTGCAATCAGTACGTGCAAAAATGCCGCAGTCCCACAACGTGCGCGGGGACCACAGAGATGTGCACAATGTGCCTTATTGACCTTGTCAGCGCTCGCACACCGAGGCGCATTGCTGCCAGCCTCACTACTGATTCGACGACGACCCAAAAGTCTTGAGTTTCCTCCACACTCTCGAGAGCGCCCGCGCGCTCGCGGGCACCTGGAACTGAGCAGCCAAGGTATGTACATGAGGTCCATAAGCTTGCGTACGCAGATGCAGCCAGCAAGGAGGGGAAGGGGGAGGAGGAGGAAGCGGAGGAGGAGGGGGGGAGCACGCACACTGAGGAGCAGCAAGAGGAGGAGTGGGGGGACTCAAGAAGGCGCTCGAGGGGTGCCCAAGTTGCTTTTCTTGCTGCCCACAAGTGAAATGAATGTAGTTACTGCCTGGTGATGCCCACCTGCATCGTGCGGACGTGCTGCATGTGTCACGGTGTGCACTACTTTGGTTGCGGCGTACGCAGAGTGCCTGGGGAAGACCAGATCCGCCTCGCATATCCTACACTCTGCCACGGTCACGGCCTGCAGCGCTTGGTTCAGCCCTTTTTTCATTTAGCTCATTATTGGCGGGGTTGCGCCACCTCTCGAGCCCGGGCGCGCTCGCCCTCCCCCTTGAGGATCCCGAGCCCCGAAGTTGCACGAGCCCCTCCTTCGATTCTCGATTGCTGGGAGATATGCGGAAGCGGACAGGAACGTTAGCGCGGTGGGAATGCCACGAATTCCAGCTTTCCACTCTGCGAGGTCGTGCCGGTGAAGGTGTCAGTGAAGCGGTCGCAGCTACCTAGGCGGTTCCACAGGTTGTTGCTCTCTTCACCGTGGGAGTTAAGCACGATCTCATCGGCTTCCGCGGTCACGAGGGAGTCCTGTGACGCGGTCCTGGCTTTTTGAAAGGTGGCTTAAAGGACTCCACGCGTCTGGGAGGCTGATGTACATGAAGTCGTACACGCTCTTACTGATCATGTAGTCATCGCATCTACGGACGTCGAGCATTTTAATGCGCCATCGGAACTTTGGCCTCGACCAGTCTCGAAACCTATGCCAATTCCCTTTTCCGGGATTGAACCATTCACAGGCGTGACCTTTGTGACCAATGCTGAAGTAAGCAAATATAAGAAAAAGTAAAACAGTTCCGTCTGGAAAATACTGCTGAGCCGCAACCAATGCTTGATAGACTTGAAGGTTCATGAAGACGTTGAGCGACTTCTTCGTCTCATTGAATGGCAACAACCGCTCGTTAGCAGACAGGCTGCAGCTGCTTTGGTAACTGAGGGCAAGCCTCTGCTGAAGACTTCTCGCCTGACACGCGGTGTTGTTGATCAACGTTTTCCGTGATGGCTTTGTCGGTGAACCTCACGGTCAAGGTGCGCCCGGTCGTGCTCTTCCAGATCGCGGATGCCTACGAGCGGAGGCCCAGCGACACCTACAGGGTCATCGGGACTCTCGTCGGTAGGCGTTTGACAGCGGTCGGCGTTTGGAAACTGCTCACATATTGTTCTTCTCTTTTGAGGTTCCGTGGACAAGCAGTGCATCGAGGTGACGAACTGCTTCTGCGTGCCGCACAAGGAGTACGAGGAGCGTGTGGAGGCTGACCTGCAGTATGCGCAGGACATGTTTGACCTCAACAAGAAAGTGGCGCCCCAAGTGAGTGCATTGTGCTTCGACGTCAGTTCGTGTGCTGCGTAAAACTACACGCAGATTGCTTCCCTCCTCCCTGCAGGAAAACCTGGTGGGGTGGTTCGCCACAGGGAACGAGATCACCTCTCACTCTGCGCTCATCCATGAGTACTACACCAGAGAGACCAAGGATCCCATCCACCTGACGGTCGACACCACGCTGACTTCCGGAAAGATGACTTTGAAGGCCTACGTGTTGTAAGGACGAGCTCGACCGAAAGGTCTGTGGACTGTGGATCTAATGTGTATGTCTATTTCAGTGTGCCCATCGGTGTCCCCGGTGGCTCCTCCGGCTCCATGTTCACTCCTATTCCGACCGAAGTTATCGCGGACGAGCCAGAAGTGACGGGCTTAGACTTGCTCCACAAGACGAAGTTCACCAAGCTGAGGCACGTGGAGCCGCTGCCTGATTTGGCCAAGGTGTCCGAGGGCCTCACAAAGCTGGAGCTCATGCTTGATGCCGTTATCAAGGTAGGCAGATTTTTTTCCGAGAATCTTTCTTGGTTTTGTTTTGACAAAGATACAGCACCACTGTACATGTTCATGCTCTTGCAGTACGTCGAAGGCGTTCTGTCTATACAAGAGAAACCGGACAATGCCGTGGGAAGGAAGCTGCTCGACTTGGTCAACTCCGTGCCCAAGATGACTCCCGACGAGTTTGAAAAGATGATAAATTCGAACATGAAGGCAAGCAAGCATAAGAATTGTCTTTAATCAGACTGTGTTGAGGAGTAACTCGACTTCTCTTCTTCCAGGACCTCCTGATGGTGATCTATCTGACTCAGCTGACCAAGACTCAGTTGCAACTGCACGAGAAGCTGACAACTGTATCGGTGAATCAACTAAAAGAATACCAGAAGCTCCTCCCGCCTGAGTAATCGACAAAGAAAGGTTCGGCGGCGATCTTTTCTCGGAGGGGTTGTATCGGCATCGCGTTTCATCGAAGAGCTTCTGACCTTGCATCAGAACATCATTGTCCCATTCTACAATAGTGCAACTGCGTCTTTTTGGCAAGTAGGGATTTACCTCGACGTCCACTGTATCTTGAGTTGACAAGGAAGCCAAATAAACGAGTAGCTCCAGAGGACTTCCACGTTGCAGTGGAAGTCTGTTTGGCCAGTGGTCGGATCACGAGAGTTGTCTTGCTTCATTCCCTCTCGCCAACTTGGACACCGCGTCCATGACCTTGGTGCTCCATCACCATCAGAGGCACACTTTTGCCAGGTCTGCTGGCAAGGTCAATCACGCTCTGGTAGGACACGCATTCTTAAAGAAAAGGGGATCACTCGGCTTCTCTGCTGCATCTTTCAAGGACAAAGCCAAGTACAAAGCCATACTTAGCAGAATAGTGAAATGTGCGTGTGACAGTCAGTAACAGGGTGACGAGAAAGAACGCATGTTCAGCGTATCGTTACCATGTCATGACTCTCTCCATCTGCAACTCAGGATTCAAGCTTTTGTACCAGATCCCAGTCACGTCAGCCGCTCATGTGAGTCACTTGGAACTGTGTGAAGGTGAGACCAACGTGTTGTCACCATCCCTCACATGGTCACGCAGGCAGTGACTAAATAAAACTCATCTTCTTCCATCCACCCGCCAAACTCACCTCACTTTATCAGGCGAGATCAGTCAACTGCAGTTGTATCTTAAAGCCACGTGTGCTATGTGACTCCTTGTTGTATCGTGGAGATTTCCTGAGTCCTCCTCCAAAAAAATTAGGAAATTTTGGGAAGGCAATAATTCACAGAATTGACTTTGAGAGCAAGATGAAGTGATGGACACGTCGCTCGCTGTCTGTGGATGAAATCTTGGCTCCATTGGCCTCAGTAAAGAGCAAGGTTGCCTATGACGAGGCCTGTAACACTTTCATGGCCTTTCCTATCACTGGTGACACCAACAAGGTTGGCCGCAGCTTGTGGCAGACCAAGTGGTAAAGAATTTCCAGGACGAGCATACAAAACGAGGCAGTTATAACGAAATCTCCACGTGAAATTACAAATTATGAGACTTAATCTTCCTTAAGTTGGGCTGGACGAACCCTTTGGAAGTCAAACCTGCCCTCGCACTGAACCCAACTTAACCAGATTGTGCACACGCGCTCGCGCATGCGCAGTGTGAGTTAAATTCGTTCTTACTGTACAGTTCTGTTGAATGCATGTTCTACTGTAAGTTCGATGGATCGTACTATGATGAT
>JAAUXU010100766.1_pt1 | contig 10303 bp, 5 predicted proteins | sample 7278151 | NCBI WGS metagenome assembly JAAUXU01 (sample SAMN14350113, study PRJNA611818) | marine sediment metagenome | isolation source: surface marine sediment (1.8m) | place: French Polynesia: Moorea | collected 2018-08 | reverse complement strand
GTGGCACTTTTTCACGCTTTTTGGCCTTATGCATGGCATTTTTTGAGTCTGACTAGTCACCAGTTGGCAACCCTGTTTGGGAAAGCAAAGCTGTTTTGACCTTAGAAAAAGTTTGGTGGACCCGGTCCACCGCGGTCCACCAATCTTGACGAGTACCCATCGAGGGTCAGGTCAGACAAAGAACAGCTTCTTATCATTTCGCTAAATATCCAGGTATATTCCTTCAGAACCGCCCCCTTTGTTCCCCTACGCAGAACAAAAATGCCGTCTTCTTTAACGCCCTCTCTGTCTCCAAGGCGAAGAAAGGCCAGGAGTATAAAGGCCTCCAGACATTTCCTCCTCTTTCTTCGCCGCCCTGTCGCCCTCTTGTCCTTGGCCCAGCAAAAAAGTTTTTCACTCCCTGCCTGCCTCCTCCGGTTCCGTTCGCCTTACAAAGGCCTCCAAAAGGGGCGGAGGAGGAAGAAATAGGCCCAGGGGGGAGGGGGAAAGAGGCCTGACACTGGCCCCGGCCAGGCCAGTGGAAACACGCGACGAACGAAAAGAGGGTCTTCGATTGGTGGCCCCACCGAGGAAAAAAACCGGATTTGTTGTTTGCACAGGGGAAGAAGGGGTCGGGAGGTCAGAGATTTTGTTCAGGAAATGGAACGCTGGTTTTCTATGCTATAGTCAGAAATTAGTATGAGGCATTGACTAAACTTTCTCTTTAACTTTTTGCCTGCAGCTATTAGTTACAGGGTCGTCCTTCCCCTCCTCCCTTCTCCAGCAGGCGCTGGAGTTTGGCCCGTTGCAGCAACCAACTTTTCACTTTTATTTCTCACTCCTTTTTTGCGTCTTACAAACGGGGCAAGGGTAGAAGAGAAAGCCTCGCCTCGCTTTTCTTACCTCTTTCCATTTTCTTTTACATTTTTTCGACGGCATTGATCATACAAGAAATGGCAAATACCGTGCGTAGCATGGGGGAAAGGCGGGAAGGGTGAGTGTGAAAGTCTCGCGTCCCCCTCCTCACGCAACAGTCCTTGATTTGGCAGAAGGGAAAAGGAGGGAGCCAAGAGTGAACGAGAGGACCACCCTGCCATTTTTGAATGTGTGCCATCCGCCACGCAATTCTTCATTCGACCCCCCCCCCCCCTCGCCCTACCTCGCCTTCTTAGCAGAAAGGGGGGAAAGAGGTTCTTTCTCTCCCTTTCCTTCCAAGAAAGGTTGTACACTCCCGCTGTAAGACCGGTAGTCACTCCCAGTGCCATGGATCACCTGTTCTCCCCCCCCTCCCTCTCTTTCCCCTTCTCCCGAGGGACAGCGGTGCGCACTCTAACACAAAACTTTCTTCCCCTTGGCGCCGGTGACTCTCTCCCCCTCCAACCTTTTTTGTGGTCTCGACAATCACCTGCAGTCAGTCCCCCGCCGCCGAAACGCCACCCCTCCTCGTGCTGTCAAGTCACTCCTGGTAGTCTGGATGGAGGGGTAGAAGAACAGTGGTAAAGTGAAAAAGACGCACCGGTGGATAGTGCGGTGGAATTCGAAAGGTGTCTCTTATCTCCAAAATAAGGTAGGAATGGTCTTTTTAAGCCGGCTCTGTTGCAATGTCGCAGCCTTGTCAAAACAGTGTCAGGAAAGGGAGAAAATAGCTCATTTTTGTGCTGATTACTTGGCCAAATATTTGTGGGATGAAAAATGCTCTCCAGCCCCCCTTTCCTGCACAGCAGAGGAAACCTAATCGCGGCTATTCTAAATAATGTGAAGGGGGCGCAATTACTTTTCTCTTCCTTCTCCCCTTTCTGGCTTTTGATGGAACGAAATAGGAAGGAAGAGGGAAGAGAATTTCGACCACCTTGCCGGAGGGCGCGAACGAAGTAGAAGGAGAGCTTCTTCCCCTCCTCCCCTGCCGGACTCTTCTTCTTTGATTGCTTTTTCCTGTCTTGGATCATCTTCCTCCCTTGTAGTTTCATGACCAAATAATGAGGAGGAGGGTCCGTCGTCCCTTCCTGAAAAGAGACTGGGGCAACAAAACAGAGAGACAACGTTGTTGCCCCCTACAAACCCTGCCTGGCTTCGGAGAAAATTAGGTAGGGGACGACGGGGAATTTCACGAAGCAATTAGGAAAATTTCTCCGTCGTAAAAAGCAGCGAAAAGTCTTGTCCGACAAGGGCGAGGGGAGGGAATTAAGCACGGAAGAATGGGAACTCGCTCATCATTTTCTGTTCCCCGTATAGTTTATAGTCCAATTCTCCCTCCCTTCCTCCCCCTCGCATGCATCTAACAAGGGGAGGGAGGAAAAAAGGTTTTTACCCGATCGCCGCGGGGAGCACGCATTACGGAGGAAGGGAGGGTGGGAGGGTGGAAAGAGAGGGAGAGGAGGAAGAAACCTCCTTTATGGGGTGGAGGGTGGAGGGCAGCGGCGGTACATGAGGTAATGTCTGCCCTCTTCTCTTAGTCCAGAGCCGGGTATCTACGGTAGTCGCTTCTCCTCTCCTTTTCCGTTGTCGCCGCCGCCGTCACGTAGGTCTTTTGTCTTCCTCCTCCTCCCTTTCTCGGCTTAAAACCCCCCTTCCCGTCTTCGCCTTCGTCTCAGTCTCTTTTTACATCGAGCAATGCAGGTCGTTGCTCCTCCTTCCTGCTCCTAGCGAGCGGCGCCTTCGCCAGCCTATGTACTGTAGTAGGTGCGCTTGTGTTAAGCGCGCAGGTACTGGGCACAAAAAAGGGGAAGGGGAGGCCCTCCTCCTCCGCCTCTAGCTCCGTGGATGGAGAGAACCTATCTTCCAGGTTTCTTTTCCCCCTCCCGCCCAAGGACGTACGTACGGTTGGCTGCGGCGGCGGGAACGGGGGGAAAGACGACGACGATGAGGGAGAGAAAAGAGCTCTAGGGGAGAAGAGGAGGAAGGGCCAGTGAACGGGAGAGTGACAACGGTACACTGACTTTTGTGCCCCCTCCCTCCTCATTCTTCTTGCCGCCGCTCCCTTAATTTCGGGGAGAAAATGGGATGTGGAAAAGGAGAGGGGAACAAAAAAAGACCAGGGGCAAAAAGTGTTGAGGGAAAGGAAAGAAAACGTAGTTTAATGAATGTTTGTTCAACGGGTTCATGGGAAGATCGTTTATGATAGTCCCTCGGATCTTTCATTTTTGGTGCGACTGCGATGGTAGTATTCCTAGTAAAAATATTGAAGTACTGCATAGATGACACAAAAATCTAATCTTTGGCACTTGGCAGCGATTTTTGCATCAATTTTGAGTTTGGTATGGTTTAAGGAATTTATGTACTTTCCCTTAGTTTTCTTTTAAAATGTTGATTATAGTTTCAAATTTTTAAAATATAACTTGAAGTATGTTTTGTTTGTGGGAATTTTTCAGTTCTTGTCACATTTTTTCACCGTGGCCAAGGGCGCATTTGCTCTCCGAAGAAGAAAATGGCTAGCCAGCCGCATCACCGGCATCGCCACAAGCACGACGTCAAGCCAGGCGTCCTCCTACGCTACCTCCACCCGTTCACCCTCATCGACAACGTGGGCGACACTATCTACCCCTTCGTGAAGCCCCACCTCGAGGAGCTGTCCGACGACGTCTTCACTCTCTGGGACAAGATCTACAACCTGTTCTCGGTCCTCACCATCCACCTGTCCTACCAGAACCTCTCCTGGGCGTGGTTCTTCCAGATCGTTATCATGCTGGGCATCGGGAAGCGCATCATGAAGATGAGGAAGACCCACATCAAGGACTACATCCAGCAGGACCCGGATTACAGGCAGAAGGCCAAGAAGGACAACCTGGAGCGCGCGGCCGACAGGAAGGAGACGAGCTTCACCAACGAGACTGCCAACGCCAGGAACACGGCACGTTTTGACGCCGACAGGGTGGAGGAGTTCTGCGTGCGTAATCTCAAGCCGTCCCTGGAGTGGCTCAACCGCATCGTCCTCACGCTCTGGCTCAACTTTCGCGCCTACGTCAAGTTCAAGTTCCTCCACCAGCTGTGGCCAAAGGTGAAGAAGAAGTTAAGGGACACCCCGCTCAACAACCTCGAGATACACGACTTTAACATCGGGGACAAGCCCTTCCGCGTGATCAAGATCGAATGCCAGCAGCACAGCAACGACGACCTTATCATGGATGTCGAGATAGCCTACGATGGGAGCGCAAACATCACGATCACGTACTCGCAGGAGAGCCTCAATGTGTCGATCCCCGTCACCCTCCAGAAATTTTGTGTGAGCAACGTGAAAGTGCGCATCGTCCTCAAAAAGATGAGCGACCAGATACCGTTCATAGGAGGTATTCAATTTTTCTTCTTGGAATCGCCAATAATTGATTGGCAAACCGCCGATGCTGCAAAAGTTGTGGACCTCCCCGGCCTGGATAGTCTACTGAAAGGGGCAATAGAAAACCAGATTATCAAGCGGTTTGTTTTGCCTAACAAGCTTACCATACCAATCAAGCTCGAAGAGTCTTTGGCAGAGCGCCTGGAGAAATTGAAGCTTCCCGTGCGAAGGTTGGAGGACTGGGAGGTTGCTATGCCTCAGCCCGTCGGCGTAGTGCGGGTGACGGCCGTCAGAGCGGAAGGTCTTAGAGCGACGGATTTCGGGTTCCAACATTACAAGACTTCGAAAAATCTCCACCCTTTCCACCCAACCAAATTTTCCTGTTCGGAAGTGTTACCCAAGAAGAATACTGGCGATCCCTACGTTCAGATATCGATAGGAAGAGCTACGCACAGAAGTGCTGCCATTGCCAAAAATCTCAATCCCGAGTGGAATTTTGTTTGCGAATTTCCCATAGAATATTTTCACAAGGCAGTAGTAAACATAGATATTTTTGATGAAGATGTCGGCATTGCAGGCATGACGAGTGATGACGCACTGGGGAAAATAACGGAAAAAGTCAACCGTATCAAAGACCGCGAACTCATAGAAGGATGGTACAATTGTCAAATATATCAGGGAAGGGCTTTTCTGCGGTTTGAATGGATATCACTAGTTCACCATAAGCCCTGCGTCATACAGGAGTCGGATGTCTCCAAAGAGAAGACGGACCGTAGAAATGTCTCAAGCGGAGTTGTGTGCATTCTCATAGGCACTCTACACTGCAGTGAAATTATACGCCCGACTTGCTTCTTGGAGATGCAGGAAGGAAAGGAGCTTGCCAAAGGCACGTCACTTGACGCCATGAGCAACTGTCTGTCGTGGACGTTCGACGAAGGTAAGGTGTTCCGTCTGAAAAACCTGAACGAAGCCAACAGCCACCTTACCATAAAAATATATGATAACAAGAGTTGGAAATGGATAGGTGAAAGACGCTTTAAACTTAGACGCTTGGTGGAACGAAATCTAGAGGATTACTATAGATTTCCCAATCCGTACACGAATCTGAAACCCGTTGCTCTTTCCTTACGTTCTCAGATACTATATGATGATGTCGGGGACTCTCACTTGGATCTCGAGAAAAGCTCTTCAAACGAATAAAACAATATTGGATAAGTGTTGTCCGCCAGAAAGGAAGTGACAAATAGACAGACGTGCTAGTTTATTGGTCAATGATAGTATCGCGGGGATGCAGCTTAGGCATACGACGAAAGGAAAAAAAGAGGCAAAGAGAGGTGGGAAGGAATCTTCGTGGGGAGAAAAGGGAAAGAAGAGGCGGGCAACACCGTTCCCAAACCGTCCGAACGAGCCCTCTTCTCTTGCAGCGTCTTCTTTTGCGGGCGCTGTCTTCTTCTTCCTACTCTCGCCACCCGCTTCTTTCTTTCCCTCGATCGTCGCTCCCTCCCCTTCCCCCTCTTTTCCCTTCCTTTCCTCCCTTGCCGATGCCGAAGTTGGAGAGAGAGGCAACCATCGTTTCCTCTACAAAAGCAGTTGCTTCTTGACGTCCTTGCGAGACACAAGAAAAAAATAGGCTTGCAGTAAACTAGCTCCATAGACTTGAAAACTTTTTAGGAGAGGGTATCTGATCATCACGCAGCAGATTGCATTTTCGTCTTGTGCCATCCTTGGAGATTTCGACGCGTACAGACACAGCCCATCAGACCCCCACGCTAGCTCTCCCCTTTCTCCTGCTTACCCTTTCATACTCACCGACCGGTGGGGACCCCGCTTTCTTCTGACCCTCTTCTGAAGGTAAGTCGATTGAAAGTGTGGAAATCGATATCTGTATTTGCAAATCGGTAAAGTCATCCGGCATCCGCAATTGACTGGTTTTTTAAAAAAAAACTTCTCGAGGCAATAAAAATATGCAATTTGGGCCCTGACAGAAAATTTGACAGGAGACGTTGCTTGTTAGCCCGCATTTAGATGAGTCGTCATTTCCTCCCCCATCAACACCGCAGAAATTTTTGCCAAAAACTTCCTCCACCATAAGAACATTACGTGCTAGTAGTGTACGAGTGCAGGAAAAATATATGCTTATTAACAAACAACGTGTTGGCGAAGAACCACAAACCTTGAGGGAGCGGCGACGTGTAACTAGTAGGCGTCGCCTCCGCCAATACGATGCGAATTCCATTTCCTACGTAAGAGCCCTCAACAGTGTGCCTGTGTGCCAATAGGTTAAGGCGGAGGCAAAAACCAACGGTTTTCGCTCCACCTCCTTTTGGCCCCCTCTGCCCGTTGTCTTTCCTCCTCTGTCTCCTCCTCCCCATCCGCAGACGCCCATTTTCCTCCTCTCTCCCTCTGCTTTATTGCCCGTAATGGAGTTTCTTTTTCCACCCTCCTCCGGCTTCCCGCCATTGATCCGGGTCGCCTCTGCCTACCAGCCGAGTGTTGGAGAAGAAGCCTACGAGGAGAATGTTGGCTTCCGTTGCCTTTCCTCCTAGCTGTTGCCGCCGCCACTGCCATATGTCGTGCAGTGGGACGGAAGGGAAAGAACGAAAGTTCGTTCGCCCATGCTTGCTTACTTGAGGAATTTTTTCGAGGAGAGGCAGCGACTGACTTACAGTACATAATGGGTTCTTCCCCGTCCTCCTCTCCTCTTCTCTCCCCACGTCCCCTTGGGTTCGCTTAATAGTAATGACTTTCTTGCCTGCTAAGTCATTTCTCCTCTCTCACCGTTCAAGGAAGCGGGCAACACATCCCCTCCTCAAATTGTCGGATACGGGCATTAGGGGTGGAGGCGAGAGCAAAGGGGTAGTAGTAGCAGCAGGGTTTTGTGCGGGAAGATCTTTGGAGGAGAGGGTGTAGGAGACTCCAAATTACCCCTTTGGTCCCTCGCCTCGGTTTTTCTCCCCTCCCTCACCCGTCTGCCAGACAGGATTGGCGGCGGAGGAGGGAAGGGTTGAGGCAATTCCAATTTGCGATCGCGAAGGGGTGTGTGTGTGTGTGGGAAACGCCACAGAGAAGGAGAAGGAAGGGGTGGAGTGGTACAAGGGAAAGAAAATTTTCTTCCATACAGATTTGTTGCCTCTGGTCGCGGCACCTTTTTTTGCCGGTTGTCTCTGAAAGAAATCTTCTCCGTCTGCGTTCGCTCGGGGCGATGTCGGTGATAAATGTCTCCTCCCCTGCGCCCCTCACAACACCCGGGCCAGACTGCTCTGTGCCACGCCAGCGGATAAATACAGTGGCATGTTTCCTCCCACTTTTCCCCTCTTGATCCCCACCGAGGTCGAGACACCGGATCGGAGGAGGTATTTTCACTCACTGCTTGCATGACTCTGGATTCTATATGTGGTTGCTGTTGTGTAAACAAAGAAGCAAACAATCAGTAAACTCTCAATACGAGAATTTGCTCATTGTGATCGAATTTCTCCCTCCCTCCTTTTCCAGCGCCCCGTTAGCAGTCTAGACACGAAAACGTACGCAGAGCGACCGGTTTTGGGTTGCCTCCCGCTGTTTACCATTCTCCTCCTTCTCCCCTAGTTGGCACAGGTCCAAGAGCGGGTTCTCGAACTGCCCATTTTTGCGTCAGAAAGCAAACGCAGACTCACAGGTGGGCAGGTTTTGGGCACCCCCTTTCCTTAGCATCACTGCTACGCAGAAACGGGGACGTGAGATGGGTTTGTGGGCATGGAGGGGAGAGAGAAGGAGGGCAAGAGGAGGAGAGAGTTTTTCCCAGCTAGCCCCCTCATCCCACATATACATGCGATATAGACAGACAGGGCAACCCCCGAAGGGCCGACGTGGGTGTTCCACCTATGTATTTTCTCCCTCCTCCCATTGTCGTCGCCGGCGCCGGAGGACGATCGGTCGGACAAGGGAGAGAGGAGGATGAGTCCCTAATTTTCTCACCAGGCGGGGGGCAAAGGCAAGGAGAGGCAACATCGGAGATAGGAAGAGGAAGTTTCTCCTTCGTTCTCTTCGCTCCCCATTGTCCCGGCTCAAAAGAGGAGATGGGAAGAGAGGCCCACCCTAAAGCACTGCAAACTGAAAAGAAGGCGGGAGATGGGCGTCGCCCCTATTTTCTAGTATATGCCGGCCCCCAAAAAGCAACGGAGCCTTCTTCTCCTCGTCTTTCCGAAATGTGGGTCTCGGTCTTCCCCTCCTCCTTCCCTTCCGATTGTTTCACGTGTTTGCAGTCCTGTTTCTTCTGATCCTCCCGCCTGTTTGCCAGCTATGCAAATCGGTTGTCGAAAAGAGGAATAAACATGCATGCGCAGTTCTGACGACAAGAATGGTGGCGCATTGTTACAAGTCAAACACTCGTTTTGGGGGGCTTCCGTTCCGTTCACCCCCTCGTCTTTTTTCCTGGGAATGCCCCGCGAACGGTTTATTTACAAGCGTCACCCAAAACTGAATGCATGCATGCGACAACCGCTGCCTGCTTCCAGGAAGAGACAGAGAAATGAACTCGACTTTTTTGTGGGGGTGCGTTCGTTCGTTTTTAATCGCGAGATTCATTTCTTTTCGGCCATTCTGCAATCTTCCGTGTCCTCAGTTTTAAAAGTCTCCTCCTCCTCCTCCCTGTTATGTGATGTGTGCGCACAGGAAGGAGGAAGAGGAAGGTCGATGAACTTGGATTCCTCCACAGGCAACACACATGACTTGAGACAGGGAACAAGAGAGGAGCAAGCAACCTTCCTTTTTCTCCCCGAGTTTTCCCCTTATGTGCTGTACGGGAAAAGGAGGAGGAGGAGGCCAAGAGTAAGGTATTTTCGGTGCTCCGCCTTCCCCTCCCCTCCCCTCCCCTTTCTTCTCCCCCCGTAATAGGGGGTTGGACCAACGTGGACCCATCCCATCCGCCCTATCTTTTTTTCCGTCCCACTTTGACGTTCCATGGGCGCCGGCGCCTCCGCTCCTCCTTGGTTGGGCACTTTCCGGGCAAAAGGAGACTTGACACACTTTTCTCCTTTAAAAAAGCCTGGAGAAATATGGGCGCCGTCACTCGCCGCTCCTGAGATAAGCTGGAGCAACAGTTATTTAGGCATGCCTTCTTCCCCCCTCCTGACTTGTTGCCCCCGGGGGCAAGGAAGCCATCGTCTCCCCCGCTTGCCCTGGCGCCACTGAATTCCAGAGAAATTAGAACCGCGGGAGGGCGAGAGAATTGCGAAGAGGCGAGAGAGACCCCCACTGATCTTTGTTTATTGTGCGGAAGTCGCCGACGCCGCTGTTGAGGGAGGGAGGAAGGAAGGGGGAGCTGAAAGGGCCTGTTAAAGTGGATCGCAACCGTGACAAAAGAGGAGGAAGAGGCTCTTTCCTCTCGGCGTTTCTCGGCGGCGGCCTGGGCTAATCCGAGCTAGACGAAGACGAGAGGCTCTGGCGCTTCCCCTCCCCCTCTCAGGTACCAAGATTGGGTCTTCCTGGGAGGAAGGGACGTTTCCCGACGAATTGCGACTCCCTAAGCTCTCAAAAGCCTTCTCCAGTCTTGTCTGTCGGAGATTTCTTAAAAAAGTTTCCCCTCTTCAGAGATGAATAGGCCGAGGGAGCGTGATGCCTGTGAGAGACGGCGGCATCAACAACACATTCAGTTGCCCAAATTTCTCCCTCGGCAGCCATAAATCACCCTGCCTCTCCCCCCCCCCTCCTCCCTCGGAGAAAATTGCTCCATGCAGGCGCGGAGGTTTTCTTTTCTCTCTCTCTCTCAGGCCTCTCTCCACGGCGAAATGCGAGCCCTCTTTTCTTTCCTCCCGTAGGTCGAATTATATGGTCTCTCTCTCTCTCTCTCTCTCTACAGTATTTGCGGGAAAGCGTCGGCGGTGCACATTCCTGTATGGTGCAGACAGACGGCATACGTGCTGCACACATAGGCCCTGTTCCGATGTGATTGCAGCCAGCACAGCAGCACCTGCTTGGGTGGGGCATCCTGTATGGGAGGAGGGAGGGCTATTTGCATCCAGGATTGCCCCTTTCCTTCCTTCCTCCCCTCTCATTCCCCGGAACCCTTTCCTCTGC
>JAAUXU010063336.1_pt1 | contig 10303 bp, 12 predicted proteins | sample 7278151 | NCBI WGS metagenome assembly JAAUXU01 (sample SAMN14350113, study PRJNA611818) | marine sediment metagenome | isolation source: surface marine sediment (1.8m) | place: French Polynesia: Moorea | collected 2018-08 | reverse complement strand
GTTCTCCGGGGTGGGTGGGGGGGGGGGGGGGGGGGGGGGGGGGGGGGGGGGGGGGGGGGGGGGCTGTTGGAGGAGGAGGAGGGGGGGGACACGTGATGCACATACACGCACTAGCCGTGCACGTGATGCACTTTTGCACGGAACTCCACTGCAACGACGACGACAGCGTCTTGCCAATCTCTTTTTCGATCCTAAAAAGCGTCTTTAGTCGACATGAAGCTACATGCAGGCAGATATTGATAGGAGCAATCTGTGCATGGCATGACCCTGCTTCTCTCAACGAACAGTGTCAATAATTTAGCATCCTTTGGCACACATCCGTGCGTCGGCACGTGCATGTCCAACTTAGGCAGTACCTTTCTTCGTGCTTGCGGCAGGGGAAGGTCCACGGTTTTCACTGTACTACGCACACAGTGTATGGTTGCTCTGCCAGCTGCCATATTAATCATATCACCGTCCGCCCCGGAAATGAGGCCCTGCCTAAAGTGACATTCACTCAGAGAGGTTACATGTGTATGGAAGCATTAGCAGACTCCTCCCCAGAGAAGAGACCTGACGTTGACACGAACGATAATGCATGTTGACCCCCACCCCACCCCAGGCGAGGATTTGGTCTCTCTCTGCTCTACTTCTCAAGGTGACAGGTGAAATCATTACACTTCTCGGCTGTCATTAGCTCTCTTTGTCACCTGAACGACGCTCGCCTCCTGCAAAGTGTTTATGCTCGGCTCGCTGCCTGCCTTCGCGTGCTGCTCTGGCCTGTCCGCACAGCACCACCCCGTAGCTGTCCCAGCAGTCGAACGTCTCTTCTTTTAACGATATCAGGAGAGAGAGAGAAGAAAAAAGCTTTTCTTCATCTTCTTCCTCCTCCTTTATCGACTGGTGCTGCATACTGCTCGCACTTCTGTTGTTCTCCGTACTCTCATGCTGGTGGAACTCGCCGCCCGAGTTGCATGCCTGCTCTCTCTTGCCTCTGCCTTGTTGCTTTTGCTTCTGTTGCTGGCTCCTCTGATGAAAGAGGACCTCCTCCTCCTCCTTCTTCTTCTTCTTCTTCTTCTTCTTCTTCTTCCTTACCGTGTGAGCCTCAATGCTTGCTGCAGACGTTGGCGGAGTGGCCGCAGTCAGGGGCTGGAGGACGGCGGAGGCGCAGCCGCGCGCACGTACAATGTGACAATGTACCGGGCGTTGCTCGACCAGTCACACATTCATTTTGTCTGATGGAAACATATAAATACCACAACTGTTTCTTGCCGCTCTGTCCGACCCTTCCTTCACTCTATGCTGTTCCTTCTCTCTTTTTCTGTGTGTTATCGTGCGTCCAAGCGCTTGTTCCACCATGGTAATGTCAAAAGGTCCAATCAGTTTCTTCCCATCGCCCTCTGTGGGTGCACTCGACAGGACTATTTTGTGAGTCATAAGTGAAAACTGTGTGAAAACTAATGCTTCAGTGTTTCAGCACTGGCAGAAGTTGCTCTCCCTACATAATCGACAAGTGGAGGACAGTTGTGCAACGAAGACTGGCTGGCCTTTTTCTTTCAGCCTGAACAACCGAAGGCCTCTAAGTAATTGCGACTGACCTATTCTCCTCTTGAGCTCCCTCACCAAGAACGCAATTGTGCGCACGGGGGGGAGTGGGGGGAAGGGGGGAAGGAGGAGGAAGGAGGCGAAGGAGGCGAAGGAGGCGAAGGAGGAAAAGGAGGAAAAGGAGGACGCCTTCCCCTCCTTTTTTTCTCTCCTTTCCCTCGGGCAAAGCTCACATTGCGAAAATGGATTCACTCTTCTCGCATCAACATTCTTCTCATCTGTGGCAGCTTAAGAATGGAAGAGAAGCAAAAGGAACACATTTAGCGTGAGCAACAGAGAAGACCTTTCTCACACAGGATCTTTCTCGGCCTTATTTTCTTTCTGAGGATTGGATTCATTCCTTTCTGCCTCTACCCTCGTTACCCTTTTAGAAACCGAGCTTCATCCTTGCCATATGCTTCTGCTTGCTCTTCCGCCTCCTTCTCCTATTTTGCTCCTCTCTATTGAATCCAAAGAATAATACGACCCCGACGAGGATCATACGGGCGGGTGCTACCATCATATTGTGCTTTAAAGGACACACAGAAGCTCTCCTCCCTCTTCTTAGATACCACTCGTCTGGGTGAAAAGGAAAAATAGAGTTGGAGGACGACGAGTGTTTAGACCTGTCAACATTCCGACAGCAGCTCTGCTGCACGGAGAAAGAAAAGTTGTTCGCATGCGTGTGCATTCCTCTGCTCTCCTGCCGCCGAATAAGACGTTGAAGAAGATGAGGGTCTTAAGGAGATTACGTCGATCGTCGTTGGCGGCCTGACTTGACTTTTCCTCATTCTTCTCCTTCTCATGGGGACAAGATCATGTTGGTTAGGACTGAGGAGGCCATGCCAACACTGCGACTCGGCGGCGGCGGCAACATGGACACGTCTAAGGCCATGGCCCTGCTGGGATTCTCCTCCAGCAAGACGTTTGAGCAGACGGACATGGGCGAGATCCAGACGGCCTTCATGTTTCGTGTTCACGCCATCGAGACTGCGCCGTGGAGGGCGCAGAAGAGGGACGAACTGAGGCGGGCGAACGAGGCCTTCCAGTTCTTACGGAAGAAGCAGCGGGGGTTCACTGGCAGATCCATGACTGAAAATTGGCAGGCGCTGGGAGGAAAAGGACTCCTCGTGCACTCGGTGCTGTCAAGCGTCAAGGCGGGAGCCATCGATCACTCAGTGAGGCGGGACAACCCTCTGGAGGCCATCATCTCGAGGAACCAGGACCCAAACCAGGACCGGCAGCGGCAGCGGCAGCGGCAACGACAACGACAACGACAACGACAACAGCAACAGCAACAGCAACAGCAACAGCAACAGCAACAGCAACAGCAACAGCAACAGCAACAGCAACAAGAGCATGGCATCGGTTGTTCAAACAAGAATTCAAAGATGAGCTCAGTCGAAGATGAGGTGGCACACGTCGCCGCCGCTGCCGTCACCCCACATGAGAATGGCCTCCACCATCCACCCGCGGGGCGGCTGCCACGGCGCTCTAGGAGCGGCCTGATGCAGACCTCAGTCCGTCCGCCGACCAAGGCCAAGCGAAAATTAAAAAAGAACAAGAACAACAACATGAACTCTGGCATCGCCCGTGCTATGTCTGGAAATGAAAGGGATTTTGATTATTCCCTGCGAAAGGCTTTCTCCAATATGGACTTGAGAGAGGAGCATAAGAGGCAGTGCCAGCGCCAGCGGCAGCCACAGCCACAGCGGCTGCACCAGCAGCCGTCTTCACATTCTCCAGCGGATGAGATTAGCGTAGACCCCAAAACCAAAAAGAAAAAGCCTGAGAAGAGGAGAAGCAGAAAAGAGGAGGTTAAGTCCATTCACTCGACCAGACATTGACGAATACTGCTTAGAGGAGTCGTTGGTGCTGCTGCTGCTGCTGCCGCTGCTGCTGCTGCTGTTGTTGTTGTCCTTCTCTCTCATTGCAAGTAAATAGTACGGGTACAAGCACCATTTTCTTGCTGGCTTCTGCTTATATGTACATACTCTGCTGCGTCCGTATGTTTGTACTCTTAGTGGTGCAATCGGGCTCTCTATAGTACACTCACTGCACAGCACAGTGTAGTGCAGTACGGGGCTGTGCATCACTCGCTTCTCGCTGCCGAAATAAGAGAGACTGTACTAATGTTATTAGTGCTAGTCCCTGGTGAACAGAGAAAGAAGGGAAGGAGCAGAGGAGGCAAAAACGCGATCTAGAGGTAGTTCCCGGTTATGGCGCAGGCTCAGTGTACGCAGCATTTGCGGGGAAAAGAACAGAGAGACAGCTGATACATGCTTTCGCGGAAAAAATCTGAACTCCTGCTTACATCTCACTCTACACACCATGGAGGAGGTACACAATAATACAAACAAACTTCACCCCGCCTGCTGTACTTTCTTCCTTCACTTCTTGCGCTGTTGGAAGTAGAAAAACGATCTCTCTTTCTCTCTCTCTCCAAGTTTTCCAATTTCGCAGTACGTTGCCAGCACCGTCCATACGTATGAATAGTGCACAAGTCCCCGTTCACGCCCCCTCCTTCGGCGATGCAGGCGTACACGGAGACGGGCACGCAGGACACAGAGCAGTGGATTCAAAGACGCACTCCTTTAAGGAAATAACGTCCCACTCACAGTATGCACCAGAAAAATTAGAGGCCCACGAGAGCGAGGAAAGCTTTGCTTTTCTTTCCGTCCTTCTTCTGCTTCCCCGTCCTGCGTATGGAGCTGCCATGATGACCTCAATCCCAATGCTCAGCAGACCAAGTAACTGTCTGCCTCCACTCGCTGGCGGAGCAGTGGATGGCGCGATGGATGCGATACGTGTCTGTAATGCCAGTGTACATGCATCACTTCGTCAAAGTAGGAGAAGTTTTAAGGATTCAAGAAACAGCTTCTTCAACATCATTCAAAGCTTCTGGATATAGTATACATACAGGGCGTGCGGGCGTCCTCCCCTATGTAGGCCGTGTAACATAAGGACTCGTGCATACGCAGCTCTTCAAGTGGGATCTGCCGCTAGCAGGTGAGAGAAGGGGGAGGCACTTAAATGGGGAATTCACGAATGGCTGAACCTCTCTTTCTGGCTGAGAATAAGTTTCTCGTGGGGCTATGAAGAGAAAACGTATTATTATGCGAGGCAAAGTTTGCATATCTCCAAATGGGATCTACACAAGTTGGAGCACACGTAAGACGCACAGCGTAGGGGTACCATAAGAGAGAGAAGCAAGAGCACAATTGAATTATACGTTTGAAGAGGGTTCCTTTTTGGTGAAAACTTTTTTCATGCAGATGCATCATTAAAAAAAAACACTGTAATCACACTATATCCTCGTATGAGGCTGTTGCCAAAATAGGGGGGCATTTTGAGTTGCCCTATTCTGAACCGATTCGACTGATATCATCTGTGAATCTCGGAGACGAGTGGAGTTTGCTCATCACTCTTGGTTCACCACGCTTTTCGTCACTCTACAAGCGTTTGTGTCGAGACCGGCAGCCTTCTCCGACCTGCGCCCCAGCTCGGCCACCCAGTTTCATCTGGTGCCAAAGAAGCCCCACGCGCCTGCTGCTCATGCCCACGCATAGTGGAGGCCACTATGACAATGAGCAAGAGGCTGAGAGACGTTTCTGGCGTGGCTACAGCGGTATCATGTCCAAGGACGACTTCATGGCTGCCATGAAGAAGGAGATCATGAGGTGGGGTGGGGGTGGGGGAAGTGTCTGCTATCAAGGGCGATGAAGTGGTGAGATGGCGGACATTGAAATTGCTAGAAAGTCCTCGGACGCACTGATCACTTGACTGGTTGCTGTCTTCCCATGGCGATCTACGAGATCGCCTGCACCCTGTTCGGGATGGACTTCGTCAATGGCTCCTTGTGGCGGTTGGAGGCGAGCAGACCAGTAGCGAATACGATGATAACAGCTATGGAATAAAAACATTTCCAGCTATTTTCCATCAAATTTATAATGAGCAATATAGTTCACATTTTTGCTGTTACACCATTTGTGTAGAAAAGTAGAAGTTTTTTTATAATATCGCGGTAATAGAAGCATTTACGAGCCAATAACTAGGTATTGTAGAAGTTACCTCCTACAATCACATGGACAAGTTTAAAGGAGATTACTTTATTATTTTTAGTTGGCATGCTAACAAAGAGTCGCAATTAATCCGACTGGCGTTTTAGTTGTAGATATACACAATACTTAGGATCCTTGATAAATGCTCGTTGTTGCTCATGATATGTCATGAGCATAGGTGCATGCATCCATGCAAATGTTTGTGCTATACTTCATTTCTTGTGTACTCAGCATGAATTATAAGTTAACTACAATTTAAGGACATACACGTACCTAGTGCGTGCAAGTTTGCAGAGTGAGGCCTGGTGCAAGTTTCATGGCGAATATATTTCATCTGATCAAGCCTTTTTTGATTTTTTTTATTGGCAATAGAACAAATAATATCACTGTAGATTATTACTTGTTATAATTCCAGTCTTGTGTACATGCGTACGTACTAACATACACTGTGCTCGAGAGTGAATAATTGCAAATAATTGATTGTCCTTCCTCCAACGTGTAGAATAACACTCAGGAGCTGACCTTCGACCTGTTTGTCCGACTGTTCGAGGAATACTACCTCTCCGACGACCCGTCAGCCTTAGGCAACTTCATCAACGGCAAGTTGAGCTATGATGACGAAAACAGCGATGAGGAGGACCCCGGCCTCGTGGACCATCACGATCACCACAGGTCGTCAACCTCCATTCACTCCATGGACGACGACCTCAACCTTGACGATGGGGAGGGCAAGGGGGAGGGGGGCAGGAAGAAGAATACGACCGAGGAGAAGCAGAGCAGCACCATCAAGCTCCACGAGATGGGAAAGAGGATCAAACACGACTTCAAGAACAATTGTTGCGCCCTAGTATAAGAGGTGAGGCAAAGAATGGGGTACTTACTATGGCTAGGTCAAAAAACGAAATTGTTGGACTTTGACCAACTGCATTTTAGATTTATTACTTCATTCTAAATAGCGGAGATATAGGCAAAAGTAGTTTTTTAAGAACGAATTGTTTAACCCCCTTGTATCATGACAGATCTGTGTCCTCCAGTTCTGTGGTGCTATAGAGTCCCTACATGAGAGGGGACTCAAACAATGCCCATTTCTTCAGTCCATGTTTGACTGGGATAGCTTCAGATGGAGTCTTACACCAAATATAGCAGAACAGAGTTTCATGTCATATTAGAGTTTTTAGAAGTTACCGAACATGGTCTTATCGCTTTTGGGGCTGAAATATACTTTGGATGACGCCAAGCTGTATTTTGAAAGAAATATACGTGGGTGACTTTATTGCTCGCAACTTTGTTGTACTGTTCATACAAAGAAGTAGTAAATATTGTTGTCCATCAAGAAGTGTAAGATTGAGAAATATCGCTTCCTGCCCTCAGTCCAGCGGGTTTTGTTCTTCCATGTCGTCAATTTCTCCACCCTTCTCCGGTAAACTTCCACCGAAGTCCTCATCGCCTTGGTCGTAGTGGTCCTCGTGTATTGTATCGACCACGCTGTCCTCTGATGTATTGGTGAAGGGCTGGACGTGCTCGAGTCCCTCGCAGAGCTTGGACACTTCCCGCAGGATCTGAAAGTGGCTGACCACGCAAAGCCACAGGTAGAACACAAACGCTGCAACAAATGAACATGGCAGAAGAAAAGAAAAAAAGTGTCTCATAACGCTCTTTCTTGCCCATGACTGCTGCGAGGATGACTCCAAAGGCAATGATGTCGCTGGAGTCGTCGTCCTCCTGCTTGTACACGCTCAGGAGGATGATGGTGCCGACAAAGCAGGCACCGACCAACGCCAGCAAGATAAACTTGGCCACGATCCAGGGAAGCATGAACCAATGTTTCCCCTAGAGTGATACAATGACCAGTTCGCGTTCCACTGCGCACCCATGTACACCGTGAGACGGATGTAAAGATCACAGGATATAAAGGATCAGACGCTCAAGTATGTAAGGATCATTTTGTCAAGAACCAAACCCAATTAAGAGTATCAAGCATTGACGCACACGAGGATCAAAAGCCTTTAAGGATCAATCGAACCCCCCAAAATCGTTACATCCGCTTTAGGGTGTACTATACATTGCGGTGATGTAGGTGGATACCTGTGACGTGCCGTAGACAGCGAGTACTGCGGTGATGAGGAAAGCGGCGAAGATGGCGATCAGCACGATCAACACAGTTTCAATGTCTATAAAGAAGCATTCCGTGATCAATGAGTGTGTCTACGCCAACTTTGGCTTGATCAAAATGGTCAATAGGCTGATACGTACTTTCTACGGCAGAGAATATGGCTTCGCACCACCACGAGTCCTTGTGCTCTCCGGTCCTGCAGTCCTGGTCGCCGCTCAGCTGGTCTGTCACATCCTTCTCGATGGTGTCTTGGGTCAGATCGATGATGCCCGACACGATGCCTGCGATGTAGGTGATCTGCGAACATCCACATACAAGCAAACACTCACGTAGCTCTGTCCATTTGGGCATTATTTACCGAATAGAGGATCAAAATGGACAAGGTGCCCGTCTTTGTGCTCAGGCAGCCGCAGCACGTCTTCATCACCGCCATCTTGGAGATCTCTCTCAGCGCGGCGACCGTAAGAGGGTTGCTGGACTCGTACTAAAACAGTTAGAAGTTGATACCGTTACTCTGGGAGGGGGGTGGGGGTGGATGGAGCTCGTCCATGCAATACTGAATTGGGACGCACTTTCTTTTTTTAATCAAGCGTCAAATAGGAGGCACCAGCACTTGATTGGAGATCATCTTTTTTTCTTCCTCCCCCCTTGAATGGGGGTCCCCCTCTCTTTCTCTCTCACTCGGAGAAGATTGTTCGAAAAGAGAAATGAAAAGAAGGCTGAGTGAACCTTGCACTGCTTCTCCGTACAATGGGCGAAAGGAATGGGGCAGGCGGGCGGGCAGGCAATATTTCAAGTATGAATAATTTGAGGGCCTATGAACACCCTCCAGCCCTCGATGGACGCGTACAACGGGTTCGTCCAGGTTCGTCCAGACGAGCTCGTTCCATGTGGGTGCTTACCTCTGGATGCTTCGACGACATTTCGAAAGATTCCAGCCACTGCTTAAACCCGGTGCAGAAGGTGGGGAGGGAAGAGATTCAGGGGCCCACCATTGATTTCCGTTGGGCCGAGGGGCTACCTTTACCATATGCTCGCCCAAAGCACGCGTACAATTTTCCAGCTCTTGGTTCTGGCTTGAGTGGGTGTCCACTCTGCACCTCTCCTGGCGGCTGCTGCAAACTCAACTCAGTGTTTATGCTAAAGTTGCCTTGGCAATGGGCCTTTCCTCCTCAGCTCATTATGGGTACGGACTGCTCGCCTTTTTTTCCAAGGTACAAAAACTAACGTTTTAATGTAGGGCCGCAGCTGCATGACAGAAGGACAAAAAGCTGCTGCTCCACGTACATTCGTCCATCCGTCAGTATGTACTTGAGTACGTGACGCACGCCGCCAAGTGAGCAAAGGCCTTTGGGAGAGAGACCTTTCTTGACCTTCAGTCAGGAGCTGTCATGAAGAGAAAAATGAGAGGAATAAATATATTTTTGAGGTCACGTATTGAAGTGTCACTACGCAGTACGTGTCAATTAGGTAACACTGTTACGAAACTTGGGCCTTCTATTTTTAGGTCACATGCTACAGTTGAGGTCAAAAGTTTGCCCTTTACGCAATAGTGCTCAGTTGTGGGCGTCTATAAGATGGGAGGGCAAGTTTAGAGTATTCACACGGCTTTAACAGCATTGGATAAAGTTTGTTCTTATACACTGCAAGTAATCCTGACCACAAGTGCAACGTCTGATGTGTTATTTTACTAGGAAATCCGAGCGGTCTGAAAATGGTAGCTTCTTTTTCTTAGTTCTAGCATGCCATCTCTCGAGGCTGCCACTTATCAACTAAGTGGATCGGCAAACTAGAAACTATGACCTAACTGACACATTTAGCTGCGCTTACGCTTTCACATGCGGTCTAAGAATAGAAGCCTCCTCCTACCCACCGACGCACCCACCCAACAACTATGCTCATGATGAGGTCTAGAGACGATGAACTACTCATCTTCACCCCATTCACCCGATTCGGAAAACAGCACCGATTTGTCAACCTTATCAATATTGCACACTTTTGCACTTCTCGTGCACTTTCGGGGGATGCATTTCAACGCGATCTCGAGGTGCATGCATGTCTGTCGTAGACACTCAGGACGATGACGGCTCATTTTGGGGCTGCCTTGCCTTCTGACGGCCCCTGAGAAAGCTGTGTGAACACTGTGGAGAGTGTGCTCGTACCATTTTGCATGTGCAGGTACAGCCAGGTCATCTCGCAATGTTGCTCGTTGGCGCTCGCGCAACCTAGTTTAGTTTCGTGGAGGAGCAGGTAACTAAGAGCGGTGTTCAAACGTCAACCAGTCTAATCTTTGTTTTAGCTCACACGTCAACCTCCAGCTGTGATTTTTCTTGGTGAATAGCCTTAGAATAATCTTCAGCTCTTTAAGCGACTTCTATCAATGTCACGTCAACTGATGTTTAATGTGAGGCCAACCACAATCACTTCCAGTGAGGTGTCCGGTGAGATGTGTCTACTTTTAGAAATATGCACGTTCAGATTTTCATACAGGACGAAACCTACTCTATTTGTGCGGCACAAACTAAATGCCTCACACAAATCATCAGTCCTGGTTGACAATGTTGCC
>JAAUXU010178102.1_pt1 | contig 10304 bp, 7 predicted proteins | sample 7278151 | NCBI WGS metagenome assembly JAAUXU01 (sample SAMN14350113, study PRJNA611818) | marine sediment metagenome | isolation source: surface marine sediment (1.8m) | place: French Polynesia: Moorea | collected 2018-08 | reverse complement strand
GTCAACTCATCACACTTGAAGTGCTCTAGTGCCTTAACAAACATTCAAAATGGCTGCCTTGTGTACTAAAAGTTCAGTCCCAGTGTCTGAACAATCAATTACAGGTTGAAATTCCACTAGGAAACATCCCCAGACAGCCTCTGACCTCGATGTGTACCAAGCGACATTATTTACAAGCACTGTATTTCTCTCTCCAAATGACGTCTGCCATTGCTGACTGGTATAACCAATCATGTATCTTAAAGCTCTGTTGGGAGTACACGTTGGAGCTACATAAAATGAAGAAGTCTTGTCAAACCCACTTGGCCCTGATGAGCAGGGTAAACGTATCCAGAAGCCAATTTCCAAGCAACAGCGGTCATAACTTTGACCAATGCAATGCTATTCAAGAACTCAGCTCAATCTGTTTCATATTGACCTGTGCAAGCCTGCGGGGGTAGTGGAAATATGAGTGTAGTTGAGCTCTTTCTCCTGGCGACGGCGCACCCGAGGCTCTGAGGTTTGAAGTTACGCAACTGCTGCATGAAGTCGGAGCTCTCCATCAGGGCCATGTCGGCGAAGTGCAGGTCGCACAAGATCTGGGGGAAGAATGATTATTAACCCGGTACACAAGCAAAGAGACAAGCCGATAAGTTGAATTATTGATGCACTCTTTGAAAGTTCAACGCATGAACCAAGCAGAGCAACTCCTTAAGAGAAATGTTCTGAAGAAGTGCACGCTAGTCTTGTCTGAGGTAAAGCGTCAGCTTAACCCACCAGTGTGTCCTTGCTTACTTAGTCTGACTCGTACTGATCTTGGTTTCAAACCTTGTGTGGGCCCGGCTGTTGCTTCTATCGCCATTGCTACAATTCATGTCAACTAAACTACAGTCCTTACTGTAAGTAATTTCCGCGGGGCAAACCCTGCTACACACACAATCGCCACAGCTTCTAGTGCGGAATGGGCACCTCAGATCGGTTGTTGAGGGTGGGAGACGCGGTATTCAGCACAGAAGTTCGATGTTGTTCCTCCCCCCTACACACACACACACACACACACACACACGTCGGACCCCTGGGCGTGCAAGAATGCCAAACCTTCGCAAGGATACACACAACGCTTCCTCGATATAACGATATTCTCAATTTAATGATATTTTTGTGGTTACCGGATCATATCATTAAATCATATATCCACTGAATGAACAATGCTTTCTGAAAAGTGGTGTGAAGCCTGGAGGTCCGTCTTGGACATTGTCTTCGAGCATTGCGTCGCCATGTTGGTGTTGGTAAGGTCGTAGATGCAATGTAGAAGTGCGAAGACACAGTTTTATTCCTTTTTCCACAGTTGAGGGATGGCGACACGTATTTTAGTGCTTTTGCAACCTATCCTCATGAGGGTTTGGCATTCTTGCCCGCCCAGGGGTCCAGTGCGCGCGTGTGTGTGTGGGGGGGGGAGGTATCCACCGAATGGGCAGCCTCGGGAGCGTGATCATCTCAGAAAAATTTCAGCCACTTCATCAACTCTTACCCCCTCAAAAAGGCGTCTCCGACGTGCCTCTCTCCACCTTGCTCCTGTCCTTTGAGCGGGAATATCATAATAGGTTGGCAAAACGTTGAACTTTGTTACTCAATATTGTGTCTGAATATCTGAATTACAAGTTTTCATGGAAATTCCACCTCCACTCGTTTCACCGTAACATATCTAGTTAAGTCATCCCGTTGGAAATTACTTACGACAGGGACTGTAATTCGCTAATGTATCCTACAGCTCTGGAGTTCTTGACCTCCTTTGGTTGCATTGAGGAAAAGAAGAGGAAACGTCCGGGAGGGACATGTGAAGCTCGATTTTCCAGTAAAACAACCAGTAATGGTGGGTAAAGTACGTTGATTCACAGAGGAAACCAGGTTGCAGCACAAGAAAAGCTGCCGGGCGCCCTGGCTGCCTGAAGAATCTGTACCGTGCCTTACAGGAGCTTCCTCCCAGCTTAGTAGAGGCAGAAAGAATCTTCAGCTCGGCTGGACTTTTCATGACTGAACTCAGAACTCAGCTGAGTGATAACTTCTTTGAAAGGCTCTTTTTCCTTTGTTCTCACCTACTCCAAGGTAGATACAAACAATCCTGAGTATGTTGAGGTCACTCTGTTCTGCTATGTTCTGTCAATCCCTTTCATATTTTTCACCGAACATTAGTCAGTACCCTGACTGTCATATTCATCCCTTAACTTTTAACCAATCCTGTTAACCGATCAACCTTTTCGTAACTCTCTAATAGAAAGAGTTAGCAATGTCAATGTTGGACCACGTATGGAGTAACTGATCTTGGTCTCTGAGGCCATCTTTGAGTCGCTCTTGTGGGGATTCTTCCGAATCTTTTCTCATGTGGCCTTCATTAATGCTGGCATCCTCTTAGCTCTTGGCCGCCCAGATCTAGGCCTGTCCTCCACCTTTCCAGTCTCCTTGTATCGATCCAATGTGCGCTTGACAATCATTTTGTCAAGTTGAAGACATTTCAAGACCTGTACGTACAATCTCGCTGACCTTCACAATTTTGCTGAAGGTAGGTTTGAACCTCCTTTAAAGGGCTTCACGCAACCCCCTACATCCAGCCTGACATAAGAGTTTGCAATCCTTTATTTGATGGCTCTTCTCTGTGTTCCTCTTGCAGACTGAATCTCAGCAGATTCTAAAAGGACTGCAAGATGACCAAATTGAGCTGACTGATTTAGCTAGGATATAGGTAAAGTGAACATATGGGCAAAGTATGTATGGGTATAGTTGTAAAAATTCTTTCGATTTTTGGCGAATTTTTTTTAGTTCTTTCTCCCCCGATATAACTTTTACGTTTCGTAGTTTCTCTTAAATATTTGGCAAAAATGTTTTGAATAAACCACTCCTCATCAGATTATTCCTACGAAGTCATGGCGACCCGGTACTAAATGCAGGACAGCATCGTAAATGAAAGTGGACTTCCCACTTCACTTGAATCAAGACCGCATTTGGGTTGGGCCAGGACGAAAAAAGCACTGCGATATTCTTTCTTTGTAAGACAAGAAAGACATATCCTTTTACCGCAAAACTGCTGTATTCAACGCTACGGAGATCCTCAGCAGGAATGCTGTAGCTGTAATAATGGATAACCATGATGCACTTCAGATTCTCTTCACTCAGTAGAGTGCTCAGGTCACTTAAGATTTGCTGGAACACTGAATAGCTGCATTTCACATTTCCACTCACAACAGGACAGAAGTGCGGAATTGCTACATCCGCATTCATGAAGAGCTTAGGAGGCAGCAACAACTTCTCCCCTTCAAGAATCTGTGTCACCTGCGTGAAGGCCACCGTATTCTTGATCCTAACCAGGATAGAATCAAACTTCTTTTTGAGTGTTCATCTCCTTTCCAGGTACAGCTGCAGACTTCTTGCACAAAGAGCCATGATGTCAGATGTGTCCTTAAGGGGCGAGCCTTGCTCTTCAAGTTTCTTCTGGACTTGACCAGGTACTAGCAGCGGGCTTGGATGAATGTCACGTCCCTCTTCAGGATGGGCAGTGCACAAGGCTTTGTCATTGTTTGATTGCTAAGGCTTCAGCAGGATCGAGAAGACTGAAAAAATATTTATTCCTTCAAAGTTGGTAGGAAGGAATGTGGCACTCTTAGGACAAGTGCCCCAACGCACCAGTAGCACCAGTTGTTTTGGGAGAGGGCAGAGAGAGTTTCCTTCTTGAGGACCTCCCGTTTTCGGGACTTCTAGGGAATTTGCTTTTGCAAATCGCAGAGGCAAAGTCATTCACCCCGGGATTCTTCTCCCTTACACCATCATACTCAGCCTGTGCAGGACATTTGTTGAAAGTGTCAGAGGTGGGAAACTCTCCGGTGCAGTGCAGTTTTGTGCACTTGGGCATGCAGGCACAGCAGAGTCTCTCAGGGTCATCTTGAGATTATACAGGTCAAAACTAGGGAAAAGCCTATTCGAGGTGGAGTTGACACAGGTCTTGCCATTGTCCCTTAGGAGAACTTTTTTTCACTTAGGCGCAGCTGACCGCAGTTGATAGTGGTTCCAACTCACTATGCATCCCCTGGAGCCCATGGCATCACCCACCAATACATTGACAGGACAGTTGTTCAATTCTGCTCTGAACTTCTCCTCTATTACATGAGCCGAGGCTGCAAGAATATAGCACGAAAAAAAAGTCTCGCTGTCAACCCGCCTTTCTCCAACAAGATATTTAAGTTCCTTCCTTAAAATTGAATGGTTGAGCTTGTTCAAGCAAATATTGGCGTAGACAAATGCACGGTTTCATGCTGATTTTCTGAGGTCTGGGTGTCCTTGCTCCTTTTTTTCGCAGCCTCGCAGACTTACGTGTCTCAGGGTCCCTGGTCTGAGAGGTTCTTATTTCAAGAGTTCTTTTGCACTTTTGATGTGCTGGAGAGTCTGGTATTTGGAGGAATGTCAAAACGGACCTGCCCTAGATGTCATGCAGGGGCTAGGGGGACAGAAAGGAAAAATGTTTCTTTTTGCACTGAACGAAAGAGTTCAATGCAAAACGCAACATTTTTCATAAAAGAAACATTTTTATTTCACCTCATTTAAGTAGTGTATATCTTTCTCCTCCTCGTTGGCATTTTCACATAATTTGCGTTGTTTCCATCGAGTTGTTTGCATCATCCTCATTGGTATCGGGGAACAGCATGCGTTAACCAGGTATGCTTCTAGTATCCGATGTGCACTCCTGTTCAAAACTCTAGAATATTGCAAAATTTGTCCAGACTGCGCAGACCCTTGATGAGACGAAGGCGATCTTTATGTGTGAGGAGGTACCCTCCTCATTACCAATGTATACGCATACAAACAGCAATGAGAGAGATCTCAGGAGCGGGGAAAAGACATTTTTTCCCTTTTCAAAGCTTTAACATGGCGAAGTACTCGAGCAGGAAAATTTCTTTAAAAAGGCAAGGATTGTGATCCAAAACATGTCACTCACATTATGCATCGCAAGGGAAAATCTGCATATGAACAAGGTCAAGTCTCCTCTCTTCGTGAAGAAGGTCCTTCTCTGGAAAGGATTGCCAACTAGGTGGGGAGGAGCTGCAAGGTCCTCTGCGCATGTCTGACAGATCCCAAGGCTTGCAATGGAAGAGACCTTGGTGGGAGGCCAAGAAGGATCACGCCAGCTGCTGGAGGGAGGATGAAACACCGATCTAACCATCTCGTCTACTCAAATAAAGGCCCAAACTGAGATGGATGCATCTCTCTTTCCAATCCAAGGGTTCCTTAAGAGGACCATCAAGAGGAAGAAGAGGCTGCAAGCGGCTCCTCAGATCAGTCCACAAAGAGAGGAGGGTGGCGTTTACTCGTCAGCATCAGGCATGGTATGAGGAATGGAGGCCTGTCAACTTCTCTGATCAGAAAAAGTTCAATCTGGATGGGCTAGATGGCTTTCAATACCACTGGTATGATCCTCAGTTGTTCCAGAGATCCAGAAATGTTTTCGACAAGAGCAAGTGGTGGGGGAAGCGTCATTGCAGCACCGGGGAGGATGGCAGTTCAACTAGTGGATGGACAGATGAAGGCTGAAGACTACATCAATTTGCTAGAGAAGACTTCCTTGAGGCATGAAGAGCAGTGATCAGTGGTGGTGATCACTGGGTTTTCATGTGGGATAATGGACCTGTCCACACAGCAAAGGTGACTGAAATTTCTGCGTCAGAAGATGCAGACAATGGACTGGCCAGCCAATTCTCCAGATCTAAACCCAATGGAGATTGCTTGAGGACGGTCAACAAGCAAGGTGTATCAAAACAGACGTCAATTTTACTCTGTTGAGGCCGTAAACACTGCGAGTTTCGCTGTGCGGGATGAAGTGCCTGTCATGTACTTGTAGATTCTGTGCAACAACATAAAGACCAGGTAATTGTAAGTCATGGTGCATGGTGCTTCCACACATTACTAGAATAAATTTATGTACTTGCTTTTTGCAGAAAACCTGGTAATTTGACTGTATTTACCTACGGAAATGGCTCCCCCCTCCATAACAAGCTTACACTCTCCTCTCAACTAAAAATTCTACTTCTTTTCTAAAAATCCAGATATCTTTGACACTCTTTTGCTTGAACTTGCAGCTCCTGATCGTCATCCAACAGAGCTCAAAGATTTCACTAAGATCTGACCACCATGACTTTCACACCAAGCCTTTCTGTGAAGCCCATTAAACTCTTATTTTTTGTCCTATTACTCTCACATGAAGCAGACCATTTTTTCTCCAAATGTGGTCAACTTTGTAAGGCCATAACTTTTGACTGGATTGAGCTACAGATGTGGTTCATGCCTTCATAGAAAGCTGAGACTTTTCTCTGTAACTGAAATGAAATTCTCCTTTGCTCGAGAACCACTCAATTTTTCACAGTTTTGACACTTCCGAAGTGTGAAATCTAAGGGCCTCTTCCCTAAATTTATTTCTATCATTACCATATGTTTTTGTGGACAAAAAAATGCCAAGCTTTTTAAGACGGAATTTTTACTTAAACAAGTAATTTCTAACTTCAGTTTCTCGTGTTCAAGCAAGAAAGATGAATGACGCCACATTTTTTACGGAGCACAAGAGTAACTTTCAAACTTATAGCCGTGGCACGGACCGAAAGGGAATATCTGGCATGATAGAGAGAGAAGCAGGATGCCAGTCTAAAGAAAGTGCCCAAAGCCTGACCAATGTCATAAAGATCATCGCTCGTGTGACGTTAGATGTGACCACTGCTTCCCTACCAACTTGGGGCCTGGTTCAACTCTGCATTGTCAAATTGGCAGGCAAGTTGTCGAAAGGTCCTTTAGTTCTCCTGAGACTATTTTTACCTGACTGGAGACACAACCTGACATAGGGGAACCTGAAGCAGCTCATGCCTAGACTATGCTAATATAACAACAGCAGCATGAATTTCCTAAAAAGTAACGTTTGCCTTGCTGCTTTGTGACGTCCTCGGGGTTCCACATCAAGTGGTGCACTGTCGTGGGGTTTTCGGTCCACTTTGCACGGTTGCGAGGGGGGTTTAGGTGATTTTAAGTGTTGCGATTGATAGTTATGACCTTGAACTACCAATCGACCCCACTGTTTGCAACTATTGGCGTGGCAGCGGGGCCTAATTTCTGTACCGATGCATGGTCTCAGTGTACAATTCGATGTGGACCCCCTGGCGACTGGCAAAACTTTTCACATACAGGGGTGTTAGGCTAACATGAAAATGACATTTTCGGATCCAAAACGAACATTCTTTCGGGTCCCTAGCCACGGTATGAGCAGGGTAGCCATGTTTCTGGTCTGCTGCAGTAGATTGACCGTAATAACACTGAGAGCCTGAGGTCAAGACTTTGCTGCACGGTTGATCTGCCACTAGATCGGGGCTATAACTGTAACATACGACTGACTAGGTGCTCCGCTCTTACTGAGGAAGGTCCCCGCCCAGCTATGTGTTTTTGATAGGTAGATCCGAAATCGGCAGAGGTAATATTGTCTGCCAGCAACTGTTCGCCTGATACAGTGCTTGATCTCATCTCTTTTGAAGCTTTAGCCTCGGAGGTATCTGTAGGAGGAGGCATTTGCCTTATTGTCTATGACCATGGTCTGTCTGCCTGCCAACTGAGGTAGACCAAACCAAGTTTCAGCACACAAGGAAGGAGTTTCCTCACTGCCTACCTCGCCGGTGAGTCCGACTGTGCTCCACACATTTGCAAAGTGCCTGGGGGAATTGATGATGGAAAACAGGAGCTTCCACATCAAAATAACAATGTTCAACATTACATCTCATCCCTATGATCTTAGGCCTGACGATGAGGCATGAATGCCATTCAAGTCTTCAGCTCCATGTACTGTACTGCCCAGATAAGGCTCTGCTCCTTGAGCTCTCCTGTTCTAGACACTCTGGGGGAGTCTGTTAGTGTGCACTTCACAAATAAGTGAGGCGCTCACTGAATCAGCTGGTCAACTCGTATTAAAATTCAGCGCTCCTGAAGCGTCCTGAAGCTCTACATTTTATAAATCGGGTTGTTGACCCCATTTGCTAGAAATACTGCTAGCAGTCTGCGTGTTATCTAGAACATGTGACATCTCGGCTCCTTTTTTTCATAAGCCACTTTGACCTCGACGAAAGAGAATGTTTCATGCGTGCCTTTTTAAACGTACAATGAAGTCGTCAGGAGAAAAGTTAAGATGCATTACAATATTGCGGGGAGTACTTTGGAAAGCAGTAAGTGTGTATATAGTCTCCTCAGTATGTCCCTTGTATGCAGTACTCTGAGGTTGTTCTAGTTACCTGATTCTTAAACCTCCTGGCCCTCTTCTGGTTGGTCCCTGAGAGGTTCATGCCGCAGCTGTTGCATTTGAGGCACTCCTCGTGATAGTGGTTATTTTCATAGAGGCTCGGACTCTCTGAAAAATACGGGACATTCAGTCGACATTCGGTTTTCACACGCTTGATTTTGACCGAAACTCCATTTTTGAAAAAATGTCCTGCTTTCGAGTATATTACTTAGTAGTCATCCTTTTAGCACAATAGCCAGAAAGTACCTTCGATTTTGGCACAAATTTCCTGCCCTCTTGTATTGTCAGGAAACCATTTTAGCTGCTACTGCAAGGCTAAAAACCAGAGTAACTAGTCTAGTTGTTTGATCAATCACCTCGGTCTGAAATCTCCAAAATGCATGTGGTTCCATAGCCACATAGCAGTGGACAATTCTCGTAACACTCAGTAGTCATAGCGGTCACATGCTTATACAGTTAAAATGGCCAGTACCGAACTGAAAGGTTATTTTTTATTGTCTTGTGATGGATATAGCGGTGAAACAAATATGAAGGTCAAAATGCTGTGCACCAAACGGACTGACATAAGCATTGTCCACTACACTAACTTTGCCCAGCACTAACGCAAAATAAAGCAGCCCACAAGCGACCTTCATGAAGTTTTTTGCACAACGTCAATTTTAGCAAAATCAGGGTCCTGACGAGACGCATGCATAAAACGAACGTTGACTCTGCGTTCCCCCGTAAGTACGAGGTTCACATTTGAGATCAGTTCGTGAACCCCGAATTGACGTTTCCTTTCCACACATTATGACATTTATATGAGATCTTTTTCCCTCGCAAAGTCGTTATCAACTCTTTTGTCTTTTTTGTCAGGCCTCGTGGGCCTACCTTGCATCTGAGCTCTCTCGCACTCACGCAAACAGACAATTCTACATAAATCTCACGTTATTCTTTACTGGAAAGAGGGGACGTTTTCTCAAGTTTCCTTCAGTAAGACGACAATACGCAACCAAGGTCCAATTAAGTTTCGTCTAATTTGGAGTAAGACTTAAGGCTGAGCCTCATCAGGAACCATAACATAGAGTGCATACGAATATATACATACCACGCACATCATCACCTGTGTACACAGCGTAGTACCAGCACTCTACTTGTAACCATAAGTAAGGGCTAAATTTAATCACCCTCTATGGTGTCTAAGAAGGCCGAGGGCCTGGATGAGCGGTTGGTGCTGCTAAGGGAGGAGGTGATGTCGTTGCTGGCAGCCTCCATTTTGGTCAGGCTCACGAAATCCATGGCGATTTATAGAGGTTTTCTTAATTCTCGCTCGTTCTTCGAAGGTCATGGACGCGTCCCACAAAGTGCGGGACGTCACCAAGAGTCCTTTAGACCTCACGTGTCAGCGCGCCTTTAGGAACTGTTATGGCTGTTGAGAGTCGTTACTGCATAATACTATTTTTCTTTCTTTTTCAGGTATGCGTTTGGCGAGGATGCTGCCTGGATCTAGCCAAATCGGTCTCTCAATATCCTCGCAAGGAAGTTCGCCAGAGTAAACACTCAGAGCTTAGCTTTTACGTCTCCATCCGGTCTTTGGAGAAAATAACGGACAATAAATCCATGTTTGGGAGGGAGAAAGAGGCTAAGAGATGGAGTAGACCGGGAAGATCTCTTTCAGTTACACGTAGTTAATTTGTAGTCCAAGCTTCCGGCAATACCTGAGCAGAATTAATGTGCCAACTTGTATTATTATTGGTATGTACCAAAAGCACACTTTTCTCGTGGTTCGGACTCATTGCCAAGTTTGTGTCCACTTCACCATGCACTCTACAGCACTTTAGTCTTTACCGCCTGTGCGTTTTCTGTGTTTGACTTTGGATGTTAGTCGTCCTCTCCTTCTCCTGCAGCCAGTGGCTACTACTTACTACTGAGAGAGAGAGAGAGAGAGAGAGAGAAAGAATGGACTGCTCTGTTTGCCTCCAAAACTTTCTCCCTCTCTTTCCTGGGTGTCCCCTTCTCTCTCTCTCTCTCTCCC
>JAAUXU010174397.1_pt1 | contig 10304 bp, 6 predicted proteins | sample 7278151 | NCBI WGS metagenome assembly JAAUXU01 (sample SAMN14350113, study PRJNA611818) | marine sediment metagenome | isolation source: surface marine sediment (1.8m) | place: French Polynesia: Moorea | collected 2018-08 | reverse complement strand
GTGCGGGTGGTGGTGGGTGTGGTTGTCGGCCCCCCCCCCCCCCCCCCCCCGACGGCATCATCATGGCCCATGCTGTCTGGCGCATTTGGGTCGCTCAGGTTCCTCTCGTCCCACTGCCCCTGGTTGGCGGACGGGTTTGACCCGCGCTACCCACTTTGCTGGTTGCGAAGGCTAGAAAGCGCCATGTGTACGCACCACGTACGTACATGTCAGTGTTGTCAACACACATGCACATGTTATGTAAGGTTTGGTGACTGCTCTGGATGGACTTCCCGTGACTGCTCTTCCTGGCTGGCGTCGTTTTTCCGCCGCCCGATTTTGCCCGGCGCGGTCGCGGTCCCGACGGCCGGATGGGCCGCATGTGCGAGGACGGAAACCGCGTGGTTCAGACACACGGCTGCCTTACTACAGACATAAACATTTAGCTTTGCTTCTCGATCGGGTCGACGAAGTCGCTTCGCTGTTCCGCCATGGGTCCCGTGGTCCGTCTCGAGGGTCTTCCTTTCCGCGTGAGCAAGGAGGAGCTGCTCGAATTCTTCTCCGGCTGCAAAGTGCAGAATGGCATTGATGGCATCCATCTTATCATGAACCGCGAGGGCCGCGCATCCGGACTCGGCTACGTTGAGCTCTCCTCCGAGGAAGACGTTGAGACCGCCACGGGTCTGAGCAAGCAATATATTGGCAGACACAATCGCTACGCCAATGTTGTCAAGTGTGAGTCCGAGGAGCTTGCATGGTACCTGAACCGCGCATCGCCGGAAGCGTCCGACGCCAAGAAGTTCCGCGTGCGCATGCACGGACTGCCATTTAGGGCCTCCGAGTACGAGATCGCCAAGTGGTTCGAACCTGAGTCGAACTGTTGTGATGTCGAGATCCACATGAATCGCGAGGGGAGGCCCTCTGGAGATGCGACCGCCTTCTTCGACAACGAGGAACTTGCCGACCGGGCCATGGAGAAAGATCGGGCAGAGATGAACGGCCGCTACATCAACCTGACCAAGGACTCCTCGAAGCCGCTCTCACGTTCTGGTTACTTCGTGCGCATGGCCGGGCTGCCCTTCAGAGCTACCGAGCAGGAGATCAAGGACTTCTTTCAACCCGAGGCCGAGTGCGTAGCCGTCAGGATCATCTTCAACCGTGACGGTCGTCCCTCAGGCGATGCCGTCGCCGAGTTCGAGAGCGATGAAGAGGCTGAGCGGGCCATGAAGAAGAATCGAGAGCATTTGGGCAGCCGGTTCGTGATCCTCACCCGCGAAGATTGCGAGTACAACAACTCCTCCTCCTTCTCTTCCTCGGGCAAGTACACGATCCGGATGGGAGGGCTGCCGTTTCGGGCGTCGGTGCGAGAGATCATTGACTGGTTCAGGCCCGAGTCCGAGTGCGCGCACGTGCGCGTCCTCATGAACCGCGACGGGCGCCCCTCGGGTGAGGCGCTTGCGGAGTTCGAGACTGAAGAGCTGGCGGAAAGAGCAATGGGCAAGAACAAGCAATACATGGGAGAGAGGTTCGTCATTCTCACTGCCCAGTATTAGCAACGCGAGGTCGGTGTGACATCTATGCTTGTGAGGACGGGATTACAACGAAGTACTTGTATACTGTATATGCAATCTCACTGTATCACACATTAAACGACCAAACATAAAGAAACGTTCGCGTACGACAGGATCGTCCTGTCCGTGATCTTTGCGCTCCGTGGATGTCCTATCCATGATCTTTGCGCTCTGTGGATGTCCTGTCCATGATCTTTGCGCTCCATGCACGGTCATGTGCAAACTGGAAGGGTGGAGGAACGGGCCAAGTAACCGGGTCAGGAGTGCCTCCTACTGCACCGGCCGTCGCAGTGGTGAGTCGTACAGACCAAGCTGCTGGAGGTTTTGTGTGCGTAAGTGGGACATCGTGCAGCAAATGGATGCCAACAGCACCCACTGCGCTACATACGTCGGCCCACCTCCGTGCATGCATGCTCACCGTCCGGTACTTGCTCGTGTGCATCGTCTGCACTGGGTGTGTGCATCTGCTTTCTGCACCGCAGCGCAGTGGACAAGCGCGCCCGCACTTGTGGTCCCGGCCAGCCTTTCGAATCACGTTCGACGTCAACTTTTAACTCCAGCCTTAGTTTCTTCAGTTGATCTTTGACGAGGAGAAGTTCGAGGGAAGGTGCAAAGCTTTCGATGGCCTCCCAACGGATTCTCCTGTTCCGGCGGCGGCGCGTTTTTCGTCAGGCGTTCAGAGTCTCATCATCTTGGACAGCGACGCCGCCGCCGTCGCGGCGACAGCGGTTGGACGAAGCCGCGGCGGCGGCGGCGACCGCGGCGGCTGGTGGCGGCGGACGCCTGAAGTCGACTCATGCCATTTCTGCAACACCCTACGGAGAAGGTAACCTTGGGGATTCCAACCAGAGAGACTTTGCACAGGTGAAAGCATCTTTCTCCAACCTTGGGTACCAGGGGTGGGGCCGGGCTTGAAGCAGCTCCCGTTCCCTCGGTTAGACCCCCCCAAGTCGGAAACCCGGATTCCTCCACGCCCACGTGCGCATTTTGCCCACCTATGTACGTACATATGAAGCGTGAACGATCTGAGCCAGGAAAGGAGAAAGTTGCTTTCTCGCTGCTTTTGCGCAGTTGTTTGGCCTCCTTGAAGTCGCTGCAGTTGATGAATGAATGACTTAACTCTTGCTTTTTAGCATGGTCTTCATCAAGAGGACGTGACGGCGACGTGATCGCGACCCCCAGCGGCACCGGGAGGCGCGTGGACCCGCTGGACTTGAGTTTTCGCAATCACGAGGCCGCCTTCAAGAGCAAGACAACCTTGGAGGTGCTGAGGGCGCTCATCGTCTTCAAGTTCTGCTCGATCAGGGTGCTCGTCGACAACAGTGACAGGGTAAAGCATGCCAACAAATTGCGCATTATTTTTTTTTAGGCCTAAATCGATAATGAAAGAGGGATAACGTCTAGCCCCTCCCGGAAGGCTTCACGAGCCACGCTACCACTGACTCAATACCCAATCCGTACATACAATGAGATGCCCGAGTCAAGATATTTTCTGGAGCGGCTTGACCTTCAAGGCCGCTCAAGGCCACACGTTCCAAAACTGGACTTGGTTCCAGTCACTTACCATTGGCTGGACACCTTAGAATGTTGCGACACCCAAAAGTGACACCGAAGGCTTTGGCCTTTGAACATGTTATGACCTTGTCTCCCCTTGCAGTTGCTTAAATGGGGCAAGGCGATACTGGGCAAACGCCTTTTCGGCACCCTGATGAAGGCGTCGTTCTATGGTCACTTTGTGGCGGGCGAGGACCGACACAGCATCAAGCCCACAATCAACCGCATGCACTCATTCGGCGTCAAGTCGATCCTCGACTACTCTGTGGAGGAGGACGTCTCGCCCAAGCAGGAGGATGTCAAGGAGAGCGAGTCCGTCGTGCCAGACATCGGGGACATGATCGAGACTCATGAAGACCTCGAGGTGATGAAAGAGAAAGTGTCCGGCTCGATCCGGCGCTACCGCCCGCACGGCAGCAGCATCCACGACTCGCTGAACCGGAGGTACAAGTTGACGGGTGCCCGAACCTACTTTTACGAGGGAGAGGCCACCTGCGAGAAGAACATGGAGACATTCCTTAGGTGCATCGAGGCTGTAGCAGGTGAGGAAGTGTACGTAAATCTTGCTGACGTGGCACAGGTTCCGGGTTCTTTACCATGTGCAATCTTTTGGTCTCTCTCGCATGATCATGTTCATGTTTCAGACTCCACTGATGGGACTGGATTCTCGGCGATCAAAATGACAGCCCTTGGCAGACCGAGCCTCCTAGTAAGACGTCAACGCCAGATTTTGGACCGATTGTGGTATCACGGTCCTTTTCTTTCCAGCTCCAGTTGTCCGAGGTGATTTCTCGCGCTCGCCAATTCTACCAGTCGATCAGCGGCAAGGACGGCTTCGTGATCGAGGGGAAAGTGAGCAAGGAAGCGTTCGAGAAGCGCTTCAAGGCGAAGGCGTCGTACGACGAGGTCAACCGCGAGGTCCGGGACTGGCTGGAGCAAATGACTTTCGACAAAAAGGGGTGAGTTGATTTAAGATGTGGTGGGCGGAAGGGGAGCATTGGGAGTGATGTGGTGAGCTCGTCCTTGAGTCACAATCTTGACCGTGGTACAAAATCTTTTGTGCACCCTCACCCAATGGGTGCGGCTGTCACTCAGGCCTCAGAGACGTCACCAAAGCTTCCGACGGGTGTTGAACGAGGATAGAAATTGCTGGTGATTGTTAAGCTCAGTGGCCAGCTGGAGAAAAAGCTTATGTTGCAACGGATTTATCGCGCCACCCCGTAAAAAGGGCCTAGTGCAGAGCTTCTGACATACACATGCGCGTACCTTCAGCATGCCTGCAGTGGAGATGATTGCGGACCGTGATAAGAACTCCTCACAGACATAGTTTGCTCGTTCTTCTGCCAAGTGCAGCCTTTGTGGGGGTTATCAGTTCACCAGTTGCATCCATCTCCGGTACTTCATGCCTTTGGTCATGTTCACCAGCTCACTTTCCCTGCAAGAAACTTTCTCGGAAAGTCAGTGGGACAGACCACGATTGCTCAAGCTAATGCGTACTTGATGAGTGAAAAAGTGATCCATCCTACTGACGAAGCGCAACTGTCCTGAAGGGAGTAGGAGCAGTACATTTGTATTCCTCGAAAAACTCTTGAATATCTCTGCTAGCTACGCATGAAGCATTGACGTCGGTGAGAGAGGTACCACGTGACTCTTAGTGAAAGGGTTTCTCAAGTACAAGTCATACACGTTGGTGCACTTCGTTTCTGCCTTCCAGCCTGATCCACTTGTTTTCGTGGTCTGGTCTGATCGACTCGCAGCACCTTCTGAAGGAAGTGTTCAAGGTGCCGAATCTCAAGACGGGCAAGATGGAGCCGATCATCAGCGCACTCACGGACGAAGAGGAGGAACAGTTCAGGAACATGCTTAACAGACTGCAGACGCTTTTCCAGGTAGGTTTCTCAACCAGGGGAGGAAGCCCTTGTGTTGACTGAACCTACATCCCATATTTTGCCTCGAAAAACATTCTCATGGGGTCCGATGAAGCGCAGAGAAAAACAGTGGATTTTTTTATTAGCTTGAGTTGGTCTTCAAGGCCACATCTGACCTTGTGTGACCACTTTAGAGTACACCAGGCTAATGGCTTTTTTTCTTACTGATCTACCGGGTGCTGCCCAAATCAGCTTCCCTATGGGACATCGAAGTCTGGTGTCCCCAGTCCACGTCAGCTCGTGCGAGGGGAGCTCATTCTGCCTCACCCTGTCCGTGGAACTGGTGTCAATTGTGTATTTTGCTATCGTCAAGCTTCCTCTTGACCAGCGCCCAGCCAGTTTCTGAGCTCTCCTGCAGGTTTTTACTTCCGAAAACAGCCAAGAACAACTTTGACAGTTCATATAGGACTGCTCAAGCTGGCATCGCAGTCAACATCATGACCAGCACGTGTCATGTGTGATTTTTCTTCCGGGAAACTGGATTGATCCGGAAATTGATGTACATGTCATCATACACACACATGTGTTGCGGAGCTGGAGGAACCACCCAGAATAACTTTTTTCCTTCAGCCTTGAAAGATTCTAGTTTGTGTCAGGGAGCCAGATATGAATGCGATACGCAATCTTATCGAGCAACTTGGCTCATGGGTCACAAGTACGACGAGTATGTTTACGTGTATGACCTAGTTTTTTTTGGGTCTTTTCCTCGAAAATTTCGAGTGGTGGAATTCATACGCACATGAGGACATCCCGAGGTATGCAAAAGTACATGCAGAAGTGCATGTACTTGAAATGTAGCAACAACTTTCCTCCTTGCAACTCCTCGGTGACATTGACAGCGTCGTACAAGACTTCATCGGCATGTCAGGATGCTTCATCGTCACTGATCTGACCGCGTTGACGCTTTGTTTATTTTACGCATACAAGACGTAAAGGTGAATTGGTGTTGGGATCGTCGCCGCCGCACGCACGATCACAACCAGTCGGCAGTTCGAGTAAGACGTGGTGTTTTCTTTCCAGGCGGCCAAGGAGCTGGACGTCCGTGTGATGGTTGACGCCGAGCAGAGCTACTTCCAGCCCGCCATCCACAGGTTGACGATGGAAATGATGAAGAAGTTCAACGACGAGAAAGCGATCGTGTTCAACACGTACCAGTGCTACCTCAAGATCGCATTTCACGCCCTCATCCTGGACCTGGAGCAGGCCAACAGGCAGAACTTCTACTTCGGCGCCAAGCTGGTCAGGGGCGCATACATGGCTCAAGTGAGTGTGCCAGGAATTCTGATCGATGGCAGCTTTTCAACCACCTTGCACACCTTTCAGGAGCGCGAGCGGGCGCGCGCCGTCGGCTACGAGGACCCAGTGAATCCCACGTACGAGGCGACCACCGACATGTACCATCGATGTCTGACCGAGTGCATGCATCGCATGAGCGAGCTCAAGAACGCCGGTCAGGACGAGAAGAGGATCGGCATCATGGTCGCCAGTCACAACGCGGACACCGTCAGATTCGCCATCAGGAAGTAAGAGAAACGGAGTCTCATAGTTGTTCAGTTGGGTTTGTTGACGCTTTTCCTGCTGCTTGGACTTTTTTCCTTGAATCGGCAAATAGTTTTCTTTCAACATTGCAGATTGTAGTGCAAAAGATCGGAGAAATTTGATAACGCTCTGTCAAAGTGTCATTCAGCAGAGCCTCGAGGGCCACAGTCAAGTGACCTACGTGAGTTCTCTCACTCCTCATTCATGCTTTCCTTGGCTCAGCTACGTCCAGCAGGATTTTCCTACTCAGAGTGATAGTTTAGGTTGCCAGTGATCACTGGTGATTTCTGACACCTATGAATAGCACAACTTTTGTGCTGAATAATCTGGATATCACAAGAGTTTTCCAATACGATAGAAAACTCTTGCTGTGCTTAGGGTTTCGCGACCTTAGTCGTGTCCTCCTTGGGGGCCTTGGAGACTGTCACGCCCGCCATTGCCGCCACGCTCTAATCACTGTTCGAGTATGCTTACAAATGTGTGTGTGTGTGATATTTGATGAAGCTTTTGTGAGCCATCCTGGAATGAACCCGCATCCCCCAGTGTGCAAGTCCTGCTGTGAGTGGAGAAGCTTCTTTCAACACCTGGATTCAGCTGGGGGCAAAATTTTAGGTATGCAAAGTTTTTATGCGCCATCTCACAATTGGACTTCCGCTTCCCCCTCCCCCCCTCCCCTCCCAAGGGTGACAAATCGACCTCTGGATTTCTTAAGAGAACCAAAAACCGTCTTTTGTTAAATCTTTTTCCTCTGACATCTCCAGGGAGGTCATTGGATTTGAAAAGAACCAAAAACACGTGCATCCATCTCAACCAGGAAGCTGGGGACTTGGTCAAAAAAGAGGAGAGGAAATGGAAAACAGGTGAAAAGGTTGAGAAATGACTGAAATTCCCAGCCAGCCTCTGTGATCACTGATGCGAGATAGACTTTATGCATATTGTTTACAGCCAAATAAATAAATAGTGGCTGGCCTTGCCAAATGTCACACAGAGCGTAGATGACACAGAGCGAGATGCACTTTAATAGAATTCCCGGTGTCAAGCTGGAATTTCGAGAATCTTATAATTATTGGATCATAGCTGGTGAGGCGACGCAACTATTTCGATATGATGAAAGATTTCCAAAGTTCCAGGCAAATTTCAGAGGTATCATTGAGAAAAGGAGCCTCTCTTCATTAGGGTTGGGTCGGCGGCGCCAACGAGGATGAGGGACGGGGGGTTGAACACGCGAACCGAGAGGGGAAATTGGGACCTTTCCGAAGACGCGATCCCATTATCAGTCTTCGGAGAGCCTCTTTTCTCTCTGTCTCACACGCGCAGAACCTTTTGGGCTTTGCTTCTCCGCTCACGACATCTCTACATGCATCATCAATTTTCCCAGAAGGGGGGGGGTGGTATGAAATCGGGGACAGGGTTCGGGTGGGGGTACCGTGACCCCCCCTTCCAGACCACGCGCTCAATCATGGGCCAGAAATCTGAGTTAATCGATATCTTCTTCTTTTCCGTCAGGATGAAGGACCTGGACATTCGTCCAGATGAGAGACTCATCTGCTTCGGACAGCTGCTCGGCATGTGCGACAATCTGTCGTTTCCACTAGGTGACTCAGCAAAATTTGTACGTGCTCTTTTTGCCCGTCTGACTTTTGCTGTCCTCCCACGCAGGTCAAGCCGGCTACTCCGTCTACAAGTACGTCCCCTACGGACCCGTCCACGAGGTGTTGCCATATCTGTCTCGGTAAGAGCGACTCCTCCTGGCTGTTCTTTCCAGGAAAGACTTGAGTGACCCTACGATCCGGGAAAGATTTCTCGGATGAACTTGGGCTCAGCAGACTCCTTCTTGGTATCTTCATTGAGCGGAGACTGAGTTAGCGAGAAGTGTGGAATTGATGTATGATAATTAGATATTTATACGTATTGGGCCAGACCAAAAAAGCACAGAATTTAGGTCAGCGCATCTCAGCCCATGATCAAGATGTAGTCAACGGGAAAAAAAGGTTCTTTTTTTACCCACTTCAGCAAATAACAGGGTGGAGGACAAAACTACACGTGTTTTCCATTTAATCACAAGTCACTAACTTGTAATTTCGACCTGATATCCTAATTTGAAGACAGACCCTAACACTGATTAGTTCTTCATTTCACTTGGAGAGAATGTTAAATTTAGCACAAAGAAAGAGATCAAAAAACTTGATCGTGCCTAATGCATACAAATTTATGTACATTTGTATTAGCCCGAAATGGTGGCCTGACTTTTGAATTTTTAATGCGACCAGAATACCTTTTCGGACTGTGTGAAAAAGTCTTGCATTATATATTCAGTTTTTCCGCTATATTTTAGGTTTGTTCAGTCCCTTTTGGACGATGCATTTCCTTCTGCACAAACCATTTCCTAGATAGCGAATACATTAGAGGAAGACGAGGAGCAAGTCTGCATTAACTTCTTTATTGGACGTATTTTCCTCGTTCTGACCTTGCTCCGGCCTTAAATCAGACAGGTGGAATCGTCCCTCTTAAAAGACTTTAAACATATAGTGCTATATATAATATATTATGCACTTTTTATGAAATGACACGGGGGAGGCCGGGATTTTTGGCCACTGACCGAGACATTAGGCTTTCACTGAGACAAAAACTTTTGTAAGAAGCCATGCTTCTCAAACATCATTTACTATGCCCACTTTTTTAGCTGAAAACATTTATAACTTTCTGTATTTAGTGCGCACTTCTTTGTTCGGCCACAACTTTTGACTGCATTGAGCTCACAGAAGAGGTTCACGCTCAGAATCTCGTCCAAGACATAACTGATGTGTACTTTTGCCCCTGCGGAAGCAAAGTCTATTTGCTGCAGCAGAGTTAGCAACATAAAGGTTGAACTGAACTGACAACATAAAGGTTGGACTGCATTGTGAGCAAATGAGCGGTCCTAGAGCAAGAGTGCAAGTCAGTTGTACCTTTAGAGGGTCTCAGCTTTCCTTGCCAAAGCACTGCACCAGCTCAATCCGAAGAAAAACGTATCGATGAAAGTGATTTTTTCGAAACCAGCCCAAGATTCATGAACCAGCGGAGGTGGCAACTTTGGCATTTGCCTGAGTGCACCTTGAGTCAGCCAGGGTCAAATGATGAAGATGGATGAGTTTCACCTTCCAAAAAAGTCAGTTTTAACCCCGCCCTGGAGGGATCAAGTTTTACTCCATGGAGCAACTGTTTGAACTTTCACAGTTCAGCACAAGTATGAAAGTCATACTTTTTCCTACTTCATTGGGCTGCACAGATCGAATGTGGCGTTTGGCATTTAACTAAGCACATCTTAAGGTTGCTGGCCTAACATCCTGACGTCCTGGGCTGACCCAACTTTAGATTGCAAAGTTAACACACTTTCTTTAGGTGACAACAAACGTCTTGTAACAAGTCAAAAGCTTTGACGAAACGTAGAAAGTACCATTACAGCCAGGGGATTTGAATTGTTGCTCTTTCCCCCTTAGAAAGTAGCTTGTGTGCAATCGTGCAGAGCGCGACGCTGAACATTTAGTTGAATAGGCTTGAAGTATTAGCCTTTAACATAACAACTATGAACTGTATGGCAATCTACGGCAGTGGAGTAGGACTGTATATTCCGAATTTTGTCCTAGGCGTATAACTTTGATTGGGGGGCCCCCCCCCCCCCACCCCCCCACCGAAGGAAACAAAAAGACCGAAGGGGAGGGGACCGCGGCGGGGGGGGTGGGGAGGGGGGGCG
>JAAUXU010117919.1_pt1 | contig 10306 bp, 13 predicted proteins | sample 7278151 | NCBI WGS metagenome assembly JAAUXU01 (sample SAMN14350113, study PRJNA611818) | marine sediment metagenome | isolation source: surface marine sediment (1.8m) | place: French Polynesia: Moorea | collected 2018-08 | reverse complement strand
CCCCCCCCCCCCCCCCCCCCCCCCCCCCCCCCCCCCCCCCCCCCCCCCCCCCCCCCCCCCCCCCCCCCCCCCCCCCCCCCCCCCCCCCCCCCCCCCCCCCCCCCCCGCGCCGCCCCCCAAAAATATACGACATTTCCCAGTTTTGTGCACTGCTCTGCACAGAGATGCGCTGTTCCCTCCCACTGCAGCTGACTGACTGTTGAAAGAAAGAATCGAGCGTCATATTACATCGTTGTACATAGGTGTGAATGGCCGTGTGATGGTGTTCACGTCGAAACGTCACCCAGTCGCTGTCTTTTTGAAAATTGTCGGAACCTAGCAACCTCTCACCTCACACGTACTAGTTTGGCACGGTTAGCGGACGGTGCCGGAGGGGTCGGGGCGTGAATCCCTCTGGAAATGGGGAGGTCCGGGGGGCAGGATTTCACCAGGAAATTTTCAGACAATTTCACCAACGTCTACTCTTTCAAAGAGCCGAATTTGTTGTGCACTGTGCCACGATCTAATTAGACAGCTTTCTCCTTTAGATTAGTGTATTGTTGCACAGAATTGTATTAGAGGAAATTGGCACCATTTGGCACAGAAAGGGTCTACCAGCCAAGTGATTTCCTGTATGAAGCCCTGCCACAGGATGGACATAGACACTAAATGTGACCCTCGCCTCAAGTAAATTGTATCCGGACGATGCTACCTGTTTGGTACTGGAAGAAATGTCATTTTACTAAAGAACTTCAAGCATCAAGGTGCCCAGGTGGCTTTCTTTTTCAGCACTCTACCACCAAAATGGGCAGCCTTGACATCGGAACTCTGTACTCAACGTTGTGCCCAAGTATCACATCTACATGTTGCACATCAACGTTCAGCCTCAAAACGTTGCAGTATTTGACGCTAGTGGGAATAACTATGAACTGTAAGTGTATGGAAAAGACTGTACATAACTAGTACTCTTCTAGGACTTGACAAGACTCGGTTGCAGGTAGGACTACAATATGCGTCGTTAATATGTGGTTATTAACAAAGTTCTTTCTGCCTAATTTTACCTTAATTCTTACTTGTTTAGTCGGTGGATTTGCAACCAAAGGTGTCCTAACATAGATTAACTATAGCTGTTGACGATCGTCTCATGAGTGGTTATTTTCTTCAGCTTTCAGAATTATAATCACGTTGCAGTTGCACTCTAGGAAGACAACATTCAAAATTGGCGCCAAATCAGCGACAACGTTCAGCAGCTTCAGCTCTTCGGCCATTTGTTTGGCCCCGGCCAAGTGCGCAAAGGCGGCGTAGCTGGCGCGGGCGGCAGCGCAGTAGCAGTGCAGTAGCAGCCGCTCAAAAAACCAGAGCGGTAGGGACGCTAGTTGCATCGTTTTCGGGGTCACCGGCAAGATGTGGCAAGAGGCCGAGGACGACTACCTGGGTGGGGTGGAGGAGGAGGAGAGCGAGGAAATTCCCAACGAGATCTGGCAGGAGGCCTGCTGGATCGTCATCTCGGCGTATTTCGAGGAAAAAGGTCTGAAAAGTCGTCTCGTCGTCATCAAGGTCGCCATTAGACTGTTCTCTATTCCTTTCTTAGGCCTGGTGAGACAACAGTTGGACTCCTTCGATGAGTTCATCCAGATGAATGTGCAGAGGATTGTGGAGGACTCCCCGTCCATCGACCTCCAGGGTGAGGCGGAGCACGCGCACGGGGAGATCGAGCACCCGCCGAAGTATGACGAAGCGAAAAGTAGCAAGATTCCGAACGAAACGATCTTTGTGGGTGTTTTGTAGGTACGTGATCAAGTTCGAACAGATCTACTTGAGCAAGCCCACTCACTGGGAGAAGGACGGCGCGCCAAGTCCCATGATGCCCAACGAAGCTCGCCTGAGGAATCTGACCTATTCCGCTCCGCTATACGTGGACATAACGAAGACCATCGTGCGTCATGACGAGGCGCCGGTGGAGACGCAACACAACAAGACCTTCATCGGCAAAATTCCCATCATGCTCAGGTCCACCTACTGCCTCCTCAATGGCATGACCGACAGAGATCTCACGGAGCTTAATGAGTGCCCGCTGGATCCTGGAGGATATTTTATCATCAATGGGTCGGAAAAGGTGAGCTTCAGAGCGCTTTCTTAAATGAGACCGGCTTAGTTGTGATCAGACACGTCGTTTAGGTACTCATTGCTCAAGAGAAAATGGCGACCAACACCGTCTACGTCTTCAGCATGAAGGATAGCAAATACGCCTACAAGACTGAGATCCGATCATGTCTGGAGCATTCTTCTAGGTGAGATTAGTTGTACTGGACTGTTAAGTATTCTGGTGATCATAGTTTTGTCGAACATCTCTAGGCCAACCTCGACCTTGTGGGTAAACATGTTGGCGAGAGGTGGTACCAACATAAAGAAGTCTGCCATTGGCCAGAGGATTGTGGGTATTCTACCCTACATCAAGCAGGAGATCCCAATCATGATCGTATTCAGAGCCCTGGGATTCGTCGCCGATAGAGACATTCTGGAGCACATCATCTACGACTTTGACGACCCCGAACTTATGGAGATGGTGGGTTTTTACAACGGGTCACCTGCTCATGAGCAACACACCTTTACACCGATTGTTAATAGGTGAAGCCATCCCTGGACGAAGCCTTCGTCATTCAGGAGCAGAATGTGGCTCTAGACTTCATCGGCGCTCGCGGAGCTCGACCCGGTGTAACCAAGGCGAAAAGGATCAAGTACGCGCATGAGATCCTGCAGAAAGAGATGCTGCCACACGTCGGCGTGTCAGACTTCTGCGAGACCAGGAAAGCCTACTTTCTTGGGTACATGGTACACAGGCTTCTCTTGGCCGCCCTAGGTAAGGCTTCGACGTTTTTATGTGTTGTGTTATTCGCATCATTCAATATATACATGTGTATACTAACAGGCCGCCGCGAGCTCGACGATCGAGATCACTACGGTAATAAGAGACTGGACTTGGCTGGGCCTCTCCTCGCATTTCTCTTCAGAGGTCTGTTCAGGAATCTCATGAAGGAAATGAGAATGTACGCGCAAAAGTTCATCGACAAGGGAAAGGACTTCAACCTGGAGTTGGCCATCAAGACGAGGTAAGGGCGATAGTTCTGCAGTACGCTTTGTTCATACGTGAGATCTTGTGTCCTGGCAGGATCATTTCTGACGGCTTGCGGTACTCTCTGGCTACTGGCAACTGGGGAGATCAGAAGAAAGCTCACCAGGCTAGAGCTGGAGTCTCCCAGGTGTTGAACAGACTGACCTACGCGTCCACTCTCTCGCATCTTCGTCGCATCAACTCTCCTATCGGTCGCGACGGAAAGTTGGCGAAACCGCGTCAATTGCACAACACCCTCTGGGGCATGATCTGTCCGGCTGAGACGCCGGAAGGTGCCGCAGTCGGCCTCGTCAAGAACCTGGCACTCATGGCTTACGTCTCGGTGGGAAACACGCCCTCGCCCATCCTGGAGTTCTTGGAGGAGTGGAGCATGGAGAACCTGGAAGAAATTGCACCTAGCTCCATCGCCGATGCCACCAAGATCTTTGTAAACGGTTGCTGGGTCGGCATTCATAGGTATAGCTGAAGGGCAACAAGTAAAAAAACCATCGGACACTCAAGTGTTTATATGATCTTTCGTGAAAATCTAGAGATCCCGAGCAGCTCATGTCAACTCTAAGAAAGCTACGCAGACAGATGGACATCATCAACGCCGAAGTATCCATGATCCGGGACATCAGGGATCGAGAAATAAGGTATGATGTGATAGGTTGAACCCATGATGTACAGCATCCTGATCCATTTTTGTTCAGAATCTACACTGACGCTGGTCGAATTTGCCGCCCTCTACTCATTGTGGAGGATTGCCGTCTTCTCATGAAGAAGCACCATATCGAAATGCTCAAGAACAGAGAGTTCAACAACTACCAGTGGCAAGATTTGGTAAGGATCGATGCAGACTCGTTAGAGGTACCGTCGAAGCTGTTTAAAACACCCGGATTGTTTAATAGGTCGCCAGCGGTGTGGTCGAGTACATCGACACCATGGAAGAGGAGACCACGATGATCGCGACCTCGCCCGAGTCTCTGCAACCGACGGAGGAGGGCACCTACTATTGTCAGACTTGGACTCACTGCGAGATCCATCCAGCAATGATCCTCGGAGTCTGCGCGTCGATCATCCCGTTCCCAGATCACAATCAAGTGAGCCTAAGATTGGTCACTGATCTGTGCCACTGATCTTTCCACAGTTCTTTTTTTTTCCTCTTAGTCTCCTCGTAACACCTACCAGTCAGCTATGGGCAAGCAGGCGATGGGCGTTTACATCACCAACTTCCACGTGAGGATGGACACCCTGGCGCACGTGCTCTACTATCCGCAAAAGCCATTGGTTTGTACATCGCCGTCAAATGCACTCCGACAAAGCTAAAGACGAACAATTCTTTAGGTGACTACGCGTTCCATGGACTACCTTCGCTTTTCCGAGCTCCCGGCTGGTATCAACTCCATCGTGGCGATCGCTACCTACACTGGCTACAACCAGGAGGACTCCGTCATCCTCAATTCGTCAGCGGTGGACAGGGGTTTCTTCAGATCAGTATTCATGAGGTCATATAAGGATCAGGTTCGTGACATGATCCTCTTGCTTGAGTCCTACGTATGATAAGTACATGGAAATGCGTGCTTAACTGATGAAATTCTCGACTTCAGGAACTGAAGCGCGGTGACCAAGAGGAGTGTTTCGAGAAGCCCACCCGTGACACCTGCAAAGGCATGCGGAACGCCATTTACGACAAGCTTGACGACGACGGTATTATCGCGCCGGGTCTCCGGGTGAGATGAACGTAGAAAATCGTTGATTCTCTTATGCTGACTGCGGAAGCATCATCCCAAAGGTATCTGGCGACGACGTGATCATCGGCAAGACAATTACGTTGCCCGAGGCCGACGATGAACTTGAGGGCAGCACGCAGAGATTCCAGAAGAGAGACGCGTCCACTTTCCTCCGGAACTCTGAGACGGGTATCGTTGATCAGGTAGGCCAAGCTCTTAACGAAGTTTCGAGGAGGTATCTTTCTCACACTCTTCTTCCCAAGGTGATGATCACGCTAAACTCTGAAGGCAATAAGTTCGTGAAAATCCGCGTGAGGTCGGTGAGGATCCCGCAGATCGGAGACAAATTCGCATCGAGACATGGGCAAAAGGTTGGGTTGTTTTGTCGAAAATTCTTGTGAAGATAATGAGTGATGACGCGATTTTACGACTCTCAGGGAACCTGCGGCATTCAGTACCGCCAAGAGGACATGCCTTTCACGTGCGAGGGGATCTCGCCCGACATCATCATTAATCCGCACGCCATTCCTTCCCGGATGACAATTGGGCACTTGATCGAGTGCCTACAGGTATGGTTGTTTTGTTGGTATCATGACTTCACCGGGGTATCACATGTACATACATTAGGGCAAACTGGGGGCCAACAAGGGTGAAGTGGGTGACGCTACGCCCTTCAACGACGCTGTCGACGTGCAGAAGATTTCCAAGCTGCTCAGTGAGTACAGCTACCACCTCCGAGGCAACGAGGTGAGATGATTGAGGTACATGTTACGAAACCGTCTGGTTATAACCCCTTGTACTTTAAGGTTATGTACAACGGGCATACAGGGCGCAAGATCAACGCTCAGATCTTCCTGGGCCCCACGTACTACCAGAGGTTGAAGCACATGGTGGACGACAAGATCCATAGCAGAGCCAGAGGACCCGTCCAGATCCTGGTCAGGCAACCCATGGAGGGCAGAGCCAGGGACGGAGGCCTTAGATTTGGCGAGATGGAGAGAGGTACGTAAGGATAAGCTGACGGCCTCACCCGGGCGGATCTGTTACTCTAAATACGTGTCATATTGATCGGGCACGAAGTGATGGTTGTGAATTTCTCGCCCTAGATTGCCAGATATCTCACGGAGCCGCCCAGTTTTTGCGTGAGCGTCTGTTCGAGGTGAGCGACCCCTACCGCGTCCACGTGTGCAACCTCTGCGGTCTCATCGCAATGGCCAACCTGAGGAACAATACCTTCGAGTGTAAAAGTTGCAAGAACAAAACGCAAATTTCACAGGTTAGTGAGCTTTAGACAAACTCTCTGCAATGCTGCATTAAGTGTGGTTGTCTTTGTTCTAGGTGAAGCTGCCCTACGCCGCCAAGTTGCTCTTCCAGGAGCTAATGGCAATGAACATCGCGCCCAGGATGATGGTCAACTGAAAAGTTGCAGCTGTAAACACCAAAGTGCATTCAGAGACAAAACACATCGACTCGTAACGATGGTAGATGTCGGGAATATACCACGAGGGCCAAGAAGTAGGCAGGAAGCTTTCTTGAGGCCAGGTTGAAAATCCTGTCTACTTTAAAGGCCTTCGGGTGATCTATTGTGCATAAAACACCACGTTGATTCTTCTGTAGAAATATTTTTTTTAAGGTCCCTCATCAGTGTGTTCCTATAAACACTGTATGTGTTTTTTTTGCACACAGCTGAAACATGCAGTATATATATAAAGATCTACTCGTGGACTCGACCCGCTTCGCCAGTGTATGCAGTAGCTGCGTATGTAGTAACAGTACGCAACCATCATAGGCCTTCTCATTGGGAAGTGGGCATCGCGGGCCTCTGGACTGCACTGGACTCTGACCCGCACAGATAGAGCTCTTGCTTTGTGTACCAGCTTCTCCACAGAGTCACGTTGCAGTCTGAAAGGCAGTGATGTCAAGTGGCAGACGTTTAAAAATTGAAGTACAGGGTGACGCCGCAGTCAGAGTTTCATATTGAAAGTCTGAATGGACAAGACGTGTGCATTAATTTATCACGGACAATTAAAGCTGTACTGAAAAAAAAGTTTATGCCTTTTACTTTTCTATTACAACTAAGCCATTAGCCTTGAAAGACCAGAAATTGAGTTGTTGAACGGTTTGGTGTGACGCAGACTCTTGGAAAGTTCCATTTGTGCAGTAGGATCGGCAGTCCAACTGACTGCTGGATGTTTCTGACTCAGTTCGTTGGCAGTCACAATACTGAAAGGACATTTACATGGAAAGTTTGTCGACGATGAAGTCCAAGTTGTAGCGGCTGGCAGCGTGCCTCAACCCAGACAAGGCCTTTAACTTGTCGACGACGAGGATTTGGTCCTGGGGTTTTTCACGCCAGGACCAAGAGTAATTGACGTGAAAAAGTCATGGAAGATGAGATAATCAAGGATTAATCTGCCTTTTGCAAAAGGAGAAGAAAGTTAAGTGCGTCGTGAGCTGAAGATGAGGTAATCTGAGCCCATGAGTTACTTAAGAAAATCCAAAGGATAACAACGGACATTACTCTGTGTGTTCCAGACAGTGCGTTAATATCACAACTTTGGGTGCTGCGGTATGAAATTCTAGAAAGTGTCTTATATAAGTACGCCCTGTACAACAACCTTGAAGTGTAACTTCAACATTATACCGCCGAGCCAATGGAACTGTAAGTCATCTCTCCCAGTGCTCTTTAATGATATAATTGATACTTAGGTGTAATAACGAATATGCTGAAGAATGAGAAGTGAAATACACGAATGTATCAAATAAAAGTGATGAATCCATCCGTCGACCTGGACGGGAAAGACTAATTTAGCACTCACGTCTGTTTGAACTTAAGAGTTGCGCACAGAATTTCTCCAAGTTCGGCATTTGCTCAACTTTATGTCATGAAAGGCCAAACTAGTCACAAATGGATTATCCCTATGGATGTAGCAAAGAAATTCAAGCTTAATCTTATGCTCAGTGTGGATCCCATTACGCTGCAAGAGTCACTCGCTGAAAAGAAAAATGTTCGTGTGTCGCAGACAAGTAAGCAGAGACACGCGTCCGGGTTCTTCCAAGCGTGCTCCGCGTAGCACGTGCGGAAGAGCTCAGACACGTCCACGTCCCAGCCAGGGTTGCTCGGACAGGGAAAGGGAGTGATGTCACCCCAGACAGTCGTCATAAGCGGATGAAGGCGGCCCTCGTGGACAGGTGCGAGGAACACGATCACGTCTTGACCTCGGGGTCATCGGCAGACGGACAACTAGTCCTAATCTCCGGAACAGCAGAGTATGCAAATAATCGCTGCCAGACGAGTCGAACTGATAGGTTCTTCGTTTGCTAGCTTGCTAAAAGGTTAGTGTTCAATCTGTAGAGAAAAGTCTGCCTGTTGAGGACACGATGTGACAGTGCCTCTGGAGCTGGGACTTGGCGACTTCCATTGCATTCTCGGACTTTTTTCATCCCCTGGACAGTGCACAGCTGACATTGACTGAATGACATTGTCAACCGATGACCATTGATGGAGTGTCCAGCATGGAAAGAGCGAAGAGATCTTGGCGGAGTCGGATTGGATTGGTCTCTTTCTCTCTGTTTGGATTGGTGTTTGGAAGTTTCTTGGCTATTGGCTTCCAAAGTCTGTTCGACCACATCCTCACTCAGGTTTGTTCTTCATTGGTACATGCTGCATACTGAATACACTACTGTGCGAAGCAGGTGTTGAAGACCTTCTACTCATTTGTCTTCAGCAACTGATCCTAGTGGACGGCACGAAGGCCTTCGCAGAGTGGTCGAAGCCATCCATCCCTATCTACACAAAGTTCTTTTTCTTCTCCATTGTCAATCCACAAGCATTTTTGAATGGCTCCGAGAAGCCGCAGCTGGCAGAGATGGGGCCATTCACTTTCAGGTAAGACTTTCCTGCCTCTTGTGAAGTACAAAAGGTCCACTTATTATTGCACTCTTCTGCAGAGAGTGTGAGACCAAAGAGGTCCTTGCCTGGAACGATTCCAACGGCACTGTGACTTATCGCGTCCGCAAATGGTGGTTCTTCGAGCCCAACCTCTCCAATGGCAGCCTCGACGATGTAGTCACGACGGTCAACTTTCCACTCCTGGTGAGCTGTGCATGACCCTCAAGTGTGTGCACCAAAGTGTCATGAAGCTAAAACTTTTAGGCAGCAGCTTACATGAGCCAGCACCAGTCTTGGTTCATGCGTTTGGGCCTCTTGTCCATGTTGGACTCCATCGGGGGCAATGTCTTTCTACAGAGCTCCGTACGCCACCTCCTCTTCGAGGGATACGAAGATGCGCTGACTGCGATGGCTGACTGGGCCGCAGGGGACTCCATGGGCCAGGTGCCGTTGGACAAGTTTGGGTGGTTCTACAAGGTAAGGTTATGCATGCTTCAGGACTTGTGCATCTCGCTGTAAATCTCTCCCTTGAACAAGTTGTGTTTGGGACGGGTGTGCTTAATGACGGGAATTCCCCCGACTGGAAATCCCGAATCCTCCATGTATTAGACTAGCCGGACCAAGAAGTCCATGTACAGGGGCCCCTGTATGTGAAGATCATTTTGCTCGGTCTTGTAAGTGTCTCTGGCCTCCTACAGAAATCGTAAATGCTGCGACTTTTCTTTAAGGTCTTCATTTAGGGTGTTTTCTATGTTGTAGCGCAATGGCACCACTTGGTTCGACGGTGTGTTCAATGCCTACACAGGCGAGCTGGATCCCACGTTGCTCGGCAAGATCTCCACCTGGAACCACCGCAACAGAACTCATTTCACCGGTGACTGCGGGCGCATTTTGGGTTCAGCAGACGGCTTTTATCCGCCCAATTCCTTCCATAGAACGGAGCTGCCACTGTTTGCCCACGAGACTTGCAGGTGGAGATATGACAGCAACAACCAAAGTTCAGCAGCTGTAGATAGCACAGAAAAGTACATGCGATAGTGTCACAATGGTATGGAGGGTATGATACAGACATCGATTGATGCTGTTAAACAGTAGAAGCTTCAAGCAAAAGAAGCAGCCATTGATAAATGGGAAGGTGAGTGAAAGGAGGCATCAATGATCAAGGATGATGTTGGTGCATCAAGATCATCAATTACCTCAAAAAGAAGACATCAACAGTCAAGATCTACTCGGACAAGAAGATTTTCACCGTTGATCCGTTCAGGAACCCATAGTGACCACTGGATAGTGATTGACCAGTTCGATATCAAAGGACTCAACACATGCTCATGGTCCTTGGTATCTTGGCAAGTGATGGCAATCACATGCCATTTTGTCAATGCACATCTTCATGAAGTGCATCAAGGCTGTGGTTGAAACTGATGGCTTTAATCATGACACATCAGTTCAGGTTTAGAGGAGCTTCTTGGCTTTTCATAGAGAGGTGTAACTCAATCCAGTCAAAAGTTAGGGTCGAAAAAAGAAGTCTTCGTGACATACAGTATGTTTTAAAACTTTGAGTTGAACACAACAAAACAACTTGTACGAGAT
>JAAUXU010106924.1_pt1 | contig 10307 bp, 10 predicted proteins | sample 7278151 | NCBI WGS metagenome assembly JAAUXU01 (sample SAMN14350113, study PRJNA611818) | marine sediment metagenome | isolation source: surface marine sediment (1.8m) | place: French Polynesia: Moorea | collected 2018-08 | reverse complement strand
TTTATATGGTAGCTTTATCTTTTTGTGTTTTGTTTTCTCATCTGCCCCCCCCCCCCCAGATTTTATCGAACACGCACAATATGTGCGATACAATACAAGTCCCATTTTGGGCGGAAGCGGTTTATTTGTGACTCCACCACTTTGACTTGTGATAATGCTTCGCGTAGGCAACTTGATATTGCCCGGTCTAGAGATGACTGAAGTGCCCTTACGCAAGAATTTGTTAGTCGTTATCTGCCACTGATTGTTCGTACTGCGCGTGCATGTATGCGCCCCATGCGTTTCTTGCCTCCAAGCAAACGGGTCTCTTGGCATCTGCTCTCTACGAGCGGCGGTGGTTAGCTCTCTTTCATAATAGATGCATGCGGCGATTGAGGTAGCCGCAAGCAAACCATCATGCAATCTTGGTCCGAAGCCTTCATCATTATGGTCTCGCAGTCGCCGTCGTCATCATCATCAAGCTGTGGCGGCCGTGGCGCGGCGGCGGCGGCCGCCGCAGCCGCAGCCGCAGCCGCAGCCGCTGCAGCAGCAAGCAGCATCCATCCAGTCATACATTATGGATTAAAAGGAGCCACATTGGCATGCGATAGAAGGGGTGGTGGGAGGAGGAGAAGGTTTGTGCTGCGATCAGATAAGATGGAGGAGAATAGATGAATAATTGAATGTCTTAAAACATCGTTTCTGGCGCCGTCGTCTTCGGACCGGCGGCAGAAGCAAGTTTAAAGCACAAGATCTGATTCTACCTAAGTACGTGAGGGTCACCTCATGCTACAGACTGCTAAGGCTATGTTAATATTGATCGTCCTGCTGCCACATTTAATCATTGCTTGCCTAAATCTGGAAAGTTAACGTTTCCAAAGGCGACTCTCATTTGAAATGGACGAATGCACTCGTAAGTCATTTGAACGAGGCGCTGGACCTCGTGTAGGAGTACCTGAACTGATTCTAGATGATGGGGCTTTTTCTGTGGCTCTGGAATGAATGCACTGTTCGAGGGGGGGGGGGGGCGGTAACCAGGAGAGTTACGGCCGCACTGTTCGCTCATGTCGTCGTGCCAGCTGCAATAGCGGCGTTCGAGACATCGCCCGTCCCGTCCGGCCAGAAGGCGATCAAGATCTGTGCAGCCTGCACACTGGGCTGGTGGTGGTGGTGGAGCATGCCTCCAGCACTTCCTGTTCTTTATCTGTCTTACACTACTTACTGCACACCCCTCACTCATTCTCGTTCACTTCACTTTCTGTCTGCTTCGCCATGAGAGGATCATGGCAGCATTCGTGTCCAAGGAAGAAAAGGAAGCAACTCCTGCTCTCCTTCCACAATCACACCAGCAGAGTCTGAAAAATGATCGCTTACGGCTCTGTTTGATTTCCGTTTTTCAGGGAGCTCCCGTGCATGAAAAGGGGCTGTCAAAATGCACATTTGCAGTTCTCGCCCTCTGGGCTGATGGCGGCAGTTGAGTGAAGCCCAGCAAGCACCAGACGACCGATTTGACAAATTAACCATCCGTACTTTGAAGGGCGCGCCACGATGAATCATTCATGATGGCTGCTAGTCTTTCTCGGCAGCACCAGCGGCAACGGCAGCACCAGCGCCGCCAGCACCAGCAGCAACGGCAATACGTTTCTCAAGATAACCCCCTCTTCTTTCGTTTCCCTCCCCTCTCTTCTCATTGAGAGAATAAGATACCGTGTGAAGAAGTTTGCTCACTCAAGCTTGGAAGGAGGATGAGTGGAGTGGAGCAAATTAGACCATGTGGCGAGAGAAGCGCTTCTTCTTTTCTCTGCTCGCCAGAAACAAATTGGTACTATTTCAAGCATATCAATGCCCATCCTCAGTGCCAAAGGCTCCTTTTCAGCCCAGAAAATGGCGAGCGCCAGCACAGAAATAATTGAGCTGCTTCACGGTGCGTGGCTTTTTTCTTCTTCTTCCTTTACTTACGACACTTTTTCTATTCTGTCCACCCCGACCGACACTTGGACTTTTCACTTGGGGCTCATAGATATGGGTCTGCTGCTACACGTATACATAGTGGGCACAATGGGGGCTCGGCGCTGCTGCTCTAGCATTAGTGCCAAGTCTCTAATTGCCCACTGTTCCCTTAGAATCTCAAAGGGGAAAAAGAAAAAGATCCCCGGAACGAATGCAGCGAGCGGTGATCGGCTTGTCTTCCCTCCTCCCTCCCCACACTCTGCCAGCCCTAATGAGAGGGTATGGGCCAAAAGCCCCCATTGTGAATGGGGAGTACAGCATTGGAGGGGGGGGACCTTCCAGTGTGTACTGGCAGCAAATGATCCTTCCTTCTAAGTAGCAGGCACCTCACCTCGGGACTTTAGCAGCAGCCATTCTTTTGCCTGAGCTTCTTTATGATGATGAATAGGTGTGTCTGTCGGCGGCGTCGCTCTCAGAGAGTCTCTTGTCATCACTACGCAATAATTTGATCCGAAGAAGGGGAAGGAGAGTGGATAGGGGCGCCGGAATCTTCTCCCGTTCAAGTGGGAGTGGAAGGCGATAAAAAAGCTCATCACGACGGCGTTAAGAGCAGCCTATGCGTGAGAGAGCCTCGATGGCTTATTGCAGTCTTTACCCCCCTCCCGCAAAAAAAGCTTCGCCGCCGCATATGTTATATTCGCCAGCAAAAGATGAATGGTCTGAGGAAGAAGAGAAATGAGCGAGTGTGTGCGCACTTATGTGCCAACCATAATGGTAAGACGTCTGTAAATGTACACAGGGAAATCACGACAGCCCACAGAGAGACAGTGATTGTGATTATGCACTACGTGTGCACACGCTTAGAGCTTTGAGGCCTCGGGCTGTATGCTGAAGGACTGAGGTCGTGTGAATTAAATTTGGCGTGTCTCTCTTTCTCCTACTTGGGAAGTAATTGCTACAGCCGATCTTGCGCACGCCCTCTTCTCCTTATGGGAAACCCCGGGTCATGAGAGGTGTCAAAGAGGCTGATGTCAGGAAAATGCCGACGCCTCCATGGAAACAGGTCTTGAATTACTCGTGACCCAGGCAGGCATTATGTACCGCACGTAGTACGCGTACGTATCTCAAATGTGAGCATAAATGCCTACGACGTTCGTACTGTGTAGGCATTTGTTACAGCTGCTAACTTCGTCCAGATAGTAGGTAGTGCTCAAGCGCTTCCACATTAGAGACTTTCCAAGAAATGGAAGGAAACATCGTGTACGACGGTCTGTTTCCTGGTTTTAAAAGCGTATAGTGACAGTGTGATTTGTCACTCAGAGCATTAATTTGCTAAATATCTCCCTCCTTCTTTGCAGCGCACTTCTCTGTCTCCTGGTTCGTCCACGGCAGGCGGGAACTCCGGGAACGAGCGCGGCGGTCGCTCCCCAGATGCCAAACGCGCCAAGAAAGACGTCGGCGACGTGGACGGCGGCGGCGACAAGAGTGATCAGGACTTGGTCGTCGACGATTCCAACGATCAACCTCCGGCTAATGGAAGTCGATCACCCAAGGAGAACGGCGGAGATGGCGGTGGAAAGAACAGCAAGGACCCATTAAGTCCGTCCTCGCAGCGGTCGACGCCTGCATCCTCCAAAGGAGGTGCTGCAAAGGAGGAGAAGCCAGGCTCATCCCCCAGGAACAAGATGTCTCCGCCTGTAGCCAAGGGACTGGCCGGACTAGGTGAGTGCTCCGGGAAAAAAAAGAAAGGATCACTTTGCTGCAAAGTTGGTCCAGAAGTATGTTCTAGTACTCATAATGAGGAATTACCCATGCCTTTTTCGTGGCAGGTTACCCATTCGTTGACGGACTGCCTCCGCCAGGAGTCTTTAACGGTTTCAGACCGCCACTTCCTGGAACCATTGATCCTACGAGACCATTGCCACCTGGTCTTGTTGGAGGAAAACCGTAAGTTTCTGCAAAACTTACGTGCTTCTGTGAGCTCTTTCACTGACATCTATTTTCTTTTCTTTTAGGGCATACTCATTCCATGTCAATGGTGAGGGACAGACAAGACCTGTTCCATTCCCTTCAGACGCGCTCATGGGCCCAGGGATTCCAAGGCATGCAAGAAAGATTAACACACTACCCCATGGAGATGTTGTCTGTGCAGTCACCATGAGCAATCCAACAAAATATGTCTACACTGGAGGAAAGGGATGTGTGAAAGTCTGGGACATAAGCCAACCTGGAAGCAAAGCACCTGTGTCTGTGTTGGATTGTCTGCAGCGGGATAACTATATCAGATCTATCAAGCTCCTTCCAGATGGTCGCACCCTTGTTGTTGGTGGTGAGGCCAGCACTATTTCTATCTGGGATCTGGCTGCACCAACACCAAGAATCAAGGCAGAAATGACATCAAGTGCACCAGCCTGCTATGCTCTTGCCATCAGTCCAGACTCAAAAGTCTGCTTCAGTTGCTGCAGTGATGGCAACATTGCTGTGTGGGATCTTCACAACCAAACTCTTGTGAGGCAGTTCCAAGGCCACACAGATGGTGCCAGCTGTATTGACATCTCAGCAGATGGAACAAAACTCTGGACAGGAGGACTTGACAATACTGTCCGCTCATGGGATTTGAGGGAAGGAAGGCAACTACAGCAGCATGACTTCTCCTCACAAATCTTTTGTCTGGGCTACTGTCCAACTGGTGACTGGTTGGCTGTGGGCATGGAGAGCTCCAATGTCGAAGTCCTCCATTGCTCAAAACCAGACAAGTACCAGCTCCACCTTCATGAAAGTTGTGTCCTCTCTCTCAAGTTTGCCAACTGTGGCAAGTGGTTTGTTTCCACTGGAAAAGACAACTTACTCAATGCTTGGAGGACTCCTTATGGTGCATCTATTTTCCAGTCTAAGGAAGATTCCTCTGTCTTAAGCTGCGATATTTCTTCAGATGACAAATACATCGTCACAGGGTCTGGAGACAAGAAGGCAACAGTGTATGAAATAATATACTGAAGGTGAATGCGTCATAACACAAAGAAACAAGTAGATTGTACAACTTAGTCAAAGCTGTAATCACAGCGATCTTTTCTTGGTATCTGCTAAAGAGACGATGCAAAAAGGCCAATGTACATGTGCATGTGTGACGTTCCAATCTGATGTGTGCATCAGCCGCCGTATCAAGATTGAAGACCTATACTAATTCACAGTAATTACGCCTACTTGAAGAACGTCGTTCTAAGCAGCAAGTATCGCTCATGACCCCCCTGCCCCTGCCCCACCCTTCTTTGCCACTGCGTACTCTCCTTATTATGCCGTCAATTAACAGAATTATGGATGTGTTTGCTCGCAGAATAATTGTCTATCTGTTTCGTGTAAATATCTACATCGTCCTTGTAAACTATCGCTTTAGTGAGTTCGTGTTTCTCGACGTGCTGTAGTATCCACATAATTATAATATACTACTGTACCGATAGGTGTACCCCTTGGTGTCTTTGCAACGACCCGATTCGGCATATATGTGTACGATTAGTCTTTCATGAAATACATATTGCTAATAAACTTTGCTCCTAGAACGCATTCACTTCCTCCGACCCAGTCGAATTAGCTCCATGGAGAGGATACCAAAGGAAGTCATTAGGAGAGTGAAGGAAGCAGTCATTGAAGGGGTCGGATAGTTTTTCCGTTGTTCCTACTTCGCCGCGTTGATAGCGCACGCCAGAAGCATTCGGTCAGATAGCAGTGATTGAGGCCTTTGTCCTGAGCTGCTCTTTCTTTCTGGCGGGGGCTAACGAGGAGCCATGAAAAGACGTGCGCCAGCAGCCACCACTGACGACAAAATATCTATACTTTATGAGCTGCACCTCTCAGTATACTTACGAATGCTGATTTGCATTAGACGCGCGCCGTTTGTAGGCAGTCATGGCTCGTTGAAGGAAAGAAAGCCCGCGTTATTCTATTTCCAGCGATATTTTTTAGTCATGTCCTTGTCACACTGGGTTCAAGCGCACAGAGACTTGTCCAACACACCCATGCACACACGGAGTGAGACACTTCTCATGCCATCTGGCGGCCGCGACAGTCAACCGCGGCCCCGCTCAACGTGGACAGATAATGCTTCAACGAATGGGAGACTCCGACTCGGCCGCCGCCTCCTCCTCATTGGCACAGAGCTCCAGTGCGGGAGTCCACGTTGAACGCGGCCGTGGCGTCCTCTGGCGGGGACTCGAGTCGTCGTTTGCTGAGGGGCAAAGAGAGACTCCCTCGTTGTCCTGGTTCGCTCATTAAGCTAAGCTGCTAGCAGCTTTGGACGCGCCAAACGCCATGGATTCATTTGCTCTGACTCTTCTCCTGCCACGGAGAGAGGTTGATTTGTCCCCAACGACTACATAGTCAGAGCGGCCGAACAGTTACTTCCAACGTACAGGGTGTCTCATTAATATTGTGAGGAGGCAACCCAGTCGCAAATCTCCAACTCAGGATGGAGTTTGCTGATCTTGGTCTCACGCCAAAGTCGCTCGGAGGACAGTTGATGAAATAAATAATTGGACGCCGAGTAAGAATCGATGCAACTTTCCTGAACACAATTTTGAGCAGCTGTTTCTCCTGAAGACGTGGAAATTTGATTTTAAAGGCTTTTTTTTCGCGTGAGTTGGAAGAATGCTTAGAGGCGCAGGCAGAGTTGACAGATACAGGCAATTGATCCACACACTTCATGTCACGACTCTAGATTAGTAAAGACTAAATTATGCATCAGGAACAAAGGCAGACACGGTGAGGGAGAAAGGTAAGATATGACATTCTTGCTGCCTATAAAGGTCCCTCAGTTAGCTACCATACGAGTCAAGGGGGAGCCTGATCCGTCCAGTCATAGCGATTTTAGGAGGTTGTATTAGTGCTCCCGAGACACCCTGTACGTCCATACAGCGTGTGCTTTTGCTTCTTTTGGCAAATTCTGCTACAATTCCTAGTAATGCTATGCTGCCAGGAATTTACTCGACATTTCCAGTATTTTTTTTGCAACTCCACGGGGTGCTGTATTGATATGTTGTCATCGTTGACCGTGGCTGCCACTGTCGCAGTCATTTAAAGACCAACTGTCTTCCTAAACGCCTCCCGACGAAGGCTACTGTGAAGTTTCACTCGCAAAAAAACAACACATACATCAGTTCGGATTTACTTGGTGGTGTATTTCGTAGCATTGGCACAAATATGAATAGTGGTAGAGGGGTGTGTGTGTGTGTCGTGTTCTACGTACATAGCACTTAAAAATAGTGCGGTGGCTTACAAAAAGAGCTCTTGCTGGCTGTCTTGGAAATAGCAATGCGGTACATTTCATGAAAGTGTCTTCTGCCAAATAAGGCTGTAACATGGCTTATACTACTTCATTAAAAGACACTGATCAGTTCATTCATACTTTTTTAGTCAAGTGGAAGTAACCTCGGGTTTGACGGGTAGGTGGAACGAAAATAGGTCTCCTCTGGTCACTATAGGTACTAATATCAAGATGGTCAAGAGACGGACTTGGGCAATAAGAGTTTCAATAAGTGACCTCATATACTGTGGCTTTCTTGTCACCAGAGCCCGTCACAATGTACTTGTCATCAACTGAGATATCGCAACTTAGAACTGAAGAAGTCTCCTTTGAATTAAAGATGGAGGCACCATAGGGAGTGCGCCAGGCATTCAAGAGGTTATCCTTCCCTGTAGAAGCAAACCACTTGCCTGAGTTGGAGAACTTTAGGGACAGCACACAGCTGTCATGCAGGTGAAGTTGGTATTTGTCTGGTTTGGAGCAGTGAAGGACTTCAACATGAGAACTCTCCATGCCCACTGCAAGCCAATCACCAGTTGGGCAGTAACCCAAACAAAAGATTTGTGAAGAGAAGTCATGCTGTTGCAATTGCCTTCCTTCTCTTAGATCCCATGAGCGGACAGTGTTGTCAAGTCCTCCTGTCCAGAGTTTTGTTCCATCTGCTGAGATGTCAATACAGCTGGCACCGTCTGTGTGGCCTTGGAACTGCCTCACAAGAGTTTGGTTGTGAAGATCCCACACGGCAATGTTGCCATCACTGCAGCAACTGAAGCAGACTTTTGAGTCTGGGCTGATGGCAAGGGCATAGCAAGCAGGAGCTCCAGATGTCAACTCTGCCTTGATTCTTGGAGTAGGTGCAGCGAGATCCCAGATAGACAATGTTGATGCTTCTCCACCCACAACCAAGGTTCTTCCATCTGGCAGAAGCTTGATAGAGCGGATATAATTGTCCCTTTGCAAGCAGTCCAGGACATGGATAGGAGTTTTATTTGTTGGGTGAGTGATGTCCCACACCTTCACACACCCTTTTCCACCAGTGTATACGAACTTGGTTGGGTTGCTCATGGTGACAGCACAGACTACTTCACCATGCTGAAGCGTGTTGATCTGGTGTGCATGTCGGGGAATACCAGGGGCAGTCAAAGCATCTGGAGGAAAGCTGACTGGCTGCAACTGATTATCAGCTCCCACATGGAATGAATATGATCTAGAGAAAAAAAATGCACATTTTTATAAAACTTCATCATACTGTGCTACTCCTTAAGGTGACTTACGGTTTTCCATTCACTGTCCCATTTGCCCCCATCCCATTGATGGAGGTTGGAGGCATCCTCACAAGGGGGTTAAGAGGGTCAACTCCCGCTGGCTGTAAGAGGTTATGAATTAAAAATGGTCTTAGAGTATCCACATGAATAAACTTACAAATGGAGGCCTCAATGGTAGAGCTCCCAGAGCTTGGGGTGGTGCACCATTTTGGTATGGATACCCAACTGGCAAGTCTCCAGGTCCTGCAGGCCGAGGAGGAAACCCTGGGGGAAATCCTGCTGCCGCTGCTGCTGCTGCTGCCGCCGCTGCTGCTGCAGCACCACTGCCAGGTGTTGGTGGCTTGGGGTGTGGCTGTCCATTGGGTGTTGTGGGCTTACTGCCTGGAGTACCAGGCTTTTCCCCTCCAGAGCCATCCTTGTTCTGCTGCTTGAGTGAGGGGGTTGAGCGAGAGGAAGAAGAAAGGTTGGAAGAGGGCCGACCACCACCTGCACCACCTCCAGCAGAGGAAGGGCCATTCTCAACAGTGTTGGCTCCGCCAATGCCACCACCACGGTGTTCACCATTATGTGCTCGAGGTGGGTCATCTTCATTGCCCACATCAACAACCAGATCACCATCACTCTTGTCCCCACCATCAGATTCCTGTAAGAAAGGTAAAAAATAATCTCAAAGACTATTAGCATAAGTAGTCAATAACCCCCAGGGTAATAATATGCTGTCTATAAGTTAAGTGTTCCCATTCCCAATTGTCTTTGGCTTCTCAAATTTTTTCACTCCTTCCTTTTTGCCCGAAAATGAGGTTAAAAAACCCCTAACCTTAATTTTAATGATACTTGAAACCAATGCAGTGTGATGCTGGTCTTGGATGCATATATCACAGAAGTGCATCGCGTCACTCTAATAGACATAGCTGCTATGTTTTGCCACACAGAATCATGCTACCAAGGATTGGATGAGTCTATATGAAAGTTAATGTCTCCTAAGGTCATGATGTTTGGTAAGGCTCCATGTCTGGCTAGGCCATGATATTTTATCCCTGGAGTGACTTTTAAAGCACCACATGTAGCATGCAGTATTCATGTGATTCTAGCCTGCCAAGTGAGACTCAACTGGACTGACCAGGCAAGTCCAATTCAGCTATATAATTAATTTGCAATAACTAAAGTACAGAGCATAACCCAGACAAGAAGAAAGTTATTGCTTCATTTTTTTCTGACCAATGTGGCTAGATTGTGTTTGACCAAAACCACATAAATCTTGTAGGCTACCTAAAGTTAAAGGTACTTGTAAGCTACCTGGTCGCCCTAATTGGCAAAGAAAATTACCGGAAAATGTGACATGTCCCGAAAAAAGTGGAAAAAAAACCCGGATGCCCACTAAAATGAAAGGAAATATAAATGTGATTCACACCTTTTTTCAGAGGCCTACTTATTGCATAGCCAATTCCCCCTCTCATGCATTGTGGTTAGCAGGGCCTAAGGTTGCATGTAGGGGCATCTATAAAGAAACGAACCAAAGAAATACTTAGTGGTAAAAAAGGAAGATGAAAACTTGTTTTCTCAGAATGCAAGACCAGTGTTTATCAAGGTCTTATGTAGTTTCAATTAAGGTTACGTAGCTTTTCTCAGTCTCTCATTTTAGTTGCCTGCAGAATCTAGATGGCAGAGGGCGGCAATTGCACCTGAGACATCTAGGACAAGGAGTGGCCAAAACGACCCCTTCAGTTTGGTGCAGTACACGGACTACTCGATCTACACCAAGTAGTCCATGTACCGGAGTAGTATCTCTCTACTGCAGAACACATGACTAGTACTAG
>JAAUXU010006608.1_pt1 | contig 10308 bp, 2 predicted proteins | sample 7278151 | NCBI WGS metagenome assembly JAAUXU01 (sample SAMN14350113, study PRJNA611818) | marine sediment metagenome | isolation source: surface marine sediment (1.8m) | place: French Polynesia: Moorea | collected 2018-08 | reverse complement strand
CTCCTCTCCCCCTGCTCACATAACTCTCTACAAACATAGCATCATCTTTTCTCTCTCTTCTTCCATTCCTCTTCCAGGTGAGTCCTCTCATCCTCTTCTCCTCCTCGAACACCCTCCCCCAGTCGGCGACCTGGGTCTGGCAAGAGTTGTCGGCGAATCAGGAGAGTTGCGGGAAGAGGTATGGGACGGTGAGGACGGTGTCCATCGTGGTGGAAGAGCGGCAGCGGAGAAAGTTGTCACAAAAATTAAAAGAAAGGGGGAAATACAAGGTGCGGCAGGTAAAGGATGAGGTAGGGTGTCTGATTCTTAAAAGGGGCCTTTGTTATTCTAGGCATAAGTTGCGACGTGTGAATAAACATACTTAAATTGTACAGGAGGCACAGAAAAAAAAAATTATTTTCGAAAAGAGTGGGGCGGATGGTTAAACTCTTCTGCGCATGAATATTTTCGTCTTCGTTTGTTTCTTCGTGTTCGTGGTCTTCTTCGTCCTCCTCGCCGCGCGGCTCCCCATCTCCTTGAGGCTCTAGAGGCTGTAGTTGGAGGGGGTAGGCTGGTTGCCCGTGGTGGCATCGCCGACCGAGGCAGGGGCGGGCGAAGGCGGCGGCTGGGGGGCATGCTCCCTCGAGGCGGCCACGTTCTCCGGCAAGAGGAGGAGCGACTGGAGGAACGCCATGGCTTCCAGTACGGGGAGGTCCGTCAGGCGCCGATAAGAGACGAAGTTGGAGGGCGGCCTGAACGATGGGATGGGGTAGAAACCCCATTCGATGGCGTCGAACCTCTTGCGGGTGAAGATGCCGCAGCTGGCGTACTCCTCGAAGTCGCTGCGGAGGCGGGCCATGACGTCGGCATTGCGGAGGTCACAGCCGTCCACTGTGTCGTGGCCGCGGCACCCGCACTTGCTGCACTTCTTGTGCAGGTACGGGCAAGTGACGGTGTGGTGCTCATGAGGGGCCAAACACCTGCGGTAGTCGCAAATCCTGCGGGTAGGTGCGAAGAGAACCTGCTCCCTGTACTTCTGGCAGTTGGGGAGAGTTGTCCCAGCGACGAACCTGGAGCAGTGTTTGGCGGAGCAAAAGTCACACTTGTTGTCGAAGATCGGGGCGGCGAGGTAGGGGTTGCGCAGGCGCTCATCGTGGGTGAGCCTGGCATTGGAGAGGCGGGTCTCGTCGATCGGCGTGGGGGCGGCGATTTCCACCTGCTCGGGGAGAGGGGCGAACGGCAGGGCGGAGTTCTGGCGGCGAAAGCGCGCCACGTTCGCCCCCATCTTCACTTGAGTGCTGAAGCGGATGTTAAGGTCCCTTCTGCAGACGGCCACGGGCGCCCGAGCGCCCACGGCGGCGGCGGGTGCCTCCTCCTTGAAAGCCTCCGCGTCGGCGAGGGCGGGGAACAGGTGTGCCCGCACATCCTGAGGCCCATAGCGAGGAGAGGGAGGCCCGTGCTTGGGCTCGTCTGCTGCGGCAGGGCTTGCGACGGGCTCCAACTCCTGGCCCGGCAAAAAGACCCTGCGGCCGGACTTCGGTGGCGCTGTGGGCGGCGGGGGCCGGCGCACCGGGGGCCCGAGGCGGCCTGGGAGCGGCCCCGCGGTGGCTAGGGAGCCGATGGGGGCGGTGTTGGCGCCAGTGAGGTGGTTGGGCCCGGGGTGGTCGATGGAGAAGAGCGGGGTGGGAGGGGCCTTCGGGGGCGGTGGGACCCGAGGGGACGGGTCCACCTCCATGGGGGCGCTCTCCGCCGCCACGGCGGCTGCTGCCTGCTCGGGGGAAAGTGGCGGCGGCTGCAGCGTCTGTGCCAGCTCGAGGAGCCTCTTCTGCGTGGCTGTGGGAGTGATGGTGGTGGTGTTCTCCTCCTGGTGCTTGTCGTTGTTGTTGTCATCCTCCTGGAGGAATTCCTTCTCCAGCGCTTGGTCGTTGAGGATGAGCTCCACCTCGTTTTCGCCGTCGTTGTTGTTGCTCCCGTCCTCGCTGGGGCGGCTCCTCTTTGGTGGGGTGGGAGGGAACTCCTGGAGCGCGTCGCCGGCGGGGACCACCGTGAGCTGGTCCTCCTCTGAGGTCTTATCCTCGCTCCCCTCCTCGGCGGCCTGCTCCTGCTGCTTTTCCTCCTCCAGCGCCGCCGCGCCGCCCTCCTCCGCCCCAGACGCGCCGCCGGCTGCGGTGGGTGAGGCGGTGGGGCGGAACTCCTCCGGCACGTACTGGAGGAGGGCGGGGATGTTGTGGAAGTACTGGGGAGGGGGGAAGTCTGACTTGATCCCCAGGGGGTCGGAGCCCGCGGCCCACGGCTTTGTCTCGCCCCCCTCCAAGAAAACTTGGTAAAGTTGGCGGAGGGAGAGGGTCGGATCGACCGCACGCATGCCGCCGTAGACCAGGCCGTGTTGGAGGAGGCGGGAGATGAAGAGCTGCATGCCGGCAGCCTCGTAGTAGAGGAAGAACTCTTCTTGGGGATTGAGGGCGTCCGTCCCCGTTGGAAGCCACCCCGGCTCCCTCCACTCCGGCCACGCACTGCGGAAGTGGTCCTCTCCGACGAACTGGAGGAGCTTCGGGCGCGGGGAGGGGCGGTGGTGGTACCCGGTGGCGTACACCATCTGCCACGCAAGGTCCCCCCTGTCGGCCTTGAAGTGTGGCTTGATCACGCCGGCGTGTTGATAGACTCCGAAGAGTACGTTGGTGCTGATGCAGCGAGTGGGGTGGAGGCCGTCCGGGTCAGTGGTGAGCGGGGAGGTGGCGTCGGTGGTGAGGACGAAGATGCCGTCGTCGTCCAGCCACTGCCTCAGCTCTGCGGGGAGCAACTCGCACCGGCGGAACCAGGTGGAGTTGGGCTCAAGGCGGGGGAGATTGAATGCGGCCGCTCTACCGTTGTACGTCGCGACGACGATGTACCTGGCGGGGTCCTGCGGGAAGGGGCGGACAATGGCCAGGGCCAGCACCGGCACCTCGGAGAGGGCCTGGCGGAAGTCCTCGTCCGCGCCGGAGGAGTGCCACATGTCCGCGGTATGGATGTAGGAGAATGCGCGGTCCTGGCCGCGCCCGAGGACATCTCTCCACCGGCGGGACCTGGCCTCCTCGGAGTAGTGGGCGAGCATCTTCAGGTTGGTGTAAGCGCCGTGGCGGAGCTTGGCGACGGCATCGTGGAAGCGGCTCCCCCGGAGGGGGAAGTGCTCCGGCTGGAACATGTTGGGGGGGGGGAACAAGACGGGCAACGGCCCAGACTTGTTGTTGGGGGGCGGAGGGAATAGGGGCGCGTTGTCCGGCGACGTCGAGACTCCTGTAGTGGATGGTGGAGACGCCTTAGGGGTGTTGGGGGACAAGTTTGGGTAAAAATTTCTCACCACGTGGTAGATGCGAACACCTAGATAACGAGAGGATGGAGTTGGTGCTTGGAAGTGCCGACGAAGAATGAGGGTGGTGTGAGCGTCGGTTTCACCCACGTGGAGAAAAAAGGGGGGGGAGTGGGGGCGGCGGGCGGCGGAAAGCAGCAGCGGTGGCGAATCCGCCGCCGTTGTCTCCACTCGTGAGAAGGGGGGGGTGGGGAGGCGGGTAGGGGAAGAGGGGGGCGGGGCTTGTAGAGGGGAGTGGGTGTTGGAGGTGGGAAGATGTTGGCAACCGACGCGAGGTGCCAAATCCGAGCATCTTCCACCGTACCATCATATGTGGTCGAGATTGGTTTCTTCTGCCGGGAGAAGAAGAGCCACGGCGCCGACGTCGCGGCGGTAGTAGGAGCCGTAAGGGCGCAGCGAGAGAGATTGTCTTTTTTCTTCGGCTGCTGCGTCCGCTCCCGCCGGCGCGCCCGCGTTGACGGACGGATTTTTGATTGGCTCTCCTGTCGTCGGCGGCGAGGCGTTTTTGACGGACGGCTCGCTGATTGGTTGTTCCCCCGGCGGGCGGGCGGTGGTGTCGGTGGGGGCCGGTCGCCATAAATCTACCACCCGCACTCTTCCATCCTTTCCAGGAAAGACTTGGTGGACTAAAGCCAGCGGCCACTTTTTTGCGGCGGAGGGCAGTAGAAAGGCCACCACATCTCCTACCCGTAGATCGCGGCCCGCGCCTCTCACTCTCGTAGCCTCTCTCATGTGGGGGACGAGCTCCACCAAGAACCTCTGGCGGAAGGTGGCCAACGCCTTGTGTACGTCCTCCCAGCGGCGTGCGAGGCCCCCCCGGAACGGCGGCCAGGGAGAGACAATTTGAGGAACAGAGGCGGAGCCGACCAAGAAGTGGTTGGGCGTGAGGGCAGTGTGCTCCGCGCCTTCCCCACCGACGTAGGCTAGTGGGCGGGTGTTTAACAGCCCTTCCACCTCTGCAAAGGCTGTCTGGAGTTGTTCGAGGGAAAGGGAGAAATGGGACGGGAGGGCGTGGTAGAGGGCCGCTTTTGCCGCTCCAATAAGCCTCTCAAAGACCCCTCCGAAGTGGCTTGCGTGGGGTGGGTTGAAGTACCAGCGTATTTTTGGTCGCCTCTGCTCAAGGTCCCCCTCTCGCAATTTTGCGTGGAGCTCCAGGAGGAGGCGGTTGCCAGCGACGAAGTTGCTTCCGTTGTCTGTAAGTACGACGGAAGGGTTGACGCCTTTGGCGGACAAGCGCGTGAGGGACATGAGGAAGGAGTCCACGGACAGGTCTGAGAGGTTCTCGAGACGTACGGCCCTCGTGTGGCAGCAGGTGGCCAAGAGGAGGTAGTGTTGTTCATAGGAGCGAGCTCGCTTAACTCGGTAGGGGCCGGCGCAATCAAATGCTACTGTATGGAAGGCCACCGGTCCTTCCGGCGGTGGGAGGCGGAGCTTTGGAAGTGGTGCTTGGGGGGGTCGCTGTGGGCGGGCCAGTCTTCTTCTGCAGTGTACACAGTCTCTGACGAGTTTGTACATCTGTGCCCTCGGACGTGGGGACCAGAAGCGTGCTAGCAGGGCATTGAGTGCTGCCGCAGTTCCTCCCGAGTGCTTCAGCTCCTGTTCGTGAAAGTGGCGGAAGATGAGGAGGGTGAGGGGATGATTTTTGGGCAGGAGCAGTGGCTCCCGTACGTCTCGTGGCAGGGCGGCGGCATGGGCCAGCCGCCCGCGGCCGCGGACGAGTCCTTGCTCATCCAAAAAGGGCGTCAGGGCCGTCATGCCTAAGTTCCTCATCGAGGACTTCGGCGTGGTGCTGCTCAGAGCGGCTACCAGCTCTGCTTGTGCTTGGCGAAGAAGTACAGCTTCTGCTCGTGGGCGAGGGGGAGAAAGGGCGTGGAGGCCCAGTCGTCGGCGCGCTCGATCTCTCCACAGAAGGACGCGTTCGCACAGACTCAAGATGCGGTGGTAGGAACTGTACCTATGTATGGGTAGAAGAATTGCTTCCTCTTTTTGGAGTTGAAGGAAGCCGAACTGTTCGGTCTTCTTCATCTCCAGTATCACGTCCGATGTGGAGAGGAGCTGTGGGCAGATGGGGTGGAGTCCGCCGCGGAGGAAGGGAGGACCTTCCTTCCACAACGCGCTGGCAGCCAGCCGCGCTGGACTGAGGCCTCTAGTAGCAAGGTCTGCCGGGTTTAAGGCGGAAGGGACCCATTTCCACTCTTTCTGGTCGGACACCTTCCTGATGAACTGCAGCTTGTTGTGGACGAACGTTTGGAAACGCTTCGCGTCGTCCCTGAGCCAGTACAGGACTGTGAGAGAGTCGGACCAGAACGTGACTTGGCCAACGTCCAGCTTCAGATGCGTGAGCACCATTTTGCGCAATCTGACGGCCAACTCAGCCGCCCTGAGCTCCATCCTGGGTATGGTGGACTGCTTTCTGGGGCCCACGTGGGCTCGGGCGGCCACCAGGGACGAGCTGGGCTCCCCTTCTCGATAGTAGCAGACTACGTAGGCGGCGGCTGCGTACGCCTCCTTGGATGCGTCGGCGAAGAGGTGGAGCTCCGCCCTCACGGCCGCGTCCGTCTTGATGCAGCGCGGGAAGCGGAGGAGAGGAAGCTGGGTTAATTGTTCCACCCATTTCTCCCACAGTACAGATCTCGGTAGAGGGGCGTCCCACGGCTGCTCCTTGGTGGCAATGGAGGAGAAATAGATCCTGGCGGTGATGGAGTAGGGGAGGAGGAGCCCCAAGGGATCGTACAATCGTGGGAAGAGCTTGAGGACTCTCCTCTTCGTCCAGCTGCTAACGACGGTCTCGGGCGAGCGGAAGAAGAAGGTGTCTGTCGCCGGTTCGTAACAGAGTCCCAGAGTCTTCAACTCCGGCATCCTCTTCTCCTCCCCCAGAGCCGCCACGTCCACCACCGGGCCGGCGTGTGAGTTGGGGTTGATGTCCTTCAGGACGGCAGGGTTGTTGGAGTGAAACTTGGCCATCTCCATGCCGGCGTCTGCAAAGATTTCCCTGACCTTATTGAGGGAGTTTCGGGCCTCCTCAACAGTATCCGCCGAGTCCAACACGTCGTCCACCAGGGTGGAATGAAAAATGGTGTCGACGGCGGCTGGGAAGGTGGAAGCGTATTGTTTGGCGTGTTCTTTGACCACGAAGAGGGCGAGAAAGGGGCTGCCCGCGTTCCCAAAGACGTGCACTTGAAATTGTAGGTATTCCAGCGCCCCTTTTCTGTTCCGCCAGAGGAAGCAGTGGAAAGGTCGATCTTCCTCCAGGAGGAAGATCCTGAGGAACATTTTTCGCACATCTCCCGAAAAGGTGTAAAGCCCAGACCGAAAACGGAGCAGCACCGCTGGAACTTCGTTTAGCAAGTTTGGGCCGGAGAGGAGGTACTTGTTCAGCTCCACTTTGCAGTCCATGACGATGCGTACGGGGGTGGTGGTTTTTTGTAGGTTTACGACGGGAAAGTGCGGCATGAGATAGCGCACTTCTGCTGAGGGAAAGGGAACTTCCTTAACTTCCCCTCCGTTTTTCCAGTCTTCCACTACTTGATGGTAGGCTTCTTTCACCCGCTCGTCGTGGAAGTGGCGGCTGTCCTCCAGACTGCGTAGCCGCCGCTCTGCTTGTGGCAGGTTGAGATGAGGGCGGCCAGCTTGAGGAGCCCAGGTGCATCCGATTTGGTACTGATCTTTCTGCCGGCCGAGTGAAGCCCTAGCTTGTCTGACAATGTATTCCTCTCTTGGGGAAAGCTGCTCCACCTCGGCCTGTTCCTCCTCCTGCAGCATCCTCTGCACAAGGCGGTGAAGTTGGCGGTCGGAAACATCTTCCGCCTGGACGGGTCTGCGGCCTTCAATCTTCATTACCCCTCCACTCTGAGGCCACTCTTCCTCCTTTAAGGGAAGGGAGGACGCAGTCGAGGCCAGCAGGGTGGTCAGTGCCGAGGATCGGTCGGTGGGCATAGTGGGGTGGGTGGGGCCCGCCACCGTCCAGCCGAGAGGGGTGAGTCTCGCAATGGGGCCGTCTTTTTCCCCCCTCCTTTCCTGCAATGCGGCCGAAAGCCAGGGGACTCGGCTGCCTATGAGCAAGTCCACCGCACGGCGCTGGACCGGTGCGTGGAGCGGGAGATGTTGGAGGTGTGGGAAGCGGTGTTGGTGCTCCGTCCAGTCGACTGGGGCGTAGGTGCCGGCGGGGCTCTTCATGATCTGGACCCCCAGGGGCCAACAGCACCCTCCTCCTGGCGGGCGGATTTCCAGTCTAGACAAAAAGGTGCGATAATTGGTCACCCTTCCTCCCACTCCCTCCGTGGAAGCCCAATAAGTGGGTCCTTGCAGTCCTAGCTCTTCCGCCGCCTCAGCACTTAATAATCCTGCCCCCGTACAGCCGTCGTCCAGTAGTGCATTGAGCAGCATGTGCTTCCCATTGGTGGGGTTGCGGACGTAGACGGTGATGGTGCGGAGGGAGACCGCCTTCTTGGGGGCGTCGCCACCCGCGAAGAGCCCAAAGTTCACCATCTCCGCCGCTCCCTCCAAATCGACGTCCCCTTCGTTTGCGAGGAAATGGGAGGCACCAGGTGCTTCTTCATCCGCGCCGTGAATCATAGTGTGGTGTTTTCCCCCACAGTGTCCGCAGTTGTAGCGGAACCTGCACCTGGTGACTGGGTGTGTCTTTTGGAAGCAGAGAAAACATCTTCCCTCCTGAACGAGGAAGTCCTTCCTCTGCTTGGGGGTCATCTTCTGGTACTGGTTGCATTTGGCAAGCGGATGTGGCGTGTTGCAGAGCGGGCACTTTAGCGGGGGCCGCACCTCCGGCTTGGCCAGGAAGTGCGATTCCCCGCTGAAAACCTCCTCCTCCCCCAGGTGGAGCTCTCCGCCCCCGAGTTCCTCCCACTCTTCATCGATAGTGAGGAAGGTCCTTTGGCGGGGGGGGTAATTTCTGTCTAAATGGCTCGGGGGGGGAACGGAGTTCCTCCTGCCCGTCTGAGAGCCGCCATCCTGGCGGGCTGCTCGTGCTGAGAGTGTGCGGCGACGATGGTAAAGTTCCACCGCACGGTGGTCTTTGAGTTGTTCCGCCAGCCAATCATGTAGGGAGTGGAGACCCTTGCGCAACTCACGGCTCCTAATCCAGTCCAGGTAGCGGAGGGTGTAGGTGGGCTCGATCTTGCTCATGATCAACGTATAGAACGCCAAGGACTCCGTTTCGTCCATTTCGGCTCCGTTCACCCCCGCCCACTCTACGAGGAAAGTGTTGAGGCAAGAGTGGAGCAACTCAACTGTACGGTATTCACCCTGCTTCAGTTCGGGGACGGCCAAGAGAGCTTCCTGGCGAGCCAGGAGGAGGGCCTCATCTCCCCCATACCGGTCCTCCAGCTTGAGAATGGCTTCGCGGTAGCCATCCTCATTGTTAACGAGGCCGTCGACAAACTCCCTCATCCTCGCCGTACGGACCTCCATGCTGGCTCTCAAGAGCAAGCACTTGTGCGTAACGTCAATATTAGTGAGGTGGACGCAGGGGACGAAACTGTTCCTCCAGGCGGAGTAGCCACTATGCGTACCATTGAACTTTGGGAGGGAAACCGCTGCTATTTTAAACACCTCCTGGGCAGTGGTGGCCTCATCGGAGGGGAGTGCATTCCAAGGAAAAGGGAGCTCGAGGTAGAAGTTGTCCTTCAGCTTCCCCGCGTTGCTGTTGAACGGATTCCTCCTACTGCCTGTGCTAAAACCCCCTCCAGTGCGGCGGGAGTTCCGTCCGAAGCTACCAGCCGAGCTGCCCTTGGAGCCAAAGCCGCCTCCAATGACTCCTGCACCTGAGGTGGAAAGACGGCGGAGCCGGTCTTCCACAGTGCCTTCCTCCCCCTTCGAGCCGCCCGCCCCGCCCCTCGAGGCCGTGGAGCTCGTTCTGGAGCGATTTCCCCTGCTGCGGTTCCTACTCCCTCCCCTGATGGAGGGACTGGCTGTGGGGAAGAGTGGTGGGGGAGCCGCCGCTCCCCTTCCCGCCCTGCTTCCGGCGGCGGAAGGGGTCGACCTCCCCAACAGCATCTTATGTACAAGGTGGAGGCCTGCCAGCAGTGCCACCGCCTCCTGTGCCTTCTCTTCCAGCGCGGGGGAAGTTCCCGTAAAGTCCAAGCCGGCTATCTCATCCGCCACGTGTTGGACGGCGTCGGCATCTGCCTGGAGCGCGGCGGGATCGGCCTCCCACTCGTTCAACTTCTCCGTCGCGACTTTGATCATGTGATCCCCCTGTTCGAGGAGGCCATCGACGTAAGACTCAAAAGCTCCACTCTTCTGAACCTTTTTTCCCTTGGATCTCGTTCTACCAGCCGGGCCTTTCCCCGGTGGGGCCTTGCCGCTGCTCCCGCTCGATGTAGTCGCGGAAGCAGTCGTCGATGCCTGTTGATGTCCTCCGCCGCCACCTGCGGCCCCCGCCCCTCCCCCGCCGCCACCTGCGGCCCCCGCCACCTGCGGCCCCCGCGCCTCCCCCGCCGCCACCTGCGGCTCCCTGATTGGCCCCTCCCCCGCCCCCGGCATCGCCAGGGGGCGCGGGGTGGCCCCCGGTACCGTCCTCCGAGGACATCTCGTGCCCCACCGCTGGGCCTTAGTTGGGCGCCAATTGTCCGAACCGTCCTGTCAGCAGGTTCTCCAGCTCGCCAGGTGGGATTAGGATGAAAGGGGCCTAGCCCACAATCTTACAATTTATTATAATTATCTCTATCTATCCTACAACATGGTCCCCTCCCAGCTCCAGATTCTTTTTCACACTGAGTTTATTTTCTTCCCCTCCTCTCCCCCTGCTCACATAACTCTCTACCAACATATAGCATCATCTTTTCTCTCTTCCTCCATTTCTCTCTTCCTCCATTTCTCTTCCAGGTGAGTCCTCTCATCCTCTTCTCCTCCTCGAACACTTTCGCTTAGATTTAAAAACACGAAATGCGATTTCGTTACGAAAACGCGACTTAAAGTGAGACCTGCAAGTTGGTCCGATGTAAAAGGCTTTGAAAAGTTTG
>JAAUXU010179595.1_pt1 | contig 10309 bp, 10 predicted proteins | sample 7278151 | NCBI WGS metagenome assembly JAAUXU01 (sample SAMN14350113, study PRJNA611818) | marine sediment metagenome | isolation source: surface marine sediment (1.8m) | place: French Polynesia: Moorea | collected 2018-08 | reverse complement strand
GTCACTGCAAGTATAGTTCACTTCAGATATCAAAGTAATCCGCCCAAAACCAGCGCCTCATATGCACCTAACTTTTTGAGATAAACGCACGTTACGCAGGGTACTTGACTATGGTTCACCCTGTACGTAACTGTTCTTCCACGGGTACTTAATCTACTTTGCAAACCGATAGGAACCGGTACCAACAGACGAAAGTGTCTGTATATGCCCGCTTCATTGCGGACGACTCCGACTCTGGACGCAAAGACTTCTTCCCGTCACGCAACACCGAGCTCGACCTGACAAAACTATTGCTTCGAGGAAGAGTCCTCAGGGTCTCGGACAAGTCGGTGGCCTCGCTCAGAGGCACTGTTGTGGAGGGTCTGAGTCCTGGTCGAACTGAAGTCCAGGTGAGAGGAAATCCAGTACTTGATTTGTTACCCTTGCTTTGACGACTATTGTCATTGTCATAGGTCGTGTCACCCATCACTGGTCAAGTCATTGGCAGGGAGGAGGTGCGAGTGACTAAGAACCGGGAATCCATTGTAAAGATGGACGTCACTCTGGTGGCCGGACTCCATCTCGAGATCGAGAAGGAGCACACGGCGACGGCAGATCCGGCAGACGACAAGGCTCTCTACGAGGCTAAGACGACCTTCTCAAAGAAGCTCTCTTCCAAGTATCAGGTGCGTGCAGTCGGAATGAGCCATTTGCATATGTACTTGCATGCTGAGTACAGAAAGTATCCTTGACCGTTGGTCCTTTAACAATTGTGCGCAAAATTTGCTATCTCGTAGGTCGAAACCACCGAAAAATTCGGTCTCTATTTCAATTTGATCAATAAAAATTTTCTCCTTGTAGGAAGGATGGCTGGACATCAAGCTGACCTTCTCGGATCATTCGACGGCCGAGCTTCGCGACATCAATCCCAACGACTTCTTCCTCTCCGTGAAGTCACTGGAACCCACAGTCCTGGCTTTCGCCCCGTCCGAGGGAGCTAGATATCCGAGAGTCTTATCTCTGGGGTCCGGGTCAGGAGAGCTCCTGAAGGTCTCCCTCGAGCTCCCGGACGACTGTGTCCAACAAAGGTCGGCTCTCCCGCTTGCCGACACCCGTGCTCTCGTCGAAATCCTTCTCGAGAATGGGAAGGATGAGAAAAGTGACGGGATTCAGAAGGTGGGTTCCAAGGCCCCTAAGGCCGTGGACATGGGCGATCTAGGCGACGACATCGCCCTCAGCGACGATCAAAAGAATTACTACGGGCACTCAGCAGCCATCGGCAAAACAGGGAATAAGGTAGTGGAGGCCTCCGCCGCTGCCGCCAGAGAAGGATCAGGGCAGGATCATCACTTTCCGCGTATCACTCCGGTTGAGGTGGGCATGTACGTGCTGCTCGGAGTCTTTTGTGCCGCCATCGCTATCTTTGTGGCCTCGTGCTTCGTCTACGCTTCCCGACATGGCGGCAGCGGCAGCGAATTCGTGGTCCGTACCGCGACCCCAGTTTACTCAGGAGCACCAAAGTCATCGTCCAACGGTCGTGTCAAGTCGCGCTCCGAGCAGAACGCTCACGACTGGGTGTGGCTGGGCAAGTGCACCTTGGATCAGGCGTCGTCGGTGAACACGGCTCGGAGCGGTAGCGACTGGACCAAAAAATCTCAGAGGTTGTCATATGTCGGTTCGGAGATCAACATCATCCCCAACCCTCGCACCGACGAGTATGAAGCAGAAGTGAGCAAACCCGGCTCTCCGGAAGATCCCCCTCCGCCGCCACCAAAGCAAAATCGACCGCCGCCAGCTCCACCTCTGCCCAGTAAAGTTGCCCCAATGCCGAGACAAGAGCACATGAGGCGTCAACATCCTCGCAGCCACAATCGCCCTCCCCCACCTCCGCCATCAATGGTGACATCTGGAGAGCAGCATGTGCGACGAGTGGTTCGGCAGAGACCTGTTCCACCTCGAGGACCGCCGTGTCAGCGGATCGGTCACCCCCTAGGTCATTCTCGGCTTCCGCCTGAATACCGGCCGCCTCGTTCTCCTCAGATGAGAGTCGTGAGGCCAGTGAGACATCAGCAGGAAGAGCGATACTTCTGTCGCCAGCAACAACTTCCTGTGGGCCACAGGAGCGCCGCTACCTCTCCCATGACCGAACCTGATGAGACGCCAGAGACCCCTCTGCTGACGCCGCAGAGCAGGAGAGCAAATCCCATCGATTCCTCCACATTCACCCGTCGATCATCCTCCAGAGAGGGAGTTCCAACCGACAGCTCTGTCTTCTCTAATACAGACAAAAACTTTTCCGCTCAAGGTCAAGACGGTGACGACGAAGACGCCTCTGTAGCACGACGTCCCGACAGATTATCCCCTCTCCTACCCGACCCTTCATCACTGTCATCGCCCCTGCGTCAATCGCCTGCCAGCGCTCTACCCCCAATTGATTGTGAGGAGGACGAAGTGGTCGACGTCACACAACAACCGCAAGAGCAGCAAGAAGCTGCTGATCTTGACCAAAACCTGAGTAAAAGCGCAGAAGCTGCGGCTGGAGGTGACGGCGACGACGACGGCGAGGGCGACGGCGGCGACAACAACGACGACGACGAACACAATCCCGACCTGGACAGACCGAGTCCACCCCGCTTGGGAACAGCGACCACCAGGATTCTGGAGAACCCGTTCGAGTTGACGGACGAGGACAGCGCGCCGATTTGTCCGGAAGAAGATCTCAGTCCCAGTCACGTTTTTGAGGCCAGCGACATATTTACCGTAGAGGAAGGAAAAAGTCACGAGAGCGGAAAAAAGGCTTCTTCGCCAACATTTGTCGAGAAGCTTGCTGAAGAAGACAAATACGAGGAAGAAAGCAGCAAGAAAGAGGGAGAGGAGAACTTTGAGTTCGGCATGGATTACGAGCAGTTGATGGCCTACTTTGAGAGTCTCAAAGAGTCGACAGCGTAACCTAACGTTCTTTCTATCACAACTCCTCGTCTTTTCTAGTCTTAGTCATCCTCGCACTTGTACTGTTTGCCTTACGCCGTCTTAACGTTCAGTTTCATCCAATGTTGACTCGTACAGTCAGTATAGATATGCGTTAAGTGCCCCATACGTATCACATAGGCATCAAACCTCACCTCTTTTGTCAGATCTAACATCATCCATAGAGACGAGAAGGTACATTATCAGTTTGCTGGCCTTACTTGCTGTTCGTAGGCTTACATTTGTGCACCTTACTCGTTTCCTACTCCTTGGGCAGATGTATGCGTGCTATTTGCTATTCCAAAGTAATTGTTACATCACAGGAGTGTGCAGTCATGAGCTCAAATCATGCCAACTTGCACATGGTTTTTTGTTCTAGTCAGATGCACCACGTCCGCCATACTCTCAGAGAAGTGTAATTGCGTACTCATGTACTGCTGTACGTCTAATGTTATCATTGCAAGCTTACACCAGTTACAAAGTGACTACATGTACTAAGTGTATATCCACAGTTTCCGACGATAAATCCATCACAAGTTTTCTCCCCAGATCCAATACAAACTCTTGTCGCAAAAAAGCATAGCTGTAGACAGACCCCAGTATTTTACTGTAAGTTGCTGAGTGTTGCAACAGCAAATAAAAGCTAAAAAGTTCTTCCACATAATGTAACTTTTCAATAAGAAGGTTGGGCTTCTACCGGGAAACCACCTTCCGTATTGGGAGTAGAGCAACTGAGGCTGAAATCAGGTTTTTGGGCGTACGTGTTCATGTTGCTGACAAGCAACTTAGTCTTGTAGTCTTTCCGATAATGTCTCAGTCGAAGCGTAGGGTTGGAGTTGTCGGATATGGGCATCTAGGTAATCTGTGACACGTTGATAATTTCCTTAAATAGCTACCAAAGATTTTAGGCCGCTACCTGGTCGACGCCATCTCCTCTGATCTCAATCTTGAGCTGGCGTTCGTGTGGAACCGCTCAAGCCAAGTTTTCGATGTCAACGCCAGAGACAGACTTCCTATAATAGAAGATTTAGAAAGATGTGGAGAACATGAACCAGACGTCATCGTAGAAGTTGCTCATCCCAACATAACCAAGAAGGTCAGTGGAAAAAATCCCTTCCACTTTTCCATTATACTTACGTACCGGTACGTAGTTCGGCGCGCTATTTCTGAAGGTAAGCGACTTCCTCATCGGCTCTCCCACGGCCTTATCAAGCACAGAAGTGGAGACCAATTTAAAGGAAGCCGCCCTCAGGCATGGGCACACTCTCTACGTCCCCAGCGGCGCACTCTGGGGCGGGGAGGACATAAGGAAGATGGCTGACTTGGGAACGATCAAGGTACGTCATTCGTCGGTTAAAGAGGTCGACACCTTTGCACTCCTGAAACTAGGGCCTGCGTGTGACGATGCGCAAACACCCATCGGCCCTGAAGCTCTTGGGCTCCCTTCAAGAGCGCAATGACTCGGTCAGAGATCAGGCTGAAGTCATCTACGAGGGACCCGTGCGAGATCTTTGCCCCCTGGCACCAAACAACGTTAACACTATGGCTGCGGCAGCAGTTGCCGCGCACAACCTGGGATTCGATGGAACAATAGGAAGGCTCATCTCTGATCCTACGTAAGTAAACGTGTTAGCTGTAAAACACTTAATAGCAGCAGTTGTTTTTCATCATGTGCCTACACCTTTCTCTGCTGACTCAGCTTTCGTCACGTCTCACAGAACTTATCATAGCATATAACAAGTCTATATACTATGTTGTGTATTCTTAAGGTTAAGAGACTGGCATTACGTCGAAGTAAGTGTGGAGGGTCCGTCCCAAGCAGACGGGAGGACTTTCGTCATCGAGACAATCCGCAAAAATCCCTCAAACCCTGGCGCCGTCACTGGATCCGCGACCTACGCCTCCTTCCTCTCCTCCATCCACAGAGCAAGGGGCAAAGGACCCGGAGTGCACCTATGTTGACGCAATTCTTATAATCTTGTCCGACGATATAAAGAAGAGGAGTGTTAGAATGTCTGTCCAATCCGCATACCCTCCGAGACAGCAGGATCAATTTGGATAAAATTTGGCATCGTGATAGGCAAAGACCCAGGGCTGTCGACATGGGGGATCAGTTCCCTTCAATCAATAAGGGATGGCCTAAAAAGGGCATTTACTTAGCAGAGCTTACTCAAAATGCCTCCTGAGAGGTCGACATATAAAGGGCTAACAGTAATTCATTTGCTACTTCGATAGATTCACCTTCTTCACAGGATCTTCTTCTCTTCTTTCTCCGGTTCACATTTCACTACCAGTCCCATCATTCCTATGTCGTAGGAGCACTTTTTGCTCAAGAACCTATGTCTGAAACCAAAATGGATAAATACTCTCTCCTTTCAAGTCCTGAGGAACATTGTGTTCCCTAATAGAACATGTGTCTAACCTGTGGTGTATCACAGATATGATCTGAAGATACGTGGCGTATCCAGCAAAGATATGCCACCATCCGTGCAGTTGAGTGAAAGGTGCTAGGTAGCTGGGAAGAGATTGGCGGAGTGTCCGAATGTTCTCACAGTAAAAGTTGTCTACGTTCCACAAGAGGAACCCAGTGAGGTACCTGCGTCGTGCAAGTCTTGTCTTTCGTCAAAGAAATGGTATTATGCAATCATACGCACATGAGCATCCCTCCCACGAAGAGGCAGATGTTGACCTTTGAGTACTGCTTTATCGTCAGCTCAAGATCCAGCACCATCATGACAAAAACAAGGATCCCGTAAATGACCTGAAGGAAGGAAATATATTAAAATATGCTTGATAGAAATGAAGTACTTTTACAAACCTCTTGAAAAAGCGGTTTGTGGATCACCAGGTAGACGAACACGAAGAGGAAGCAATAAACGAGCAACAGGATGGCCATGGGAAGGTTCTGGCTGCCAACAGGCTGGCGCGTCTGAACATAATATTACAACGTCCACAGGACGATACAGTGAATATTTAGAATTACATACGGTACATCTTGTATACGTGATATACGTTAAGCTAATCAGAAGCATGCTCACCTGGGAAATACTGTAAGTGATCATTGCCGAGCCGAATACCATGGGAATTTCATCCAAAAGCTGCATTTCGTACAGCAAGGTCATGTGAAACAACCACGAGCCCACGCCTATGGTCAGCAGAGCCAGATAGCACAATACAAACCTGGACAGCATGATATTTATAAATGATTAATGCAGTAGTCACGTCACAATGACTAGTCACTACTCACTTTCTTTCAAAACGCTGCCTGTATGCATCATGGAGGCCGTAGAGAGGTGGCACAATCATGGAGAGGTTGGTCACCGTGTTCCAGAACTCGGCGATGTACGGAGTCACCTATCAAAAGACGCACAGTCTGGTTCAAGGGTAGTTGTTAGTGGGTGCGACGTGCACGTCGATGGCACTTTCCTGCGGTTCATGGTGCTTTGCTTACCTCGTAGTTGTACTCGCACCAATCGATAGTTGAGGTAGGATTCCCCCAGACGCCTTCCAGGTCCCTGGACGTCGAGGGTGGCATTATTCTACACCTGGCAGACAATCTCTTCTTCCGTCCCTGTCAACCACTCACGGAGCTTGCAACCTCGGCATGTTGGACTCCGCGCACAGCCGGAGGAGACACCTATGATGTGCGCATGTTGGTAATGCTGTCCACGGACCAGAACATAAAAGTGCTGCAGGAGCTTCGCTGATGTCAACTAGTGTTCCGTCAGTTTTTCCTTCTTCTACAAAGGTGCTAGCCTTGCTTTTCCTCTCTCTCCCTCACATTCAGTTCAGACGCTGCCTGCGCCCACAGCATTTTGTGCGCCGCCTTCGTAGCTGTCGCCGCCTCCGCCGCCTCCGTGCGGTCGAACAAGTAAGCGAGCGAGCGCTGCAGCACTCCATAAGCACAAAATTGCCTTCTTCTCTCTGTTCTCCTCGGCGATTTTTCTTCGGCACATTGTTGCTCGTGAGCACCCCACTGAAAAAGTTGTCGCGTGTATTACAGCTCTGGAGCTCTAACTATTACAGCTCTGGAGAAATTGAGCTGAAGAAGTGTTGCCGCGACCAGCGAGGGGATCCTGACGTACGTGCGTGCCTACGTCAATGACACTTACTGCGCTGCAGCAGGCAGAATTGTTATCATGCTATGCACGTGCATACACAAATACATGACGTGTGATGCACATGCATACAAACAGTCAATGCCAGTATTCTTTCCAACTTTCATAACATTGTTACTGCTATGTCATAGTCGTGATACGGGTGCAATGTGACTCTACACTGACGGGTGATCAGCCCGGGTCAGAAAAACGTGAGCCATATTGAAGGTTTTTATGGTCACTTTGTGGGGAAAAACGTTGTAAAAGAAACGTTAACATCTTGGTTATTCCACATTTTTATACGTCGATTAGAGACTTCTTTAGTGTGAGCAGGTTGGGATCTTTCCGACGCAAACCTGTGCCTTGCACTGATTTTGAGAAAAAAAAAGTTAGTGATGCGGTCGTTTCTCGGTTTGGACCGAACCCGGACCACACTGCCTGGGTCCGGGTCCGGCCCTTTATCAGCAGGACCAAAAAGTAAAGTAGGTCCAGACTGAACGTAGAGTGTCCAGCAAAAGAAACAGAACTCAGACCTTCACATTGATAAAAATAGCAGAAATAAGAAGGGATCCAGCTGATTCAACTGCTTGATGAGTCATTTTAAGCCACACTCGTTGGCTTCTTCAGGAGGTATAGTTGTATGCTATAGTTGTTCCCAATATGAGCTGGCAAAGGAGAGTTACTGCCCATTGATTGCTAACATGCCAAAACGTATTTGGACTCATGCAATATGCAGCTCCCTGCTCCCGAACAATCACTTCGTTAGCAAAGAAAAAAATAGAAACAACAAATGTTTGCATGGTTTGAGGTTGCGGATTTGCTGGGGAGGCAAGAAGACTAAAGTGCAATCGTTGCCTTTGCAGGAGAGGGCGTCGTGCAGAGAGCATCACTGAAGTCACAAATATCCACTGCCAGAGGACTTGAGTGCTTCGCATGTGTCCACGTGACTCATCCATATGCAACTCAGTGATATTGGACTCAAAGGACAGATTGCCAGGAAGAAGCCGCTTATTTCAGTGGACAAATGAGCATGTGAACTGGACGATGTCATGAAGTGGTGAGGGCCAGTTTAATGGCATTGGCAACGATGCCAGCACCAACGTGTGGCCAGCGTTTTGGGAAAGAACTGCAAAAATGACTCTAAAGGACCGTCGTCAGGACTGTCAGGAGTGAATCTGTCATGGTGAGGAAACACAGCATGACACTGCTTTTGCCATGGTGAAGTATTGAGTCCAACGACTGAGTCCGCCACTACATAGGCTGTACAACAGCAGCGCCAGACGGGGACCAAGCGCACATGATGAGTTGCAAGCAAGTCCCACTGTTATGGTACGTAATAGTCTGTTCGCACCGACCCGCCAGGTCATGACCGAGGACCCGGCCGAGCTGGACCGACTTTTCCCAGACCGATGATATCACCTAGAACAACTATCTGGCCACATTTGCGTGAAAAAGCAAACCAATAAGTCACTTCTCGTCTGGTTTGTGGTTGCTAAATAGTGAGTGAACAAGTTGTAATGTCCTGATCGGTGAAGCTGAGTCTGATTCGACTTGCTTTTGCGAGTCAATGAGTCGAGAAGGCTCACATGACATCACTAGCACAAACTCCACGAGCTGCTTTTTGAGCCTTGGCCTTGCCAAACTATACTTTTCATATAACATTTCTCTTTCAAAGTGTTTAGATGCAATAAAAGCCTTCTCTTTTCTGTTTTTTTTTACTGTAAACTGCATTTTTGCAGAAGCCAACTACTTCCTGAGGCCTTGTGATTAGCACGGACGCACATGCTGCATGCACACACGAGGTGACCACAAAATTCTGCCCCTGTTGCTGACTCTTTAAGTTATACAGTACTCTCATTGTCTGACAAGTAAAAAGCCGAGACAGCTGACTTTCTCTTGACTGACGACAACACGGTAATAAAAACAGTGTCAACTTTTGTACCAATTGTACTGTACGTGTACTTGTACAATCAGACATGGGTCGTGATGTGACACACCATTTTCATTAAACATTACTGTGACAGTCCTTGTAATTCCAAGACATATATTGAAGTGCGGTTATAATCTATCACGACTTTTGATTTGTAATGTGCAACAGTGTTAAGAACATTTCACTTAGCATCAAAACTGTTGTCTTCCCCAGCGTAACTGGCTAGTGACTTGCAGTGATGTCACTGCATTGAATAAGCTGAATCGCGGTGGCATAAACTGTCTGTGACAAAATTGCATTTTTTTCTTACCTCCATTACCTGAAGCCATGAGCAGTCTTTGTTCATAATTCAAGAAAATAGATGCAGTAGAATTGTAATCTTTCATTTTTCTTTTTTTCTCCTAATGGGCCTGGCCGCATTTTTCGTTGTGCCCCAACTCCTAGATGAGTGGGCAGACCCTGATTCCATTTGGGAGGAAAGCACTCCTAACCTGAGCAGCGACTCTGAGGAGCTAAAGTGACAGTTGAATGCACGTGAGGCTCGCAAATGTGAATCGTTTCGTCACTGTTGACTCAATGACAGAAGTGTACAACAGATGGCACTGGAAGAAGGACAGGGAGAAAGGAGTAAGTAGGTATCCACCAGTAAACAAAATGAATGGGCCCAAGGCCCACAAACAAGGCCTCCGCCGGACCAGGCTGCGAAGCTGCCTGTGTCCCTTATTAGTTTGTAAACCATCACTAACGAAGGAATGAATAATGAGTAGCATCACTTTTTTTCCAGGCCAGAAATGGTAACGGATTACATTTTTAAATGCGTAATGAAAATGGTAATAGTTTGCATTTCTAGGTGTAATGGACTGTTAGCACTTGCTGCGAGAGATTCAGGAGGCTGGGTCAAAATGAGGTCAATTTTGAGACTAAGTGGGCTTGAGGTTTGTTACCAAAGGTCATATGAGGAAGTTGTAGTCAAATACTCCATTACAAAAGTTGCCTGTGACCTACAAGGGTTCAAATTTTACTCCATAAGGCCAGAGCATGAAGTTGCGTGGAATTCCACTCTTTGGCATAACTTAGAACAGTGACTGGAAAAACTAATTCCACCATATTATATTGAAATTCTATTAACTTCAATCGCCAACTTCAACCAAGTTGCTGTTGTCCACAGTGCAGTCCTGACCGTAAGTAATTGCGTCGATCATGAGATCACCTCCTACGCTGTACCGAAACGTGTTGAGGTGGAATTTTGATGTGGAACGTGTAGATGTGATACTGGGACACAATGTTGAGTGCAATGGTAGAATGTCAAGGATTCCCATTTTGGTGCTAGAATGCT
>JAAUXU010047378.1_pt1 | contig 10309 bp, 12 predicted proteins | sample 7278151 | NCBI WGS metagenome assembly JAAUXU01 (sample SAMN14350113, study PRJNA611818) | marine sediment metagenome | isolation source: surface marine sediment (1.8m) | place: French Polynesia: Moorea | collected 2018-08 | reverse complement strand
TTTCGGCAGCGCCGTCTGCGAACTGGACTTGGGGAGGGGAGATGTGCTCTCCGGCATGGCCACTCTCGGCAAGAGCAAGATATTCCTGTCCACGGCTGGCGGATCGGTGCAACAAGTGGACGCGTCGGACCTGCCCTCCTCGCTGGATAGCATGATCGGCATCCTCGGCGGCAGCAAGGCCCAGAGGAGGGCTTTTGAGACGGAGGGAGGAGAGGCCAGCAAGCTGGTGCGCGGAGCTAACGTAGTCAGCGGCAGCGTCGGCCTCTACCACCTCCTCCCCAAGATGTTTCGCGACCACGACGTGGACGGAGTGGCCAAGATCCTCCTCTCTCAGAAGAACGAGGAGATTCCCGAGCTGCTACTGCTGGCCTGCATCGAGTTCCTGATCAAGACGCCCGACAAGGCCTTCAAGAGCAAGAGCGGCCCATCCCCGCAAGTGAGACGGGAGAGCCTCCTGTCGGCCGCCTTCATCGCCCCCTTCACAGAGCCACTCATGTCGCAGTACCTGGCCAAGGTCGACTCTGAGACAGCCTCTAAGATGCTGGAGTTCCTGGACCTCTCCCTCCGGCTGCACCTGTCCGAGCAGCGGCTGCGGACAGAGAACGGAGAAGAAGACGATGAGGAGGGAGGCTCCTCCTCGCTGGAGAGGACCATTGCCTGGGTCTCCCTGATCCTGAACGCCCGCTACAACGACGTGGTGGTGTCCCGAGACCCTCGAGCAGTAGAGCTCGTCTCTAGCCTCTCCTCGGCCGTGGCCAGCTGCGAGGAGGGCGCCTCCTTTGCCCTCACCTCCCTCATGCCCCTGCTGGAGATGACCAAGGATGGCGGGGCGGAACTGCTGGGAGGGGCCGGCGAGAGGGCCCTGGCGCGGAGGGACTACTGCATCGAGATCATCAATTTGTAGTGCTCTCCCGCGTTAGAAAGTGTCTACGGTGTAATAAAAATGACGGTTTCCTCGGAATAAGTGACGCAAGAGTGTGGCTGTTTCATCATCTATGAATTTTTGCCCTTCTGTTCTTATTCAAGGTCATTCACTCCTTCGAAATGGGTTCCAACGTGAAGAAGGGCAAGGGCGACATGCTGGACCTGAAGAAGGACCAGGTGGTAACGGCTGTGGTAATCGCCGACTCCTTCGACTCCAGGTTCAGGCCCATCACGGAAGCCACCCCGAGAGTAAATACTATATTTCCAGACATTATTGTAAAGGAAATAACTTTTAGTACAATTCTTATTCTTTCGAACAGTGTCTGTTACCAGTGGCGAACAAGCCCATCCTGGGATACACCCTAGAGTTCCTGAGCAAGTCTGGCGTGCAGGAGGTCATTGTCTACTGCTCCTCTCACCCAAGTCAGGTGATTTTTTTATACTTCTATTCTGAGTGCAACTTGATATGAGTCCTTTGTTTCCCGTAGGTTAAGCAATACCTCGAAAAAGCACATTGGACTGGCGAGTCCAGGCCTGGATTCTCTGACATGAACGTTGTAGTGATCAGCAACGAGGAGTGCAGGTCCTTTGGCGACGCAATGAGGGACTTGGACGGTGAGAAAACGCGTTGCTGTGTCAACTTTGGCAAAGGATTCGATCTCATTCCTTTACGCAGGCAAGGGCTTGATTCGGGGCGACTTCATCCTTGTCTCAGGAGACACCATCAGCAACATAGACCTAAGGCCCTTGCTGGATCAGCATAAGTAAGAAAGTCCCTGGTATTTAGAATTCAGTTCGGGTTTCACTCCGAATCTTGTTCTCTCAGGGAGCGATGCAAGGAAGACAAGAACTGCTCAATGACCATGGTCTTCCGTCGCGCCCTCCCCGGTCACCACTGCCGCACCGTCGACGAGGAGGTCCTGCTGGCCACCAACGGGGAGAAGGGAAGAGTCCTCCACCATATGCGGCCTTCGCCAGACGACAAGAGGGTCTCCTTCCCTCTGGTAGGAACAATTTGTGGTCTTCCATAGCCATGAAATCACTGCTGATTTCCTCTAATTTAGGAGATCTTCCAAGAGAACTCCACGGTGGAGATCTGCCACGACCTCCTCGACCCCGGCATTTCCATCTGCTCCCAGAGCATCCCCCCGCTCTTCGCCGACAATTTTGACTTCCAGACCTTCGACAGCTTCGTGCAGGGCATCATCGGCGACGACCTGATCGACAGCACCCTGTACGCCTCCGTCCTCACCGAGGGCTACGTCGCCCGCGCCAACTGCCTCCGCAGCTACATCTCGCTCTCGCGCGACGTCCTCAGGCGGTGGCTATACCCGTTCGTGCCGGAGGAGTCCAACGGAAGCGAGGAGGAGAAGGGGCAGGACTGCAGGCTGCACAGGCACAACGTCTACAAATGCAAGGGGGTCCAGCTCTCTGCGTGAGCGTCTTCTTACTTTTATTCAAGTTTGTTGGCAGTTGACATGAAAACGGTGTCGATTATCTGATTCTACAGGGGTTGCCAGCTGGAGCGGGACGTCCTGCTGGGCCCGTCCTGCTGCGTGGGCAAGGACGCGGTGCTCTCCTCCTGCTCTCTCGGTCGATCCTGCCAGGTGGGGGACGAGTCCGTCGTGCAGAACTCCATCGTCATGGGTGGGGCGCAGATCGGGCCAGGCTGCCAGGTGCGGGGATCGGTCCTGGGCAGCAACGTGGTGCTAGGAAAGAACGTGGTGGTGGCACCAAGGTGCGTTGTGGGGAACGACGTCAAGCTGCCGGACGGGACAAAGTTGCCGGAGGACACCAGGTATTTATTCTTCTGCAGTGTACAGGTGATTGAATTAGATGAAATTTTTAATTTTTGTAGGCTCGTGTCCCAGCCGCGGAGCGACGGGTTTTCCGACGACGAGGAAGAGAAGGAGAGCGGTAAGAAGTCGGGCGAGTTTGGCTCGTCGGCCTTTCGGTACGTTGACAGCGACGACGATTCTGAAGCGGAGGACGAGGACGACGTCAGTGGCGCAGGCGAAAGGGACTGGCCAAGGGCGTGGGGAGAGACACTGGAGGAGAGGAGGAAGAGACTGGCGGCAGCAAAGGGAGGCGAGGACGATGAGGAGGACGAGAATTCCTCCTCAAGCGAGGAGTCCGACATGGAGGACATGGACGAGGCTCCGCTAGGGGACCTCATGGAGGAGGAGGACGCCAAGAAGTCAGTATTTCACAACGAGGTGCTGGATTCCCTCCAACGCGGGGTGCAGCAGAGCCTCAGCGCCGACAACCTCACCGTGGAGATCAACTCCTCTCGCCACGCCTACAACGAGTCTTGGTGGGTCGACTTTTTTTTGTAGCAACTTGAGTAGAAATGCGTGACGAAGTCTGGTCTTTTTTCAGGTCGTCCGTGGTGAACAGCGTTACGAAAAGCCTGTTGCACATCGTTGTCAACAAGGAGGAAGGCCTTAAGGGGCCGAAGCTTCTGAAAGAGATGAAAACTGTTTTCGGCCAGGTACCTCCTTTCAAATTTCATTCAAGTTTCTCTAGCATGAGACGCGACTTCTTCCTTCTCTTTGCAGTTCTCAGACCTGCTACAGTCGTACTGCAAGACCCAGAGCACTGAGCAGGACTGCCTTTACGCGCTGGAGGACTTTGCCTACGACAACGAGTCCTTCGCCGCCATCGCCAAGAACGCTATCCACATCCTGTACGACATCGACGTCATCTCGGAGGAGTCTATCTTGCACTGGTTCAAGGTCAAGCCAGAGGCGGACGAAGAGGAAGGCCTGGTGAAGGACAAGTTCGCGGCCAAGATCCGCACGAGCGTCAAGCCCCTCATCGAGTGGCTCCAGGAGGAGTCTTCGTCCGGGGAGGAGGAGGAGAGCGACTGACAAACCCCACTCCCGCTTTCGTTTTTAAACTTTCCAAACCAATGCTGTAGCTCACTATATATTTCAGAACTTTAATAATTATGATACAACGGTTGTGGAACTATTTCATTTTTATCTGTGACCTTTTTTAATGCCTTACTTTAGATTCCCCGCCAGCACTCCCCCGAAAATGTCTGCCCACCCCCTCCACTTGAAGATGGACTCCCGCTTCTTCTCCTTCTCCTTTTTCATTTTCTCCTCTTCCTTCTCGTCCTTCTGCACCAGGATGATCATATTCTCGATGAAGGTGCCGAAGGAGGCCCTCGGATAGGTGTCCTTGAGCCTCCTCACCATGTTGTAGATGGGGACGAGCGTGTCCAGGCACTCGGCCAGGTTGTCCAGCACTTCGTCCGTCACCGGGTAGGCGAAGTAGGTCTTGTCGGTGCGTTCCTGCAGCTTTTTGTTATTTCGGATGACGCAGTACTGCACCAGCTCCTTGTCCGGGGTGAGCAGCAGGTAGCCCGGGAAGCACACCTTGCGGTTGTTCTTCCCCTCACAGAGGAGCCCCAGCTTGCGCGAGACATACAGCTGCTCGTCCGTGATGAAGGTGACCCCCTCCACGTCGTACAGCTTCGACCCCTGGCTAGTCCCGGTTGGGCGCATCACCTTGTTCTCGATGAAGGTACGGTAGTCGCGCACCTTAGTCCAAGGGTCGGTCGAGAGGAGGAAGACGCGGCAGTTGCGCTCCACGAAACGGGGCGCCTTGGTCAAGATCTTGCGGACGGAGAAACCACCGAAGGGAGTCTTGACGCCGGGGAAAGAAATGAGGAGGATCCAAGAGTCCTTGAAGTCGGCCTTGTACAGGTTGACTGAGGTTGGTTCTTGCGTCACCCTCCCGTTCTCCACTCCAATGGACCAGAAGCGCGGGAGGTGCGCGTACAGAGAGGGGAAATCCGCCGCGGCGGGGTCGTTGGTGGCCACCGAGCAGAGGTCGGGGTCGGTACGGACACGGGCCCTAAGGCCGCACAGGACGCTCGGCTGTTGCTGAGTTGCCGTCGCCGCCGAAACTGTTGTTGCAGCGACAGTTGTTGTAGATACCGCCGCTTTTGCCGCAGGTTTGGCTGGTTCGGCATCTTTTAATGCGGTTGAAGTGGCATTGTTCTTTCCGTCCTCGCCAGGTGCGGTAATGGTCGCTTCTTCTGCGCGGTTTTCTTCCATCTTTTTTAGTTGGATTTTTTAAAATCCTCGAACAGGTGTCACTTTCCCTTGCTCATCGGATAAAAAAATGCTAATTTCTTATGTCTTTGCTGCTTGCTAAATTTTTGGCATTGTGAAGAGTCTCATTTTTTAAGTTGAAGAACTCTGTTTCTGTAGATGACAGATCATTTATTGAACACTAACAGGGAGGGCGGAACACATTTTCTGATTTATATTTATAGCTTCCTCGGTCCAACAGAGCAGGGAAAAAGAATTCCATTATTGCATTGCACAATTTGCATTGGAACTTAGGACAAGTTGAGCAATCAACAGACCACCTGTATATACTGTAGTAGTCTTGCAGACCACCAGCGATGACGTTGAGTCTACTTTGACGCCTCCGTATAACTTTTCAGCTCGACGTCCTCGCAGGTCCTCCTCCTCCCTGCTCCTCCCTCTTCGAAGCTATACCTCCCCGCCCTGGCCCTGAGCGCCTCAGCCGCAGCCGCCAGCGCCACATGCGCCAGCAAGGCGGCGCAGGCGGCGCACCACGCCGTTGCTGAATGGCCGCCGGAGAACAGCGCCGAGTTGGGCCCGGCGCAGTCCAGTCCTTTGAACGTGGGGCCTTCGCCGCAGTAGTCAGCGGCTAAGCAGAATGAGGCGACCGCGTAGCCCATGCACAGAATGTCGACGCCCAGGAGGCACAGGCGCTCACGGGGAGTGGAGCCAAGAGACAGGCGGAAGAAGCGGAACAAGCCTTTCTTGACGATGTCAACCATGGAGTGGTATGATGGCGCGAAGGCATCCGTCACGAAGATGATCCCGGATACCCAGTGCATCAGGATGCAGAGGGCGCACACAAGGATGCCGTACCAGGTGGGGACTATGGGAGGACCGGAGTCATAGTGCTCGCCAGAACCTGGTCGAATTGTTTAATCAAAATTTTGGATCTGACTTTTTGTCGCAGATTTCTTTGTAATACATACGGAATGCCTCCTTCATTCCCTCAGCCCAGAGGTTGGCGTTCCACGAGAAGGAGAAGGATGTGACTAAAAGAAAGAAGACGGCCATCGCAGGGCAGATCCCCGTCAGGAGGGAAGAGGGTAAGTGAGATTCATGGTCGACGAAGCCGTTTCCATCGTCCTCCAGCTGGGAAGGTTCGTGTCCATTTGAAGAAAAGAGCTCCAGGCAATGGGCTCCTTCCTCATGCAGTTGTTGCTGCTGCTGCTCTTTTACATTCTGCTGTTGTTGTTGCTCTTCACCCTCATCCTGCCGCTCTTGTTGTGGTGGTTCATCTTTATTCTGCTGCTGCTGTTGTTCATCTTGAACCTGCTGCTGATTTAGGTGTTGGTCATCTTCATCCTGCTGCTGATGTGGTTGTCCTTCTTCATCTTGTTGTTGTTCAAATTCTTTTGCATTCTGCAATTGCCGTTCTTCATCCTGCTGCTGCTGTTCATCTTCATCCTGCGGCTGCTGTTCGTCATCCTGCTGCCCATGCTCATCATGCTGCTGCTGAGTTTCTATGCCTTCATCCTGCTGTTGCTCGTGTTCGACATCTTCATTCTGCAGCTCCTTTTTTCTCCGACAATTGTCGTTTTCCCACTCCTTGGTCCTACCGCAGGCGAAGCATGTGGTACTCCTCTTCGTCAGCCTGACGTGGCTGAAGAAGTGCCCCTCCGCCGACAGCTCCCCCGACGAAGGGAGATTGTCGCTTTTGTCCCAGTCCGGTGGGAAGGAGCCCATCCTGGCCGGAAGCTCCTTCATCCCTGGGTAGCAGAAGCGGTCCTTGTCGGCGTACAGGGGCAGGAGAGAGAGCCGGAAATACGCGATCTGAAGTTCAAAGTATTGTTAAAAAAAGACACTACCCAAACAAAAAGGAAAATTATATCTCTACCTGGCACATCTTTGCCAGGGCCAGGAACATCATTGGCCCTGCTGCCAGGAGGAACCCCTCGAACCCTGTGATCTCCGGCAGCTGCGCCCTCCTCCTCTGCGCGAATGCTACTGCCAACGCCCCCAGGGCTGCCAGCACGAGGCACCCGCTGGAGGAGCAGTAGACGGCGGCGAACCGCCTCGTCTCGTGCTCGCGCTCAGAGTGGAAGCGAAAGGGGACCAGGGTCGAGTACAGGCCGTTGGAGAAGGCGGCCCCTCCTCGACCGCGGAACGCCTGTTGTTGACAGCAAGTTGAGCGTTTTTTTGTTGTTTCGTCAGAAGTGATTGAGTAGGAAATATAGTTCACCTCCAAGTGGATGAACACGTTGACGATAGGGAGGAGGAGGATCAGCCCTACGGCCACGGACGCAGCAATGCCTCCCAAGCCTAGAAAGTGTAAAAAAATAAAAAAAACAATAAGGGAAAACACCTAAATAGTAATGCCTGTGATAGTGCCGAGGTCGCTGTAGAAGTTTGTAACCATGTAGCAGGTGAGTCCGTAGAGCAGCATCCTGGAGAAGAGGTTGGAGAGGAGGAAGAGGTAGAAGTAGAGCCAGTGCGATCCCGGAGGGCGGACGATCTTCCCAAGTCTAGATACGCTGAACTCGGCGCTGCAGGACATCAGCGCAAGGAAGGACAAGGCCGAAGTCACCAGGCCCAAAACGTAAACTGGCCCTGAAAGATGGTTGGCGTTTTTTTATTTGCTTTTTATGTGGCCAATGCGGTATGACTTACACTGGGCCTTGAATATTTGGAAGAGCACGTTCTCTTCTCCGCCCAGTCCCGGCTTTGAGTTGAGCGAGAGTCTGACGACGAAGTAGCACTGTAGGAGCATCTGCGGGGCGGCCTCCCCCAGCCCCTCCAGCACCTTGGACTCCTTTGCGCGCCAAAGGAAGGACTCGTCGTAGTCGCAACGGCCAAAGATCTCGTCCAGCAGGTGCCGGCCCAGTTCAAGGTGTCTTGACATACAGGAAAAGGTCGAGGAAGTATGCAATACTCATTGCAGCAGCAGGACACGCAGACAAAAGGAACAGCAACAATAGAAGCAGCAGCAGAAAAAATAGTTGTTGTTACGTACGGAAAACCAGCAAGACCACCACCAACAAGAACCAACCTACCTGCAGATAGGAATGAAAATGGCCCATACTGGCATAACCGAAAAGTAGGTCACGAGCATCACCGCCTTCTTTGCCTTTTCCCACGGTCCCATCCCCGGCAGGTCCAGCCTGAGCGCCTCCCAGTCCCGCCCCACCACCACCAGGTCCATCCTGCGCTCGGCCATCACGCCCTGGGTGGCCATCAGCAGGCCTGGGAGAGCTACAGGGACCAAGGTAAGCACCGACCACATGGTTTCCCCGTTCATCCTGCGAGATTTATTTTTTCAGACCCCCTACCTACGTACAATCAATTGCTTTTACCTGCGGCGAAGCCGTCAAGTCCTAGGACTGTGAGAGTTGTTGTTGTTGTTGGCGGTTTCCTGGGGGGAGCAGTTTGATGTTTTGATGTTAACTTTTGCGTGAATTAAGCCATCCCTTTTTTCCCATTTTCTTCGAGGTGGCATTCACAGCTCTCTGACCAGATTTCTCTTCGGGATGGGAACCATCACTCCTTGAACATATTTCTCTTCAGGGTGGAATCCAATCTAATTAACTACCGTAAAAAGGGAACTCTTTCTCATTTACAGTTCCGATCAATTTTTTGCCACCGCAGGTCTTCAAACAAAGTCTGCTCTTGTTTTTTCATACCACCAGTTGACCCCGCTGTAAATGTCGAGCACCACGTCTCCCACGTAGAGCGACAGTCCGAACCCTACGTCCCTCGCCATCTGGAAGCAGGCGGAGGAGAGGGCGCGCCTCAGACGCCATCGCACAGAGGAGGTGGAGGCGGAGCAGCAACGAAACGAGCGGCTGCAGATAAAGGTTTTGTAAGGAAAAAAGCTGGCAATTTATATGCCTTTTGGAGTTACCCTTGCCTTTTCTCGCGGGAGGCAGACATGATCTGTGGAGATTCGAATCAGACCCGTAATGTCATGTCATTGGTGGGTTGGAGGAGGACAAACTTTGGCCCATAGCAGTCAGCGTCCGACGACGATATGCAACCAAAAGACTATTGCAAAGCCAAAAGCATGCCACCCAAATCGGGCATGTGACACGCCGACCCCAGAGGATCCGGGGTCCTGGGCTCCCCCGCAAAAACTGGTTGTTATACGTGCTGTACAGCGTACAAGAGACCGCCAAAGACGTAAAAACTTATCTGAGTTGAGACGAAGAATTCCCACGTCTTAAATCCACGCATTTAGAAAACGTCCTCCTCGCGAAGTGTTGGACGTTTTCCTCCTTCTGCCATTTTATGTGCGACCGACCCAGCGCGGGTGTTTCTCTACATGCATGATTTTTGGTTGCGAAACAGGAAAGTGCGATACCATGAGGCCTTTTTTTCTAGCATCTTTTTTGCAACATTGTCGCATTGAGTTGCTTCAGATCGGCGACGATTCTGACGCACGTCCAACTTCTCCCACCTCTTCGAGGTATGGGGGAGCTGCACCCAGGCAAGCTATAAAATATATATTACCAAGGTCCCGACAACATACTGCTGTTTCTTCCAAGAGATGTACTGTGCTCAAAATGTTTTTATCCTCCTTAACTTTGCAACGGTGTTTCTTCCTCCGGACTTGTAAAGTTTTTTAAAGACTTTTTAATATGGTGGCACAATCAACTCATGCAGGATCGTCTCTGATTTCAGCATTCAAAACGCGGGGTTGTATCAAATATCAACTATACGTAGTGGTGCCTTGAGCCGAGCCATCCCATTTTGCAGCCACCTCCTACTCAGGCCATTATTTTTCTCTGCTGCAAAAATGCCTTGGGACCGGTCGCGATCGTTTCTGTTGCCAACCATTTTAAGGAGGGGACGACGGAATGAAGGGAATCATAGGTGAGTAATAATGAATCGGAGAGAGAGAGCTCGTAATAATTTGAAAGAGGGAGGAGATAGAGCAAGTTGGAGGAGTACCGTACACGTGTGCAAAGATTTCCTCGAGCTCGAAATACCATTTCCATAATTTATGGAATTATAGCTTTAATGGGCCAACACGTAGCCTCCGGCTTTAAAGGGAAGCATCTTTTTTTCCCGCGCAAAAGTGTGCTCTCTGGTAAGGGAGCCGAGGAAAAATTTTTCCAATTCCCCCCTCCCCCCCTCCGCCCCTCCGCCCCTCCCACCCGCTTGAAGAGCTGAGTTACTGCGTACACGGTGACCCCTATAAAGGAAGGATGGATCCGACCTATGTACTGAGGGTATACAGTGTGGTTAAGCAAAACGGTTACAAATTCCAATTTTCCACAAATATGAGCCTAACTTTTCTCTCACTAGTGATTGATCTTTCAAACTTTTTGGGGTGATTCACCAAC
>JAAUXU010076426.1_pt1 | contig 10310 bp, 9 predicted proteins | sample 7278151 | NCBI WGS metagenome assembly JAAUXU01 (sample SAMN14350113, study PRJNA611818) | marine sediment metagenome | isolation source: surface marine sediment (1.8m) | place: French Polynesia: Moorea | collected 2018-08 | reverse complement strand
CTCGCGGGTGGCCTTTTTGAATTCGTTCATCGCCCGGCCCAGGGATTTGGCCAGGTCGGGCAGTTTTTTGGGGCCGATCACGATGAGGGCGATGGCCAGGATGAGACTCATTTCCGGCATACCGATACCGAACATGAACGATCTCCTTTGGATTGCTGGGCGCTGCTCACCGTGGCCGCTGCCGGGTGGCAGAAAACAAGCGTTGATGGTTGTCCGACGCGGTTTCTGCCACCGCGCCCGAACGAAGGGTTTAACTAACTTGTTCGCCGATTGCCGTCAAGCACCGGCATGCATCCGGCGGCCGCGGCCCTCATGACGCATCGTCGGTATTCAGGACCAGGAAGTAAAGCTCGCCGTCATGCTTCAGATGGCCCGCTGCGGTCTCCGCATAGACGCCCGACCCCCAGAAAAGATCGGCCCGGCCGGGGCCCTTGATGGCGCCGCCCGAATCCTGATTGAACACAAAACGCTTGAGGGCCGTCCAGCGGGAGATGGTCCGGTCGCCGTCCGTCAGGGGCTTGCGGGTTGCAATGAAGGCCAGGGCCCCCGAAGGAAAGACCCGCTGGTCGGTGGCGATGGAGCGGCCGGGCGTGACGGCGACGCCCAGGCTGCCGAGCGGGTCGCCCTGCCCGGCCCGGAAAAAGACATAACTGGGGTTGTGGTTCAGAATGGTCTGGCGTTCCTCGGGGTGGGCTTCCAAATAGGCGCGGATGCGCTGCATGGACATTTCCTCGGCGGGGATTTTTTCCCGGTCGATCAGCAACTTGCCGATACTGCGATAGGGCTGGCCGTTGACACCGTGGTACTGGACGCGAAGGGACCGGCCCCCGTCCAGGGTGATGCGCCCGGACCCCTGAACCTGCAGAAAAAACAATCCGACGGGATCGTCCACCCAGGCAATCACCGGCGCCTGGTCGTCGATCAGGCCCTTTTCGATATCCTCCCGCGCATAGTAGGGAACCACCCGGCGGCCGTCGAGGCGACCGGTGAGGCGTCGGCCCTTCCAGTCATCCGAAAAGGCGGCCAGATCGACATAGACCAAGTCCCGGGGCAGCCCGTAGACGGGATAGCGGAACCGGTCGTCGGCCGTGAGGCGTCCCTCCAGGAAGGGCTCGTAATAGCCGGTAAACAGGACGCGGGGCGGTGCACCCGCGCCGGGCGAGCGGTAAAGGGTGTATTCACGGCGCAAAAAGGCATTGAGGGCATCCGTCCCGGGGCGGGTCCCAACAAATGCGGCAAACCGCTCCAGCGATAAAACCATATGCGCTTTGCTGTAGTGATCGGGCCCGAAGCGGAAACGGCGTTCTTCCGGGAGTTTGTGCAGATAGTCCAAGCTCTGTCGGGCGGCATCCGCAAGACCGTCGTAATCCATATCGTCGGAAAGCTCGGGCCATTGAGCCGGCGCTATTCGGACCAGCGCGGTTTCGGGGCGCGACGGATCGTAGCGCTCGGGCGTCACGGTGCAGCCCGCGAGGAGGAGGCCGAGACCTGCCAGGCCGATAAAGACGGCCCGGGGGGAATTAGGACGAAAGAGGTTCATCTTGGCGACTCCGATCGAGGCTGCGGGGTTGGCTTTCAATTTTCTCAAGGGCCGCGGATCGGCGGGCATCGCTGCCGACAACGCCCAGGTCCTCGAAGCTGCGGGCGGTGACCAACACCCGCCGCTCCATCGACCCCACCATACGGTTGTAGCTCCCCACGCAGCGGTCGAGGTCGTGGCCCATCTGCTGCAAATGGCCGGTCATGGTCTGGAGCCGCTCGTACAGGGTGCGGCCGAGTCGAGCGACCTTATCGGCGTTCTCGGCGACCTGCTGCTGCCGCCAGCCGTAGGCCACCGCTTTCAAGAGGGCGATCAGGGTGGTGGGCGTGGCCAGCACGACCTGGCGCTGCATCCCGTCTTCGATCAGGCGCGGGTTGCGCGCCAGTGCGGCCGCGAAGAAATTCTCCCCTGGAATGAAGAGAACGACGAACTCGGGCGTGGTTTCGAATTGCGACCAGTAGGCTTTCCGCGCCAGCTGCTGGACATGGGTCGCGATCTGGGCGGCGTGTCGGTCGAGCAGGGCGTCGCGTTTTTCCGTCTGCGTGGCCTCGAGCGCATCGAGATAGGCGGACAGCGGCACCTTGGCGTCGACGACGATGAGACGATTGCCGGGCAGCTGAACGATCATGTCCGGGCGCATCCGGTTGTCGGCGCCGGGTGTGGCGGGCTGCTCGTAGAAGTCGCAGTGGGCCTGCATGCCCGCCAGTTCGGCCACCCGCTTCAGCGTGGTTTCCCCCCAGCGGCCGCGTACGTGCGGGACCCGAAGGGCCTGAACCAGCCGGCTGGTTTCCCTGTGGACGCGCTCCTGGGTGGCCATCAGCGCGTGAACCTGCTGGCGCAGCTCGCCATAGGCATCCTGACGGGCGCGTTCCATGGATCGGGTATGGTGCTCGTAGCGCTCGAGGGCTTCCTGCAGCGGTTTCAGCATGCCGTCCACGGCCTGGGAGCGCTGGTCCAGATCGCTGCGGGCCCGGTCGACGAAGCGGGCCAGCGTGGCCTGGGCCAGGTCCATAAAGACCTGGTTGTTCTCTTTGAGGGCCTGAGTGGACAGCCCCTTGTACGCATCCGTCAGGCGGCCCTGCCAGCCTTCGACCAGGCGGAGCTTTTCTCTGAGCGCCTGGCGGTCCTGCCGGATGATGGTTTCGAGGCGCGCCCCGCGGCTGCGAAGGTCGGATATGGTCTCCTGCAACGCGGCCATCTGCGCCTCCCGCTGCTGCAGACGGGCTTCCAGCGCTTCCGCCCGCTCGGCCCGCACTTCGGCCGCGGCATGGGCCTCGGTGAGTCGCACCATCTCCCCGTGGGTGCGGTCCGTTTCATGCCGCAATGACAGAAGCGCCTCCTGGTGGGCCTTTAGATGGCGGATGCGGCTCATCCACCAGCCGGCCGCGAGACCGGCCAGCGCGCCGGCCAGGGCGGCCAGGGCCGGTATCCACGGTGCTATGTCCCAGGTCGGCGGCATCGGTGTTAGGCGCTCTCACCACTGTCATGCGGATCTGAACCCCGTCGATAGGTGCCGCTTTGCCCCCCGGATTTTTCCAACAGCCAGACATCCGTGATGTGCATGCCGCGGTCCACTCCCTTGCACATGTCGTAAATCGTGAGCGCGGCCACCGTGGCTGCGCTCAGGGCCTCCATTTCGACACCGGTGCGATCATGAATCCGAACCGAGGCCCGAATGCGAATCCGGGAGCGGGCAACGTCCGTCTCGAAATCCACCTGGGCATGGCGCAGGTTCAAGGGGTGGCACATGGGGATCAGCGAGGCGGTCTGTTTGGCCGCCATCACGCCGGCGATGCGGGCCGTTTCGAGCACGTTGCCCTTTTGGACCGTTTGATCCTGAATTTGCGCCAGCGTTTCCGGCTGCATGACGATCACGGCCTGGGCGGTGGCCCGGCGGTCGGTGGGCGCCTTGTCGCTGACATCCACCATGCGAACCCGGCCGTCGGCGTCCAGATGGGTGAATTCGGTCAAAGAAGCCTCCTTTGAAGGTTCAATCCGACGCGATGAAAAATTCGGTTTTGGAGGTGACCGTGGTTTTTATGGCATTGAGGGTCGCCTCCAGAACGGCGATCACGTTTTCGCGCACATCGCCGGCCACCACCAGCACCATGACGTCGTCGCCAACCTCCAGATCGCGGTCGGCGGCGATGTCGACCCGGACGTCAACGATCCCGGGGCGCTGCCGGGCGGCGTCCAGGATGGTGGTCAGGCGCTGGTGGTCGACGTTGACGCGCAGCCCGGAGACCCGGCGGCCGTCGCGGGAGGTGGCCCGCACCACGCCGTTGTGGCAGAGCACCATCCCGGCCTGATCGAAGTTGGGGTGTTCCTTTACAGCCGTGATGAGATCGGCGGCATTCATGAGGCCAAAATCTCCTTTTCAGGCGCCCGGACGCCCTGCCGGCGGGGCGGTTATATCCACTGCGCCGCTTCCGCCAGGTCGTCGGGGGTGTTGACGTTCTTGAACGACAGCAGGTCCGGGTCGACCCGGCGCAGGCGCTTTTCACTGACCTGTTTGACGCGGACGCGGTCGAAAAAACGGCGAATACGGTAATCGCCGCGTTTGAGGCGGTTTTCGATCGCCTCGAGGCAGCGACGGGCATAGACGGCGCACAGGGGCTCGAGCCCGGCAGGGGTCTGGGGGACCACCACGTCGATACCGGGCTGGCGGGCGTTCAGCAGGGATGCGATGAGCGCTGTCTTGACCAGCGGGATGTCACAGGCGCAGATGAACACAGCGTCACAGCGGCTGTAGAAGAGGGCCGTGTGAATACCGGTGAGCGAACTGCGGGCATCCACCAGGTCGGATACGATGGTGGCATCCCGATCGGCGTAGTTCCGGGGCTGATTGGACACGATGAGAATTTCGTCGAAAAGGTCGTCGAACGCCTGGAGGATATGATCGATCATCGCTTTGCCGGCCAGAGGGATGAGGGCTTTCTCGCGGCCGCCGAAGCGCGAATTCAGCCCGCCGGCAAGAACAACCCCCGCGCAGGGGCTCCGATCGACGGGTGTCGTTGAAAGCTGCGGATTCATTCCGTTCTGCACCAGGCGTGTACGTTGCCGCCAGGGGACCCCGCCGCGGCGTCATTGACCATGGCCAATCCAATCAAATGGCCCCTGACGGTGTTCTCCGTTTTGCTGGATTCCTCGCCGCTGGTCGTATTGGCGCTGAGTCCCCGTGTTGCGGAATTGAGCATTGCCAATGTGAACCATCCAATGCATCGTGAGCCCGCTCAAAGTGCACACCAAAGGTGTGGTCGTGCCGCTTTGGCGCCGACGCACCTCGTCCAGCAGCCCGAATCTTGAAATTGGGGAGACGGCCAATAGATTGTAAAATATAATCTGCACTTTATTTGCCGTATCGGTTTCCGGAGGAATATAAATGATCCCCCCGGCCTTGGCAAGACGTATCGCGGCCTGCGCGGCGGCCGGCGCCAACAATGCGCTTGCTATTCCTCCGGGGGTTGGTATATGCCGATGGATAATCGCGTGCCCGTGGCATTGGCGACGGCGGCGATCGCCGCGACAACCTTTAAAATGCAAAGGGTGAGATCGGGGGAAGGCGATGAGCGCACAGGAAATGGTCATGGACGCCAAGGACATCGATCGCACCGTCACCCGTATGACCCACCGGATTCTGGAGATCCACAAGGGCGCGGCCGGTTTAACCCTGATCGGCATCCAGACCCGGGGCGTTTTTCTGGCCAAACGCATCCAGGACAAGATCAAGGCGATCGAGGGCACCACCGTGGAAACCGGCGACATGGACATCACCCTCTACCGCGACGACTGGACCCGCATCAGCCATCATCCGGTGGTTCAGGCCACGGATATTCTGTTTTCGGTGGATGAACGCGAGATCATCCTTGTGGACGACGTTCTCTTTACCGGACGGACCACGCGAGCGGCCATGGATGCCATCATGGACTTCGGCCGGCCGGCCCGAATCGAGCTGGCCGTTCTGGTGGACCGCGGCCACCGGGAGCTGCCCATTCAAGCCGAATATGTGGGCCGCTTCATCGAAACCCGGCGCTCGGAAACGATCAACGTCTTTCTGCAGGAGCACGACCAGGAAGACAAGGTTTTGATTGCAAGGAAGGCCTGATGGCGGAAGTCGCGCACAAGGCGTCGGTGCCCCGTAACCTGGCCGTGGGTATCCTGACCGTTTCGACCTCCCGCAGCCTCAAGGAGGATAAAAGCGGAAAATGGATGGCGCGGCGCTGCGAGCGTGAAGGCCATCGTGTCGTGGCCCACCATGTGGTGCCGGACGAAGCCCGCTCGATCGCCGAGGCCCTGGGCATGATTATCGACGCGCATCAGCCGCATGCCGTCATCGTAGACGGCGGTACCGGCATCACCCCGGCCGATGTCACCATCGAGGCCGTCCGCCCGCTGTTCGACAAAGAGCTGACCGCTTTCGGTGCGCTTTTTGCCCAGTTGAGCTTCGAGGAGATCGATTCGGCCGCCATCATGTCGCGGGCCACGGCCGGCGTGATCGGTCAAACCGTGGTCTTCTGCCTGCCGGGCAGCCTCAACGCCTGCAAGCTGGCCTGCCAGGCCCTGATTTTTCCCGAACTCGGGCATTTGGCCAAACACGTCCGCGGCGGCGGTTGAACCCGTTGCGCCGCCTGCCAGCCGGCCCTTCTTTTCCTCCCCACCCCCGCTTGGATGTCAAACCGACGATCCCAGCACGTCCGGGATGCCGAAAATGGCGGTGTTCAGGTTACGACCGAGCCCGGTCGGTTCGGCCAGGGGCGCATCGTCCAGTCGGGTGGCCGGGACCACCCCCATCAGGGCGTTGGTCAGCAGCACCTGGTCGGCCGAATAGAGGTCGACCGGAAACAGCGGCTTGGGCTCAATCCGGTAACCCCGGGCCTCCAACTCCCGGCAGACGCATGCTTCCATGACGCCGGGCAGGACGTGGGCGGAAACGGGCCGCAACACCGTCCGATCGCGGATGGCCAGCAGATTGGCCGTATGGGTTTCGGAAAGGCTGCCGTCCGGGTTGAGGATCAGGGCTTCGTGGGCACCGTTTTCCCGCGCCCATGCGCCCGCCCGCAGATAAAACAGGTAGTTGAGGGTCTTGTAGTCGGCCCAGGGGGATTGCCGCGCCTCGGGGTAGACCCGCAGATCGAGGCCCCGGGTTCCGAGAGCGGCCAGGCGGTGGCGATAGGGCTGGGCCGAAACCCACAGACTGCCTGCGCGACCTCGCGCGCGATCACCGGCCGTGGCGGTGAGGCGCAGGGCGGCCGTGCGCGCATTCAGTGCGTTGCGGGTCAGGACCTGGTCAATGACCGTCCCCCAGGTCATGTCCGGTGGCGGCGTGTCGAACACGGCCTGCCAAGTCCGGTTGAAGCGGTCCAAATGCGCCTTCAGCAGCGGCACCCGGCCGTGGTCGGCCCGGAGGGTTTCAAAAAAGCCGTTGCCATAACGCACCCCCTCATCGGTGACGGGCAGGCGGGCATCGGCAGCGGGCAGGAGGCGGCCGTTGAACCAGACCCATTCGGTGGAAAGCGAAATCGGGGGGCAGTTGCGGCAGACATCGAAAACCGTGCGCCCCTTGTGGAGGGTCTCCTCGAATTCGCTGCGGGGATCGGAATCGTACACCACCCCGCCACCCACCGAAAATGCCATGCGCTGGCGGTAGATAACCGCCGTGCGAATGGCAATGGAAAAGTCCAGGGTCCGGTGGAAGCTGATGTAGCCGATGGCGCCGGTATAGACGTGCCGCCGGTCAGGTTCGAGTTCGTCGATGATCTGCATGGCGCGGATCTTGGGGCATCCGGTGATGGAACCCCCGGGAAATACCGACCGGATGAGATCGACGGCGTCCCGCTCCGGGTCAAGCTCCCCTTCCACGACCGACACGAGATGGTAGACGTTTTCGTAAGCCTCGAGCGCCTTGTGCCGGGCCACCCTGACCGACCCCCCGCGGCAGGTCCGGCCCAGGTCGTTGCGCAATAGATCCACGATCATCGAAAGCTCGGCGTCGTCCTTGGTGCTGGCCAGCAGTTCGTCGCGCATGGCCTGATCGGCCTCCGGCCCGGGTTGCCGGGGGCGGGTGCCCTTGATGGGCCGGGTTTCCACCTTGTTGGCGCTCAGCTTGATAAACCGCTCCGGCGAGGTGGAGACGACGCGATGGTCGCCGGCGTTGATGAACGCAAAGAACGGGGCCGGATTGGCTTCGTACAGGGTTCGGAAAAACCCGAAAGCGCTGCCCTCGAACCGGGTCTCGAAGCGTTGGGAGAGGTTCACCTGATAGACGTCGCCGGCGGCGATGTATTCGCGAATCGTTTCCACCGCGGACTCATAGCCCGCCTGATCGAAATTGGCGTTCACCGCCGCGTCGATGGCGAAGGTTTCATCCGGCAAGGCCTGTCCCTCGCGCTTGATGGCCTCGGCCGCGAAATGACCGCCCAGGGTGCGTCCATCTTCGAGGGTGCGGAGGATTTCATGCAGCACCACACGCCCGGTTTGTGTATCGTGCACCAGGATGGCGGACGGGGCATAGAGGCAGACCTGGGGCAGGCCCCACCGGTCGACCGATGTCCGCGGCAGCGCTTCGAGCTGGTCTTTAAGGTCGTAGGCCAGATACCCCATGAGGCCGGCGGCCAGGGGAACGCCCTCGGCGTCCGTTTGGCATTGGCATCGATCGGTGACGGCGCGCACCGCATCGAGGGGGTCCATTTCAAGGCGATGGGGACGGCCGTTGACGGTCAGTCGGACGACACGCCCGCGGCTCTTGAGGGTCAGCCAGGGATCGACCCCCAGGATGTGATGGCGGGCGCTGTCCAGGCCCCCGCCGCTCATGAGCACAACCGTGCCCTCCTCATGGGCCCAGCTGGAAGCGATGTCCATGAAGGGCCGCGTCGGCGTCCAATCGCCCCGCCTGACCTGCAGGCCACCCGCCGCGTCCAATATTGCGCGCATCGATGTCATTGGCATTCGCTGTCCGCTGATTCGTGAATGGTCAACCGGGCCATTGGAAGGCGATCGTCATACGCGGAATCGCTTTGAGCGCCCACCAGGGGACCCAAGTCGAGAAAATTGCGGATGATGACAGCGCCGCCCGCCGTCAGGAAGCTCTCGGGGTGAAACTGAACCCCATGCAGAGGGTATTCCGGGTGGGACAGTCCCATGACCACGTCGTCGTCACTCCAGGCGGTGACCTGCAGCTCATCCGAGAGCACGTCCACCATGAGCGAATGGTAGCGCGCGGCTTCGAACGGGCTTTGAAGCCCCGTAAAAACGGCCTGGCCGTCGTGTCGAACCCGGCTGGTCTTGCCGTGGCGCGGCACGGGTGCCCGGATGGTGCGGCCGCCGAAAACCTCGTTGAGACACTGCATGCCGAGACAGACACCCAGGACCGGTATGCGACGGTACCAGGTGCGGATCAAAGCCATCGACAGACCGGCGTGGGCCGGATCTTTGGGGCCCGGGCTGATGAGAAGATAATCCGGCGCAAGCGCCTCCGCGGTCTCGAGCACAAGCTGATCCGAGCGGAACACCTGGATATCGAGATCGCAACACATGAACATTTGCACCAGGTTGTAGGTAAAGGAGTCGTAGTTGTCGATCACCAGCAGGCGCGCGCGCATCGCTTCCTCCATCAAGCAGAAACGCCACCCCGAATGAGTCTGGGTGGCGTCGGCCTAGAGCATAACTCATGATTTCAGCACCCCGGAATGAAGGTGCTTCTCGCGATCGTTTCCAATTTCAATACCCTGATATGGCCACGAAGGCAAGTGCCAGGGCGAGGGTTCGATTCAGGGTCCGGCCCGCTTGCGCGGCGGTGGTGTTCCACGGCTAAGCTATAGATTATATTTGGGTTTGCAGGCTTGACTGTCTCGACAACCGGCATTGGACCGTCTTATGTTGCCGACTGATTGAGTGTTTACCATAAAAACAGGGCTGGCCGCTATGACCAATGCTGCGGGGAGATTACACCCGATTCCCAATCTCCGTGGGAGCCGGACTGTAGACCATCTGATCGGGAAGAATCGGCAAGCCATTAAATAAATTAATGGTATGAAGATAAGTTAAAGGTTTTTCAGCAATAATGTGGGTCGACGGTGTGACACGCAAACGGCGTGGCGATGGCAACCTCGCTGGTATTTCATAATAATTACGATGAAAAGACCGATCCGCCCGCATGGGCTGAAATGATTCGATGTCAAACCAAAGATTTCGGCTTGAAATTTGCATTGATCACGAATTGAAAAAAATAGCAACCTGGTTTTTAAAATTTGTATACAGATCTTTTCAAGGATAAAATTTCATGCTAGCGCGTTCGATTCTAATTCTCGTATTCTGTTTTGCATTGCTCATTCCTCCGGTGAACGCGGCACCGTTAGATCCATTTTATAACACCGCTTCCGCCAATGGCCCGACCGAATCCTGGAAACCAAAAACAAGCACTGATTTTTTTGAGACGGATCAGGTCTTTCTGTTCCTCGATAGTAGCAGCGGTGTAACTTTCGATGGATGGGTTGCAACGCCCTACTCGGAGGGTAAAAATGGTAGGAATGGTATCGAACCCATTATCTGGACCCATGATGCTACGCTGGATCCTAATACGCGATTGTCTGCTTCCGGTAGTCAGTTTGGTGTTATTCGAGCCACTTATGGACATTTCGAAGTCGGGGTCAGTGACAACACGCAATCCTTCAGCCTGGAATACGCATTTCTGCTCAACGGCGCGATCGTCGGATCCGGCACGGGGTATTGGGATGGAGGCCTCAAGCAGTGGTCTAACTGGGATGGCGCTTTT
>JAAUXU010000184.1_pt1 | contig 10310 bp, 12 predicted proteins | sample 7278151 | NCBI WGS metagenome assembly JAAUXU01 (sample SAMN14350113, study PRJNA611818) | marine sediment metagenome | isolation source: surface marine sediment (1.8m) | place: French Polynesia: Moorea | collected 2018-08 | reverse complement strand
CCCCCCTCCCACCACCAGTTGTACCACCACCACCACCTTCAGCACCACGATCTGCCCCCTCCTCCAATGCCCGCAGAGCAGGACGATGCCATAAACTGATTTCCCAAACGACAATTTGGTAGAAGAAAAGAAACAATATTCCCGAATGTTTAGAAATATTTGTCCGGGAAAGGAAAGAACGCCAAACCGACACTATTTATTTGCCAAAACCAACCAAACAGGAGACTTTTCTCGAGTGTTTATTCCCTCCCCCCTCTTTCCATATGTACTTGACTGTGAACCGACTCAGGTGTAGAAGCTTTTCCTCCTTCGGAACTCTTTCCCCAAATAATAAATGTTTGTCGTCGTCATAATATTCCCCGTACACCCTCGATGTCTGTGAAAAATCATACCAAGATTAGTTACTAGTACCTATGTGGCGAAATGCATGTTGTTACACGGAAAAAAGAAAAAAACCCTTTTTATTTTGCGATCTGTCGCGCGTGCTGTAAAACAATCTGCTCTTCTTGGCAGCGAAACTGTTGTAGGTCAACGGCGATTGCTGGGAGGGCCATCCATATACATTCAAACACAGTGGAATTCAACCATGTTTAAGGTTTTTTCAACAGGAAAACAGGACACCTCCGCGATTCCCACAACTTACGGAATGTTCCGAGAAAAATATTCGCGGAGAAAATTCCCCCTCCCGCAAAACCATCGCCTTGCCATAAAAACTTTTTCTCTCAATTGCCCCACGTGCCACGTGGTCTTTTTTTTCTTAGCTGCATGTGGGACTTGGGTGTCAGGGGCAATTTTCCGTTCCTCCCTCCGCGGCGGTGGAGGCGACCGTCACAGTTTAATGTCGTAATGAGGGAGGGGGAGGGCCGGGGGCATGACAGTAACTCTCTCTCACACACCCCCTTTTACAAAAGAGGGACTTTTTTGGGCAATGAGGAAAGCAAAATTCTACTTTTTTTGGGTGTATGTGTTAACATATTAAACATTAAACAGGATTTATTTCCAAACTAAAAGGAGAGTTTGCAATTCTGTTCTGTTACTGTATATTCTTTCCTGAAAACATCGAATTTGCAGTTCTACACTGTAGATTCTTTCCCAAGAAAAAAAGCCGAGAAGATGTACAGCCTCTCCGACATTTACGGCCTGTTTACAGCAACAGCTTTTTTGTATGGCCTATATATGTAGATGCTCACCCCTCCTTTTTTAAAAGGAACATTTTCACTTTTTAAAAACTCCACTGCCTTCTCCTCTTTAAGGTTTTTTGGAGGGAAATTTCGCTCACGTGTAAAAAAAGGTGGGAAAACAGATCCACCGTACAAAGATGGAAAGGGGTGAATGGACAAAAAAGTATTTTTTTGCTTCGAGTTTACGTGAATGGAGGAGGAGGAGGAGGAGGAGGAGGATGGGAGTGTGCCTTTAGGTCGGTCCAAGACTCACCAAAGTTGGCCTTGGGAAAGGCGCAACAACCATTTTTCCACAAACAAAATGCTTTATTTTATTTTTTTGTTTTACGCCTAAAATAATTTGGTGAATTAGGTTTGGTCGTCCAAAAGATAGCGCTAGGCGGGAGGAGAGCAGTCAGTCCTGCCTGGGAAGAAAAAGAAAGGGACAGTTTTCGGACGGGGGGGGGGGAGGAAGACGGATCGGCAATAAACCGATTGGCAGTAAATCTAGTGAGAGGGGGGAAAAAGGGGTCCAAGAGACGCACTTGGGTCTCCCAGTTTGACCTTGTAAAAAAAGAGTCCCAGAAGAAAGAGAGAGAGAGGCTATTAGGAGCGAGTAATGACTCCATTACGAGCGAGAGTGCGAAGCCCACTGCAGAAGGCGGCGGCACCGTGAGATCGGCTGTGACACGACCATTCATTGCGCGAAAAAAAAGTTTAGAGGATATTTATAACACTCAGATATTTGAATGCGTGTTCGTCATAAAGCCCGATGCCCGCTGTCCGTCCGCGCAAGGAAAAAAATGATGCTATTCCTAGGTGGATGTCCGTGAAATACCGGGCTTTGGTATACTAGGGAGAGGCTGACTCCTGCAAGAGTATTAGACGGATTCATTTTGCCATTTCGCAAAAACACATACTACGGTCTGCTTTCGCCGCGCGGAAGCACATAAGGAAAGAGGTCCAAATTCTTCTCTCGGTACAGCTTTGCTTGCTAACTCGAGGCGCTGCCAGGAGAATTTGCCTACGAATGTCCAGCATGGACGGTAAAGATGAACGGAAATCCGTGCGAAAATTCAAAGTGCGGCAAGTGCGTTTGTTTCCCGAATAATTGCAAGTTTCTCGGACATTGGAGCGAATGAGGTTAAGCCGAGAAAATGCTTGCTATACGAGCTTCTGAAAAGTGGCGCCCTAGCGAAAATAGCATCGCCCCCCTCTTTTCCCAGATAATGCGGCGTACTAGGCGATCAACTGAAAAGTGCCCGTGATAGTTATGCAGGAGGGGAGCGATGCCCCCTGCATCAACTGGGTCTATGCGTGATCGAGCAGCCATCTGTTTCGAGGCTAAAACGACCTCGCCACCGCTGCGGCGGAGGAATCAGGCGGAGACATTAACACCTCCTCTCATTTCATTCCCGCCTCAGACCTGCGGGAACATACGGCTTCCCAAAATTGAGCCATTCCTGCCCCGGAAGTCGAAAGCGCGGTGTATTCCTGCCCCTAAAGCCCGCCCGCAAGTCCTGAGGCCAACCATCCCCTCAGCGTCCCTCTCCAGCTTTGGCGCCAGTTGCCCCAGCCTTCAGGACACGCACTCCTCTTATGCAATTTTCACCCCTGATTCCACAGGGTTGGCCCGGGATAACTGCCGGGGGGGCCGGGCGCGCTTCCCGATAGCAGCACGGAGAGGGTTCCCTCCATCTACTGGATTTTTTGGTGCTGCCAGACATAGCTCCGCGGGTGCGACACGGAGGCGCCCAAGTACTGCCGCTCCGCCAAGGCTGAATCTGGCAAGACGCCGCCGAAAAACAAATTTGCCAGGCTACAACAGCATGCGTCTTTCGCGAGGGTATGCTCTGGTCTGTCGGGCAGGGTACTGTCTTCGGGGAAAGCTTTCCAAAGCTGGGGGAAGCACGTGGAGGGGGGCGGGGGGAAATGCAGTTGCTCTCGCCGAAAGGTCCTCAGCCAGCATTTGCCAATGCTTCTCAGAGCTGCGACGGAACTAAGATTCGGCGATTTAAATTGCACCCAAACAGCAGGGAAATTAACTTTGACCCAGTCTGCGTCTCATGCCAGCAATGTTGCTGCAGGTGGAAGAGGGCGACTGCAATTATTTGTCCACCTCTTGCACGCTTCCTAAAAGACATTTCTCGCAAGGAGAGCCCTTTGCCTACATTCAGTCTCTCCTCTTCGCACCTTTCAACGCTGCACAACTTTCCCGCACAAAGAGACCCGACTTTTCCTCCGCCTCCGCAAATATTGACGGCAATGGCCCCTCTGGAGGATAGCGGGAGGGGACGTGGGGCGGGAAAAAAGGGGTGTAGGGATATACTGCTGGGGGTCCCACTCTTGCGGTGCCCCTTCCACCGTCCCTGCTCAGGCAGTTCCGAGGAGGGATCTTCCTTCCAAGTACACCAGTGCTACACATTCTCATCAACCGTCTGGTCATTCAGACTATTTGTGCTGAAGCCTGGAAGGCTTAAAACCAGCGTGACGCGCCCAACGTGCCCCTGAACCCTCTGGGGTCCCTCCTCAGTGAGGGGATGAAGAAGAAAAATGTGTCGACACGGTCTGCTGCCACCAGATGCCTCCTCTCACCTGCAAAGAAGCACGTGGACTCGTTCTCTTGGGGGCTTACACCTGCTGGAACAGGTGGCAAGGGCTCTCAGGACCGCATCCGGGCCACGATGAGCGCGGCGAAGAAGGCCGCCTTGTACATGACCGCGTCGGCCCCCTTCTAGATTGTAGATCCCCGTTCCAATTTAGTTACGTGGAATACCTATTTTATTCCGAAGAGTCAGATGACTAGTAGTCCTTGCCACACATGGGCGCCGACTTTTTTCCAGAGGGGGGAAGAATGCTTCAAAAATTGTAACACCACCAAAAATGGCTCTAGGGAAGGGGATACTTTTTCCCCTTCTAGGGGAGGGGTAGAGGGGGGCAGGGGGGGCAAACAAAATTTCTGCGGGAGAAAACTGGGATTTTTGCTCTAGGGGAGGGGATAGGTTTTTGGACTCTAGGGGAGGGGGATCCTCCCCCCCATCCCCCCCCGTCGCCCATGTGTGGTCCTTGCCCCCTCAAAATGATGTACATTATACTGCATAGGTATATCTTGCAATGACTCGCAGTACCGCAAACAACTCCCTTGGGAGTATAAAACCTCAGAAGGGCGAAAGTTACACACACACACACAATCTTTTTTCTCTCTCTCATACGTAGAGTCTATCATACAGTGTATGGTAGTGGATGGGCTGGAGGTTGCAAGATGCCTCTTTCTTTCTTTCCTCTTTCCCTTCCCCTATCCTCTTTCCTCTCGATTCGATTGTGGATTCCTCCTCGTCTGGACGGCCTTCACCCGGTCCTCCTCCTCCTCCTCCTTTCTCCGGTCTCCACCATGCCGTCCAACCTGGAGCCCTCCCCCTTCTCCTCCACCTTCCGCCCCCCCGGCGGCCTCCTCGTCGCCCTCCACGGCGTCCGGGGATGGCGCGACCACATGGAGGACCGGGCCAAGATGTGCCTCCTCCCCGCCGACGAAAAGCTCCTCGCCCGTAAGAGACATAATTAATAATACTTTGTGATAAGGGATACCTCCACATGGTAAATATCGCTTCGTACGATCCCTACTATGTGGATACCTCTTTGGCGCAATGGGAGGAGGGGGGATTCATTGTAGAGGAGGGTTTACCACCACCCTAAAGGCCGTCCCGTGTTAACTTTCTATCCCTCCTTATTTGTTGCGAACACTTTCCTACATTAACTCTGAAACAACTGGGACCATTACTTGACCTGACGGCTATCGCCGCAGGTAAAAACATTGGCTCGCCCATACGTATACGCCCATGTGTGCAATGTCTCCCGATCCCCTTCCCCCCCCCCCCCTCGCTAATTGATTTTTCCTCCCCGCCACACCCGACCCCACCCCACCCGACCCCGTCCAGTGGCAGACGGCCACGGAGGAGCCCAGGCCTCTGAGTTCGCCGTCGACAACGTGCGGAGGGTCCTCTGCGACGACCCCGCCTTCTCCCTCTCGTGGAACCTGGCGCTCCCCAACGTGAGACTTTTCCCCCTCCCCCCTCCCCTTCCGACCTCGACTCCTCCTCCTCTCTCGACAGGCCTTCTCTTCCCTGGACTCCGAGATGCGGGGTGGCGCGGGGGCCGTGGGCGACTCAGGCACGACCCTGCTGCTGGCGGCCACCAAGGGGAGGGCGCTGTGGGTGGCATCGTGCGGGGATTCCAGGTCAGTTTTGCAGGCTAGTGGCGGTGGGTGGGTGGAGTTCGTGCGTTACTACAATGGGATCCGGAGGCTGGGGGATGTTTCCGCATGAATTTCCCCCACTTCCCCCGTTTCCCCGTGTCGGGGTGAAAGGGAGCGACGTCGCCAGATGAACCCCTAGCATGGTGGCGATTCTATTCCCGTGGCGCCCGTCCCCCTTCCCTCTCGCCACAGACACATGTTCTCTCCATCTTCATTTCCTGTTTGGGCGACAGGCCGGGCGACGCCGGATGAGCCACCTTCGTTGGCGATTCCACCCGTGGCGTCCGCCTCCTCCTTGTCGCCGGCAGCCTTGTTGCATCCGTTGTTGTTGTTGTTGTCCTCTTCCTCCTCCTCCTTTCCCACCTCCTCCGCTCTTCCTCCCTCCCTCAGGGCCCTGGCCATCCGCGGCTCCACCGTCTCCGTCCTGAGTGGGACCCCCCACAACTTTGACGATGCGGGGGAGAGGGGACGCGTGGAGCGACTCGGAGGAGTCTTCCTCAACGGCCGCCTGCAGCGACCGGGAGGGGAGGGAGGATCACTCTCCATGACGCGCGCGCTGGGAGATTTCCCGTACAAGGAGGGCGGGGTGGAGGTGAGGGACCAGGGAATCGTGTAGGGGACACTGTACACCCGGAAGGAGAGCATCAAGGGTCATAGGTGGGCGTGGGGTTGGCCATCCGGGGGGGGGGGGACAACAGTAAATAAGCCCAAAATTTGTGCGTACGTTACTAAATAAGAAATGGACGTCCGGAAGGGGAATCTCCTCCCCCCGTTCCCCCCCTTGCCCACCTATGTCAAGGGTCCATCTTTTACTTTTTTGATCACCCATGTACACTCAAAAGGGTGCATCAAGGGTCCATCTTTTACTTTTTTTGCCTCCACCCCACAGTTGGTCAGCGCCGTCCCCTACGTCGGGCACATCGACATGGACGACGCGCTCGACGCGGTCGTCCTCGGAAGCGATGGCTTGTACAGCCGCCTGACGGACGACCAGGTGATGGCCCACGTCGTCCTGCACCTCGCGTCCGCGCTCGACGACGACGACACCTCTTCCTCCTCGCCGTCCTCTTCCTCCTCCTCTTCCTCCTCCTCTTCGTCGTCCTCCTCCTCCTCCTCCTCCTCCTCCGCTCCGCCGGCCATCCACGAGAAGCTGGCGCAGTCGCTGGTCGAGCGGGCGGTGGCTCCGGAGGCGGGCGGCCAGGGCGGCCACGACAACGCCTCAGCAGTCGTGGTCGTCTTCGGGAGGGGCAGGACAGACGTCGAGTAATACAAAAAAGGACTAACCCCCAACTTTCTTTTTCGCATTCAGGGAATCTAATAGTTTTTTCCTCTCCCCCACTGGACAGGTTGCAAACTTACTTCAAGGCCGTGAGGGACCAGAACCCTAGGCTGGCGTCGCTGCTGCAGGGGCTGTGATGCCACCACCACCTCCTCTTCTTCCTCTTCCTCCTCCGACTTCTTTAATAAATTTGTTGCTTGCCGCAATTTGGATAAAAATGCAGGTGTCCTAATTCTATGACCATTTGCCGGAGCTCTGGCTTTGTTATCGCCCCGTGATGTTGCTGCTGCAAAGCAGTTTGCAAGAATACTTTGTACGCCAAAAAAATAAAAAAAAAGAGTCGGTGAGAGGATAATTGTCTCTCTTTGGATATAAACTTTTATTAGATCCTACAGTGTTGCACACTTCATAGATACTCAAAAATAAAAAAAAATCTTTAGGTCGGCGGGATATCCTTCAGCGACTAAAACGTCGCCCAAATAACAATAATTGTTGACCCTATCTAATGATGGTGATTTTGTTTGTGACGCACTGTTTTCACAGTCTGACCCTGAACACCCTTCCCAGTCCTACCTGTCCCCCGGCGAAGACCAGCATCGACTTCCCTTGCTCTTCTTCCTCCAAATCCGGATGCACGTCCACCCTCGTCACCCCCCTCCCCACTTCACCCAGCTTCTCCATATCCATCCTCTCCCCTCCCCTGCTCCTCTTCTGCTCCTCCGTCGGCATGGACCCGGGCAGGTCCGAGAAGGGAGAGTCCACGAACGTCAATGCTTTGTCTTCCTCTTCCTCTGTCCTGAATAGATGCACCCTCCGCCTGAGCGACTCCTTGTCGTTCTCAATGGACCTCCTGTCCGGGTGGCCCCACACGTGGAGGAGTGCCTCCCCCGCCGCAGTGCCCAGGACGGAGGCGCCCAGCCGCGGGCACAGGGACTGGCACCAGACTGCGGAGTTGGTGGCCGCCAGAGGGTGCGCCGTCGCCTTCTTGCCGCCAGAGGAAGAGAAGACGTCCAAAGCGACAGTCTGGGTGTGGGACTGCAGGTAGACGTCGTCTGAGGACACCAGCAGGTGCGGGGAGAGGGAAAGGTGTCGGAGGAAGGAGACGCATGTGACGAGGCCGCGCTTGGCCGTGTGGGCGGGCTGCGTCGAGGGGGAGGAGAGGTCCCACACAGAGACGTATCTGTCGGATGAACCCGTCGCCAGGAGTGCCGGCAGGTGCGGGCGTCCTGGGGCGGAGTCGTCTGACAGGTCTAGGGACAGGACGGGGGCGGAGTGCGCGCGTCGGGAGTGGAGGCGGGGGAAGAGGGCGCGGCCGTCTCTGGAGAGGGATCCCTCCGGCTGGGATAGGTCCCACAGGGAGAAGGATCCGTCGGAGAATCCGGCTGCCACCGAGCGGTGTGAGAGGCCGCGGTGCCAGGACAAGGAAAGGCACTCCGGAGGGGAAGATTCGCCGTCAGGGCTTATTCGGAGGGTGCGGACGGGGTCGCAGGAGTAGATGGGCAAGAGGTTGGCGACGGAGGCGCTGGTCTTCTTTGGCTTTGGCTTCCTGGGGCTCGGCTGCTTTTGCTGCAGTGACTCTGGCCTGCAGACCGAATATATCCACACCTGTCCGTCGGACCCGGCGCAGGCCAGCAATCCCAGCCTTGGCAAGGTGCCGCTGTCTTTTTTCGAAGGTGCCAAGGACGGGCACCACTTTAGGCTCCAGACCCTTCCCCTGCCCTTGTGCGCGATCCCCAGCGCCATTTCAGCACGGTCGTCGTCCTCGCCGCCGGAGGAGAACCTCCAGATCTGGATGAGGCCCGAGCTGGCATCCTCCTTGTCCGCCTCCGGGTGGTTCGTGCTGACGGCCAGGTAGCGGTCTCTGGAATCCCCTTCGCCAGAGGAGGAGGACGGGCACCAGGCCGCACCCCAAACAGTAGCGCCGGCGAAGAAGGTGGTGGCGGTTGCGTGTTTAGACTCTTCCTCTCCTTTCACTTTGCGGCTGAAGGAAGCCTCAAACAGCCCGAGGGATCCCCGACTCCCCTTTGACCTCTCCTCCCCGCTCTCCGCGGTGCTGGCCACAGAGAACTGAACAGACTTGGAATCTCTTGGCGCGGGAAGGTGTTTCTTAGCTTCCTCCTCCGACAGCGCCCTCCAGTCCTCTCTCTTCGTGTTCCACTCTTCAAAGGCGTTCTTTCCGAAGCACCTCTCCCTGAATGCCCTCTCCCTCTCCTCCATCTCACCAGCCGGGTCCAGCAGACAGGGCTTGAACGTGCGAGGGTAAACCTTCTTGGCTTTGGCTCCTCCTCTCCCCCGCCCTCCCCTGCTGCCCTTGCCGCCTCTTTTGCTTCGACGACTTGGAGTGGAAGAAGACTTGATCCTCCTGTCTGTGAAGTCCTCGTCGTCCTCATCCTCTTCGAAGGCGCCATCCTCATCCTCTTCATCGTCACCTTCTTCCTCATCGTCTTCATTCTCCGCCTCTTCCTCCTGCTCCCTGGACGGCTTGAACGCCTCGTCCCTGTCGTCGTCGTCACCCCTCAGCCTCTCGTCCTCCTCCTCCTCCTCCTTGGCACCCTTGAGCACGCTGATGGCGTCCGCCATCTTCTTCGAAGCCCTCCTGGCCGCCCTCCTCCTCGACCGGCCGCCTTCTTCCTCTGGAGGCTGTTCTTCCTCTTCCTCCTCCTCTGGCGGCTCCTTGACCGGGTGCCTTTTCGCCATATGCTTCTCTAAGTAGAAGCCGAAGTAAACGCAAAGGCTGCACCGTACTTTTATCCTGGGTGCTGCATCGGTCTCCTTGGGAGGGGAAGCCTCTTGTGCCGCCAATGACGCTTCCAGCTGAGAGAAAACTTCGTTTTGCGATCCCGACGTCGTTGCAGCCTCTTCGTTTCCCTCGCTGGCTTCTCCTCTCTCGTCCGTCCTGCTGGGCAGGATGACCCTTGCCCCCCTTCCTCTTCCCCTCCCTCGTCCTCTTCCCCTTCCCCGGCCTCTTCCCCTGCCGCGGCCCCTTCCAGTTTGGACAGGGGAGGGCTGCGTCGCCGAGGTCCTCCTCGTCCTCTTCTGCTCCGGTTCCTTGTCCTCCTCCTCCTCCTCCGAATTCGGCGCAGGAGATTTCGTTGCCGTGGTTCGCCTCGCTCTCTTGGACGGAGTTGAGGAAGCGGCGGGCTCGCGAAAGTATTCGGAGAACTGCAAGCAAAAGCACGGTGTCAGTACAAACGTAGAAAAACCTCTGGGTCTTTTGAAACACCTTGGAAGTGGCTCGGCTTCTCCTGGATGCCCGCGTCTGCCCTTGTTCCTCCTTATGGTCTCCACGGACCTCGTTGGTGAAAGACTACAAAAGAAAAGGGCTTAGTTACAGGAAAAGTCTCAATTTTTTAAGGGAAAACAAACCTGCCGATCACAAGGCACATCGTTGGTATGCTTTCGCGGTGAAGTTCGGCTGGCCGTGTTCCCTGCGGTCTGCGCCGAAAACTGAAAAAATAATAATTTTGAAGATTAAGAAACTTTGAAAAATGAAAATTTAACTTCTGCCGCACCTCGTCCTCCGCTTCCTCTGCCGCAATGGAATCCTCAGAAGCCTCGTTCTGGGCCTGGTCGTTGGGTCCAGCAGAGGAGAGTATCATCTCTCCTCCCTGATCCTCCT
>JAAUXU010152714.1_pt1 | contig 10311 bp, 13 predicted proteins | sample 7278151 | NCBI WGS metagenome assembly JAAUXU01 (sample SAMN14350113, study PRJNA611818) | marine sediment metagenome | isolation source: surface marine sediment (1.8m) | place: French Polynesia: Moorea | collected 2018-08 | reverse complement strand
GGCTGCTTGAGGTCGGGCTGCTTGAGGTCGGGCTGGTTAAGGTCGGGCTGGTTAAGGTCGGACTGCCTAAGGTCGGGCTGACCCATCCCCAATCGGAATGTCAACACGGGTCAACAAAATGGGCCCTTTTTTCTCTTCATTCAATCTTGGAGTTTCTCTTACCGACAGCGATGTCCGTGGTGACCTCGAGGCTCATGGCCAGGCTGACCTCGCCCCGCTCGTTCCTGGCCGTGCACCGGTACTGGCCGGCGTCCACCGAGGCCTGCGAGACAAGAATGGACGAGAGTAGACATTTTTTTGGGATCTGACAGAGCTTCTCTTTTTTTCTCTCTCTGCCTCAGCTGAGTCCTTCCGAGTACTTATTTGTAGCACTAATAAAGGCCTCGAAGCCTCTTTTTGCAGACCAAAAGCCGAGCTTGTAATTTTTCTTCCTTCTCCTTCCCCCTTTTGACAGATAGCGACGCACAAAAGACGTCAAACATTTCCCCCAAAATCGAGTTAAGGCATCATATTTTTCTCTTCCACCATAAAATATAGACAGCAAAATCGTCTCTTATTCCAGCCCAGAAACTTTTTTTTAAGACTGAATTTTTTGTGCGTCTGCGAGAAGAAGAAGTACGAGTCCAACCTTGAAACTGAGCGAGAGAAAAATATGGGCCTGGGCTACTTTGGCCGTAAATTCATTGTCATGGCGACAGCTCCTTCTCCTCCTCTGCATAAAACTTTCGTAAGAAGCTTTCCCCAAAAATATCAGGTGTGATTTAAGGTCTTGGAAAGTAACAACTGCAAAGACAGACGTCCTCAAGCTCATTGCTCGGGCTCGTGTTGGAGGTGGCCCGTTTGCCGGCCACACACATCCGGGCCCAGAGGGGCCTGGAGGGGCCTGGAAGGCCCTGGAAGGCCCTGGAAGGGCCTGGAAGGGCCTGGAAGGGCCTCAAATGACTTGGCGGGAGCGAAAAAGCAGCTGTAATATTCAGCCAAATGACAACGTTGTTGTTGTGCCTGCCCACAGCCAATTAATTTCCAGGTGGGTGGAACACTCCAGTCTGGCCCTCTAATGGTACATTGGGCGCACGCACCGGGTGGCTCAGCAGAGACAGACCCGGTGGCCGGGGGGACAGAGAGAGCCCGAGTGGCTGAGGAGAGAGGGACAGAGAGACCCGGTGACTGAGGAGACTGGAACCCACCAGTCTCAGACCGGGTGGCTCGATCGAGAGAGAGAGAGACCGGGAGGGCCCGGAGAGGGGGCCAAGCTTCGCGCCACCCGGTCAAAACATGTCAAGGGTCGCAAGGTGGAGGATTTAGAACATGCGAGGAGGAAATTGCTGTGGCCCAATTTCGTACTCTGCCTCTAATGTACAAACATGGTTGTTTGGATGAATAATTGAGTTGGTAGTTTTGCAGTTTCTATTTTTTTGCAATTAGTGCCCCTCTCTGGTAGTTATCACCAAATGTTTGTCCAACTTCTGTTTGCTTTCGTCGAGTTACGCGCTTGGGCCTTTTTTTTTCCAGGCCCAGCCTGCGAAACGCTGCCATTTCCACTCGGCCAGACACTTTGCGCAGGTGCGGCGGCGGCGGCTGACGCGGCTGACGCGGGGCCGGCGCTCGGCGCGTCCGGGCAGTGCGGCTTTGTCTGGCCGAGTCCACCCGAATTCAACTAGACTCACTCGAGACTTGAAGAGTGCGTGTGTGTGGGCTTTTTTGGGGGTGGTGGCCGAGGAGGCATACATGGCTGCCATGGGAGTGAAGCGGTTAGCCAATATTATCGGCAAAGCACTTATTGGACTTTGCGCGCGCGTTCACGTCCGCGTGCGCGCGCGCGACGTCACGCACATGTGTATTCAAGGGTGAGAACAAAAACTATGCGTGGAGGAGAAGAAGAAATCAGTGGATTCACCAAGATTTCAGATATCCGATATCAGCGCAATAAACAGGATTCAATTCTTCTCAAAGGTGCATAAAGACTAATTTTTTATATCTCTGGCAAATGCTTCATTGGGTGCCAGGCAATATTTAAAGACGTTCTAGTCAAATGAAATGATAACATTTTTTGCGGGCTCCCCTCCCTTCCTCGGCAGAACATAAGTATTAGGCTAGTTGGAAAAATGTCAATTTTAGTTTTTTGTGGCGGCAAATTGGTGTTAGACACCGTTATTGCTGGTCCAAGTCCCTATTTTTGAAGAAAGAAATGTCCCACTGCCTGCTCACTCAAGGTTTCATAACACTGACTGTAGTAAGTGCAGCAGACACTTTGCTTTTACAGGATTGAGCTATAGAGGTGGTTGAGCCCTCTGTGGAAAGCTAAGAAGCTCCTCTAACACTGACCTCATATGTACTTTTGCTCTAGGATCATTCATTTTTCCATAAATAGGACCAAAGTTATGTTGTGCCGGAGAGTTCAGTACACAAAAGTTGGATTGTACTGTGAACAAATGAGTGGCCCTAGACCAAAAGTGCATATCAGGTTAGTGTTAGAGGAGATTCTTAGCTTCCCATAGAGGGGTCAACCACTTCTGTAGCTCAATCCAGTCGGAAAAGAGGGTCTACTACAATTTACCACATGCAGTATGCTATAAAGTTAGTCAAAAGTGCCCGTAGTGGATGGCCCTTAAAACGTGCTGTAGTAAAATCGAATGGTCGAACGTCATGAGCCCAGGTCAATATCATTTTCCCAAAATAGCGCCGGTTCAAACTAGCCTAATAAGGATGTTAGGTCAATATTACACATTAGATCTGCTTAGTTGCATTCTAGATGCTAAACTGCAGTCAAATGAAACTGAAGGAAGAAGTGTGTTTTTTAACTTTATGTTTCCTAACTTAACACCTTGTCATGTACTGCACGTATGCAATAAAAAGAGAAGAGCTGAAAAGACTTTTTTTTCCTTCAAAACCATCGAATCTTTACCATTTTGCATCAGGAAACAAACCTCAGGCAACTGCAAATTTTTCTCTCTTTGATCCAGCCCAATGTATATCATCATTCTATAACACACTTTCACGCTGCTCTGATTACTCTATGTCTCATTTGGAAATCCATAATATCGCTTTTCCTTCATGAAAGTCACATCAAGTGTTGAACCCTTCTGCAGCCCAAGCAGCTGACACCATCTACGAATGTTTGCCAGGTTGTGATCCTTCTCCTCTTTCACTGCCTCCTTCACGTTGTCAACATCAGCATAGTCGAGCACGACCAAGAAGTGACTCGTGTTTACCTGCACGTTCTCGATGATGAGGATCCCGCCGGACAAGAAGACCCTGTTGGACCTGGAGATCGGTTCCAAGAGGTTGTTCCTCACTCGAAACCAGCTGAGGGCAGAGAGAGAGACCGAATTTAGGATGGAAATTGGCACTCAAATGATACTTGAGCAGTCAGCAGCCATAAAAGAAGGGTCCTTTCCTGTTATTCACATCTGCCTTTCTCTCGCTTGACTCGGCGAGACACTCGAACGGGGCCGAGTGGGTCGGCCAGGCCTATCGGGTCTCTCCCGGTCGGGCCTTCCTTCACGGCCTCTCTTGTCCGGCCGAGTATGCATGGAACATTTATGTGCACGCAAAAGCAGTCGCAGTTGCCACAGTTCAGAAAACGACTTCAACGAGCAATTTCAAAGCTACCCTCACTAATTGCGTGGCTGCTTAAGGCGCGTCCACACGGACGCAATCCCAGCGAGGTCAAACACTGCCTGCTCGAGTGGCCTCGACAGCCTCGCGGCCTCCGGCCGCCCCTCCGAGGCACTTTTCTCAACACTTCCACCGACGAGAACTTTCCGGGAACTTTCTGGCAACCCTTTCTGCCATTCCTGTGGGGGGGGGGGAAATAGGCCTCCCCCCACTAGGGGATAGGAGAAGGCCGTTTAATGGTTTATTGCCGTGTGGGAAAGACCGACTTTGCAAATGTAGGAGGAGGACGAGCATTGTTCGCGGAAATTGGAATGGCACTTTCCAAGGAAACATGTTGCTCTCTCCACATTTCTCTGCCTAAACACTTTCCCCCCCGAAGGTATTTCATCTCCCTGCCCGGGTCCCCCTATGCCCTCGTCGCCCCGGAGGCCGCTCCCCCTGGTGTGGGCCTACCTGAAGGCCGGCGGCGGGTTGCTCTGCACGTTGCACGTCAGCACCGCGGTCTGGCCCTGGTGGAAGGAGAAGAACAGGTCCTGGTGACTCAGCTCGCTCGGTTTCGTGGGGACTCCAGAATCTGTATGAATGGATAAATGAGTGAATAAATAAAAGTCAGTTGAAAATAAATCGGGTCAAAAGTTTCTCACAAGTCACACCTGAGAGGCTTTTGTCTTAATTCGTCTTGGGGGAGCAAAATAATCACGCCATTTGACAAATCATCCATCGATTGGTCAGAAAAGAAATTGCGCTGCTCGCACTCAATTCACGTTTGGGTTCACCCAAAATATGGGCATGCATTAATTTGGGGCCCAAGTGACGAATGGAGGCCTTGGTGCAGCCGCGTAACAGGGTTGAAAACAGAGCCAGAGATGTTTGCCGTCACCTCCGCGACCGTGTTTAGACAGTCATGAGTACAGGGTGAGTCAGATTTAGCCACTTGCCAGGTCGACTTGTCCACTCTGACGAGGAGGAAGCCAGCCAGGACCTCGGTGACCTCGATGGGCTCGATGAGTTCGATGAGCTCGATGAGCTCGATGACCTCGATGAGCTCCATGACCTCGATGACCTCGATAACCTCGATGACCTCGATGAGCTCGATGAGCTCGACCGAGGTGACGGGTCCGACGGCGTCGTGGACAATGCACAACGTGACTGTCAACAAGTGGGCCATGCCCACTGTCGGGGCGCCCTGTTCCCACTGGTGGCACGTGCTTTCAGTCCAGCTGACTCACCCTGTACTGTCACGGTCACGGAGCCTCCCTTGGACACTCATTACACACGTAATTGCGTTCTTTATAGGCAAACAAAATCCCCTAATTATGTCCACTCAGCCTGTTCCTTCTCCCACTCACCGTTGATGACGATGGTGGCGGGCTGGCTGGTCTCCTCCCTGCCGTTGAGCTTGTTCCTCACGGTGCAGGAGAAGGGCTGCAGCGCGTCCGAGAAGTCTGCGCGGGCGATGTGCAGGTCGCCGGAGGAGGGGACCACGTGGAACTTTCCGTCTGGAGAAGAGACAAAAAGATGTGCACAATCTATGGACACTTTTGCAACGATGCCACAGGATGGGGATTTTCCCCAACTTTTGTTCACGGTTTCCCCCGCAAAAAACTCTGCAATTTTCGCAGCCAGAAATTAGCCAGCAGCTGCAGCTTGGCCGGAATTCGCGCTGTCACGATCGGTTCAGGAAGCTCTTGCGACATTTTCCATTACGATCCTGTCATTTTTTCCCCCTCCTCCTCACAGATAAAAGCTACTGACGGACAAATGAGAGGACAGCCAAGGACCTGGCTGAGAGAGACGTCACGCAAATACAGTGTGAGCAAAAAGTCACAGACACCCCTGGAAATCCAACCCGAAATACCCCCCCACTTGTCAGACGAGTGACGAATGGCTGCGTCTCCCTCTCATGGAGGAAGGGGGGGTTGGGGGTAAACACTTCTTTATTCATCACTCTTCTTTCTATTATTTTCAGTCGACAACACTCGTTTCCCCTACCGCAGCAGGCAAAACTGCATTTGGGAAATGGCGAAACTTGGAAATCAATTTGTCAGGAGGAAAACAAGTTGTCCAAGGCCTCCCTCACCCTCACGCTCTCCCTCTCCCTCGCCCTCTCCCTCGCCCTCGCCCTCGCCCTCGCCTTCGCCCTCGCCCTCGCCCTCACGCTCGCCCTCTGGGCCGAGAAAGAGATTGCTTCTCAGACAGGGAAAGAAAAAAAAGAGAGAAAGAAAAACCTGGGAAATGGAGTGCGAGTGGGAAGAGGGAAACCAGATTTGGTGGAGAAGAAGGGTCTCTTCATCTGTATAACAACGTTAGCGTGTGCATGCACGAGTAATAGCCTCCAATAACGATAAATCCTCTTTTCAGTTGGACGCCCTCGCCAATTACTTTCCACCCAGAGGGGATTCCTTACACTCTATTGACAGCGGAGTTGCCATTTAACATGTCTTTAAGGGGAACGAGGAGATGGTTCCGCTCGCAGACACGTCAAATGCAAGCTCAACTGCGCGTGAACCCCCCCGGCGGGATCTCTTTTTTATTCGCCTGCTTCAGCACAGCGCTGCACTGCACGGCACAGCCCCCCCAGCCAGCATTTGAAGTGCTATGTTATGTTCCTTTTCTTTCTTCTGTCGGGTTTGTGGTGCAATACGCGATAATGTCTTTCTTTCTTTCTTTCCTCTACACCCTCTTTTCCCAACTTTTTTTTGCAATCTCCTTTCTCTCATTCCTCCTCCTCCTCCTCCAGAGGCAGCAGGGATCTGATGCATGAAAGATTTCGCCACTCCTGCCAGGGCTGCCAGAGGGAGCTGGAACTTGAAACTCCAGTGGATGGACTCGAGGCGGTTCTGGCCGGATCGGACAATGTGCTGGCTGCACCTCTGGTGGCTGTTGTTGAACAGGCTCCAGCAGTGCCACTTGCTGGAACTCGAGTGTACCTGGCCAGCCTGGACTGTGAGCCTCTTCAGTGCTGACTTCATGTCACGCTTTCTCAGCCTGATAGATGGTTTGGCCACGTTGTCCTCATCGTGACTTCTTTTGTCCGTCAGCACGTAGTACTTTGTGGAGTCAAGCAAAGTCAAGTGCAGCTGGATGCAATATCTCTTGTTTTGCCTGTCCGAGGGTGACCTCAAAGACCATTATTCATGTATCAAGAACTGTGAGGGGAAAGTGGAGTGTAGGGAAGACCACCACTGTGTCACTCAAGCCCGCCCGAGCATTACTTCTTCGGCCTTTGCCTGTGCCAGGACAACCTGATTAGTCACTTACGGGTAAGATCAGGCCCAGACTCTGGGGAAAGCAAGGCCAAGTTCAGCAAAAGAGAGACATGTTGCGCTGCAACTTGACTCCTCCACACCTGGCCAGTGCCATTATTCACCTGCAACTTTCCGGAAAGTCACGTCCAGCCCTGAGAAAGCCAAAAAGAAGGTCGGTCTCGTCCATCCTTAATCATCACCACAGGCAGAGGGAAAAAAGCCTCATACGATTCTGTCAATACTGTTTCTTGCCAGGCTCAAAGAGCAGCAGCAGGAAGTGGCAATGGAGGAAGGAGGCAAAGCCTTGTATATAAATCTTTTCCGGTCTTGGCCTTTTAAGGCTTTTTCCTCCGCTAACCACAAAGAGGAAGCAGAAAAGAAGAAGGGTTTTATTCATTGGCATTCCAGTCTTGTTTCTGGCGCCAAAGCAGAGGAGAAAAGAGCGCGTTTTCTCCCCAGGATCCACGCAAACAACAGCGGAGAAGAAACACAGAAGCCACCCTTTTTTTATAGCCAATGGCGCGTATTTTTATCGGAGATACAGAAGTTCCCATTTTTTCCTTCACTCACTCGCAGTCTTAGGGCGCGCGCAACCGGGGCCAAAGAGCGTCCGGGTGGACGCGTCTTAAGGGACGGACAGGACATATGCAGAGGAGGATTTCCAGCCTGTGACATGTGGCTCTAATGGCTTCCACTAATGCTGCCGACCGCAAACTTTCTTCATGGTGAGGGAGATTTTTTTTTTGGGGGGGGGGGAGGGGGAAATGGCGACATTTATTTGGAGCAAGACGCAGAAAAAAGGGGGGAATCCAATTACCCTCGGGGTTCCTTCCTCATGCAACAAACTCGGTTTCAATTATGGGATTTCCCTACTTCTTCGTGGCACAACAGAAACTTTAGATTAAGTTTGGTGCAACAAAAAAAGACGGGAGTGAGTTCGGGCTTGCACGCTTCACCCTCGATTTGCATGGAGATCCGCATGCGCACACCGGAATCTGCATGAACAACCTCACCTGGGGATGTGCGCAGTTGTTGATGGGAATTCGCAGATGGACAACAGTTTGCTCATGAAATTCGGCATCTGCAGACGCTCCAATTATGCAAGAGAATTCGCCTGTTTGGACGCTTGGCGTGATTTGGGCTGGGAAATCTGCATCTGTGGGCGTTTCGCATGCGCTCGTCAGAATTTGCATGAAAGTCTGCATCTTCCGCACGGCTAGTTTTGCATGAAGATCTGCATCTTTCGACGCGCACGCCTGAATTTGCATGAAAATCTGCATTTCTCGACGCGCACGCATGTTTGGACGTGCGCGGTAGCGTCAATGTGAGAGTTTAGATATGCGCATGAGAATCCGCGTCCTTTAGCAGCCACGCACGCCTGAATTAGAGTGAAAATACGCATGCAAACTTCGCGTACCTCCTCTCGGAGAGGCGTAGAGGTTGGTGCCGCCCCGGGTCCACGCCACCACTTCGGTGACCTGCACGAGCTGCTCGTGGACCCTGCAGTGGAGGACGGCGCGGTTCAGCTTCTGGATGGGGTCGAACTCCACGCGCACGCTCGAGCCGACGCCAAAGGAAGGGAAGTCGAACATCACTGTGAGCGGGAGAAGGAACTTGTCATTGGGCGCGTCATGACTGATCAAGTATATGATTATGCACTATGGTTGTGTAACACATTTGTGAGTGAAAAGACTGGGTGGCTCATACGGTATGAATGAGACTCGGTTTTGGATGCCTCATCTGCGTCCATACTGAAGAAATGGTCTCGCTTTAATAAATAAATCTTTATATTGAATGGAAATAGTTTTGTTTTCCCTTGAACAAAGTTGTCAGTCAATCCTGAGCAGTCTGAGTCAGGTTGAACAAGTCATTCTTGTCCTTGATCTCCTCAGCGATGTCGTCATCGTTGTCAGGAAAACAATGAGATGTGACAAAAGCGTCAAAAGTAGAGCTCGGAATTTTAGGCGAAGAACTTGAGCAAGGCAACTGACTAAATTCAAGTCCTCTCATGTTAACGTTGTTGTCTTTGTAAAAATTCATGCATTTTTTGACCTCCGCAGGGGAATTTAAAACTTGTTCTAAAATTCCCAGTGATATTTTAGTAAGCAACTGCTTATAGACCCAATCCAGATTCTGCTGATCTCTCTCTCTTTGTACGTTTATACTTACCTCCCTAGACTCATTCTAGTTACCATAGTTTTGTCTGGAGAAAAGTCTATTGTTTATATGGCCGACGAGAGAGCGAAGGTTGTCTTCAATGATAACTTCGCACACGTTGGACGTCCCCCAGTTCTTCACGTGCCTCATCAAGCATTCTGCACATGTCTCATTTCTCCCGGCGGCGTCGGCGCCGGCGTCCTCGGAGGCCGCCGAGGCCGCCGAGGCCGCCGAGGCAGCGATATTCGCGACTCCATCCACAAAAGTTTCTCCCATATTTCCTTCCCCCCCCCCCCCCAGTCAGAAAAACCCTCGCACGAAGAAGAAGAAGGAGGAAAAGTTTACACTTATCTGGCCAAAACAAATTTCGTGTTTGCAGGACGACATCGGCCAAATCCGAGGCTCTCACGAGGAGGATATTGGAGAGGGGCTGCAAAATTCTCTCTCTCCTCAGAGTCAGAGAGAGAAGAAAGAAAGAAAGAGTCAGACAAAGAGAGAGGAAAGAGGAGGAACGATTCAGAAAGAGGGGAAAGAGAGAAGGAAAGACAGAGAAAGAGAGCAAAAGTTTGCGCAGCCTTGGACGCGTCTTGTGCAGAGAAAAAAATATGTTTTGGCTCCTTTTTTTTCCATTAGACTTTTCCTTATTACTTTTCTTTCATGGACGACAGCAAATTACGCTCACTCAGTCAGGTCGATCGGCGAGAATTAATGAGTCCCGGGCACGCAGGGCTGAAGCTCCAAAGTCTGGTCGAGTCAAGACTCCAAAGTTTTGTGCCTTAAAATAGCCAACAACGGAAAGTTTTGCTAAGAAAACGCGCGCGCGCACGCATGAGGACATACTGTCGGTGCGCACGCGCGCACGCCAGGAGTGATGGAATCTCCCCTCCCCCCTCCCGCCTCAAAGGGGTAAGTTAGCCATTCCACCCTTGTTCTCTGCCAGAATAAAAAAGGGTGCGGATGAGCGTTGAAGAGCATTTGTCTGGTGGAGAGGAAGCTTTATTTTTCTATACAAGTGCGGTAATATGGGGAAAAAGAGAAAGATGATGTTACCTTGATTACAAAAAACGAGCTCTTCTGGGGGTGCCAGAGCAGAAGGGTTGGGACAAATGAGGGGGAAGAGAGGAGGGGGGGGGAGGGGGAACTTATCCCACTTAAGATCTGCTGGGGGATAACATTTCTGGGGGGGGGGGGGAGAGTCGATTACTGGCTTATATCACCGGGTGGCGCGAGAAAAATAAAAGAGTGTTCAGTACATGATTCGTTGCTCTGCTGCAATGGAATTTCTGAT
>JAAUXU010131789.1_pt1 | contig 10312 bp, 10 predicted proteins | sample 7278151 | NCBI WGS metagenome assembly JAAUXU01 (sample SAMN14350113, study PRJNA611818) | marine sediment metagenome | isolation source: surface marine sediment (1.8m) | place: French Polynesia: Moorea | collected 2018-08 | reverse complement strand
GCACCCTCAATGACATCAGCAATGTGATCAAAGAGACATGCAAGACATTCATGGGTCATGAGTCATGACTTGGGTTCCAGCTCGGGTGCAGTTGCCGCTGCACTCACTTGGTGCCTGCATATTAGAATTATTGTAAATTGCATCATAATAACAAGAAAGGTCGTGAGATACTGGGTTGCATTAACGTTTTATGCTCCAAGAGCCCCTCCATGTTCAGCCACACGACATTGAACCATCTACAAGACATTGCTTGCAGCAGAGTGGATGACTCCTTTTCCCAGTCTGGCCACAACAACCTGCTTGATGATGCTGGGCTTGAATGTCATGCATGTCTCTTTGATCACATTGCTGATGTTATTGAGGGTGCACAGTATATCTAGGGTGCAGGGTACACCCAGAGTGCAGGCAGGATGAATTCGGCCTCTGTTCTGTTTATGTAGTTCTCTTTACTTTGTCTCACGATGGGATTGTGAGAGTTGGGGCATCGAAGTCATAAATCTGTGAGTGGGACACAATTTGTCCTACATTCACCTTTCATTTGAGTCACTGCACACTAAAGTGGCCAAAACGTTGGTGATGACTTTGCGCAGTCGCCAAAGTGTAGTCACGGACCCCCAATTGTGTTGCACGGGTTTTTTTTAATCCCCTAAGAGGATATTATTCCAAAAAGACTTAAATTTTGGCCACCCTATTGCACACCGATCTGCATGCAAACGTGTGGAATCCTCCAGTACAAAACTCAGGGTCGTCTGCGGAATGAGAGTCTTCTTCAAAGTCCGATTAAAATTTAGGCGATATCAAGAACCCTCTGCGCAGGAAGAAGATCGAACTGCTAAAAGAAAGGTCAAGCTTGTGCATTGTTGTTCGTGCTCGTCCAGTCAGGAACACCAATATCATCCATGGCGTAATTTACGTACGTACAGTTCAACCTTTTCCGAATGCATCTTTCTGTTTGGCTCCGCCTGCAATGAGTGTGATGAGCGCAGTGGGTCTCAACAACTAAGGTCAATGATAACATCACGGTGACTGCAGATTCATCAATCACCGGGTCACATCCGGCCCCAGAGGAGCGCAATCACTGCTGCACTGTAGCGCTGGCAGTGCTGCACTGCTGACTTTTTCTTCCGCCACAATGCCCTACCGTGGGCAAGACACCACGACAAAAGTCTTTTCTGGTGAAGGCCGTTGTATTTCATAAGAGCATCAAGTCCAGAGCCTTGGACTTGTGGGTGAGCACCATTATGAGCACGATCGCAGGTTGTGGTTGGACAACGCCATTGAGATTATGAAAGCACAACGTCATCTGTCTCGTCTCTCTGTGTCTAAATATGGCCACTGCAAAAAAGGTCAGATACTTAAAATGGATTCGTAACTTCGTCAGGGACCCTTTGAATATCAAGAAATTGTATGCGTGCCTGTCAAATAATGACTCCAGCCAGTCGGACTTGGTCTCGGACCAACTTGGACCCGTTCATTGTATTGCCATGACAATTCCCCTCTATTGGGTGCAACAGAAAAGATGGGACAAGCATCAAAATGATGAGATTTTGAGCCCATCTTTTGTGAGGAATTAGAAACCAAACTTCTCAGTGTCAAGTGTCTGACCTTTGTTGTAGTGCACTGTTTACCGCACTTCTGATCATCCCCAACCTCAGCTTTTGCAGGGACTTCTAACTCACTCCTGTAGTTGCCTGAATGGAGAAGGAAACTTGCGCACAGGATTGTGGCAAATGATTCCTTGGCCAGGAACTTTGAGTTGACCGTGACAGAGTCACAGCATATGACTTTATTATCATAATAAAGAAAGCAAAAGAGGAGCAAAAGCTGGAGTCGTCGCTCCTGCCCCCACCATAAGCATTCCCTCCAATGTAGCGCCAATGGGGCAGCAACTAAATACCAAATTATCAAAAAATGGGGCTGCTTCCATTAGAGGAAATGCAGTGTGTGGATGCTCTGAACACACACACACACACACACGCACACACACGCTCACACACACACGCACACGCACACACACGCTCACACACACACACACACACACACACACTGCGTAGAAGCATTGAGGAATCATCAGTCAACTTTTTCCACTTTCTCTGGCCCCAATAATGCAGTGTGAGCCAGAAAGTAGATTCCGTCCTCGTCGTCTCTGTGGTCTCCACCGGACTTTTTCGGCGTCACACTGTACATAGCATCCGGCAGGGCCAACTTCGGCGCTCCTCACTCAGCCTCGCACCTGACGTAAGCGCCAAAACGAGTTGCGTACGTTTCATGGACAGGGTTCTTTTTTCCCTGCTCACTCCTTTTTGTCGCGACGAGTGAAAAATTCCCTTTCTCCGACGGTTCCAAAACTGGTTGCATTCGTTCAGTTGGGAGACGAGAAGGACTGATCACGGACTACAGAACGCGCAGGTAGGTGGACTAAGGTGTGTGTGGGGGGGGGGATTGGTTTGGGCAGCTGGGGGAAATGAGCCTGCAACATTAAAATGTGAGGCTCTCACTACATACGTTCATGTGGCATTAGGCTATTATTAGGCCTGTCAAGGTCGCAGGGAATGGAGCCATGACAATCAGATAGCTACATGTGTAGCTACCTTTAGGGAGTAAACAAAGGCTGAATTCAGTTGTACGTGAAAGAATCTGATTAATATCACTCATTTTCCATTACCAATCATTATCTATGTTAAACTGTCCATATCTCAGGTGTGTTCCCCGCCCTTACGTAACCCGTCCATTAAGGCAATCTCCATGAATGATTGCTGGTTTGTTCTCAATAAAGTCAGTGGAGAAGCTCACTGTGATCTACGATTTTATTCACTGGTTGAATTAGTTTCTTATTGGCGTAGGTAAATTGATCCTAGCTTTGGTGAAATGCGTGCGACCGCAGCAATAACAACTTCAGTGACAAATGGAGCCTTTTTGCTTTCAACACGGACCACAGCATCCCCACCTCTCGTCTCCAACCGATCAAGTGTTGATATCCAGACTCTATCTGAGTGACACCAAAACTCGAGCTGCGTCCAAATTCTATGGGTTGCTTCTGACAATTTATTCACTTTCCCCAAGAGGTGCTCAGTTAATAAAAGTTCCCTCATCACCTTTCCTTGTTACTCAAGTCTCTCTCGCCTATGAGGAGTTGACGACTCCTCTTTCGATCGATCCACTTTCTGATTCAGCACATTCGTTCACTCGTTTTATTTTTTCAGAGTTGTCAGGTATTTGATTTCAAAGCTGACCTGTGTTCTAATGTACCTTACGAGGGGCTTGACGCCAGAAGGAACTCCAGCCTTGTTGACGGCACCTCTGAAATAGTGTCTATTCGGCACGCAGCTCCGAGATGAGGACTTCTGGAGCTGTGGGTGCTGCTCCAAGGAGCCTCAATTGAAATGTTTGTCCACCAAAGCGGATGGGTTTCATGTTTTGAGGGGTGGCAGTTGCCATTCTAATGAAGCAATCTCAATTACAAGTGTTCTCACCAGTGCACACAAATAAGGACAGAGAATTACATTTAACTAATTGTGTTCGCTCTCTTTATTTCCTGGTGATTGCCCGGTGTCACATAATTTGATGGACGCGTCCGACTTAAATTTCATCAGAATGTTTTTCACGGATCATATGAGGTATAATAGATATCAATAATCCTTTGGAGGCATATATCATTAGGTGTTATTTTCCAGAAAAATCACCCTCAGCCGCGATGCAGCTTTGACGTGCCCATGAAGGGCACAACACACATTCGTGATGCTTTCACCAGGCATGACAGCCCACTGCTGCTTGACAGAAGCTTTTGACGCATCAAAGTTGGGGTGGGGGTGGTACAACTCGATTCATTTACTTTTCATCTCACTGGACTTTTCACCTCACCGGACTTTTTGTCTCACCAGATTTTTGTCTCATCTGACTTTTCGTCTTAATATGGTTTGTTTCACTGGACTCTTCATCTCATCTGACTTTTCATCTCAATGTGGTTTGTCACACAGCAACCAGCTATGAAATCAGTCATGCAAAACCTTAAAAATCAAACGGACTCACAGACACATGGGCATCGCACTTTATATAGAGAGATATTTTTCAATTTTCATTACAATTTGCACAAAATCCAAATACTCAAGACAGCTTTAATTTCATGACATGGGGTTGCCTCCCATCTTTCTTTACGGATGGAAACTGCTTCATCTTGCCATCTTCAATTGAGCAGGAGAGAAGATGCGCCTTCATTCCTGTTTTGTTGTACATAACCCATGATGCGTCAATTCCATAACACAAGTCCACTGCAAATGCAATGGCAAGACCCCCACAATCATTGGCATTGTCCTGCTGGCTTGGTAGAGGTAATTTGATGGAGCATCCCTGCTGCCCACTTACTGCTTGCCGCTGCAGCCATCATCATCCCCGTCAAAGTGCGCATGGGTATGTATCCTGTGGTCCTGAGCAAAAAGTCCGGTGAGACGAAAGGTCCAGGGAGATGAAAAGTCTGGTGAGACAAAAAGTCCGGTGAGAAGAAAAGTCGGGACACGGTACAAAACTCCTTCTCCTCAATCTGCATCTGGGCGTGGTTGCCAAGGTGGTTCAGATTCTGGCCGTCAAGCGGGTGAGACTGAAGCAGTGGCTGATGGCACCAGCAGCCTCACCGACCAGGAGATGCCTGATAACTTTTTGGTGAAGTTCAGCCATGATCTGCAGTTTTGGTAATTGTTGTTGAAACTTTGTCACTTTGGCCGTACATGAAAGTTGAATGTGTGACCAAACCTTTCCATTTCGCGAGAAATTTGAGTTTATTCAGGAAAAAACTAAGAAAATTGTTCTCAACATGGAGTCCATCTCATTATGGCACATCCGGTATATGTAAAAAAAACCGCCTCAGCTCAGCAATAGGGTGCTCTAACCTCAATCAAGAGTTGTGCGCTGAAGAAGCAAGGTCTTGCAGTTGCCTCACAATGAAATGGTGACGTTGGGAGTTCATGACTCCAAGATGACGCGAGACCAGAGCCTTTTTTGGCCGAAATGCTGCAGTCGATTCTCGACTTAACAATGCGCCAGACCAGATAGGTCAAAATTATTGTGTTAAAACGTTGCCCAGGCTCGAAATGCCTAAGGCGATCGTTGCACATTTGGCGTGTGGGTCAATGTTTGTGCGGTTCCCCGACTGTTTGGGTCCTTTTGGCTCGTCAAGACGTGGTCACGTCCACCAGCAGCCTTGTCAACCAAGCCCACAGTTGCCACACGTTGCACACGCCTAACGCGACCTGAACGTTGCAATTCGTGCTGTCGACCTTGGCAATTGTCTGTTCCGACTGTTTTTGGCGTGGCAACTCCTGATCACGCATGCAAGCGCAAGTTAAGTTTGCTGTTATCACGCTCCTCACCCAATGTGATTGAAGCACATCGTAATGCTGAGATTGTTCCAATGCAAATTAAATCCAGAGCCAACGGCATTCAATGATGCAGCGGACTATTTCTCAGCTGTCGATTCATACTTATCCTTGCTATTGCGCAACTTTGGTAGGCCTACTTTTCCCCGTAGGCCTGTAGCTTCTCCTCCATGACGACTCAGTCTCAAGGCTGGCATCATGGTAGACTGATTGCAACGATATTTTTCGGGTCCGTGCCGAAAAGGTGACAAGATGATTTGGTGTTCTCAAGCTCGTTTCTTTGGCATTTTGACAATTTTCGTCAGCCATTTGTGAGCCTGAAAAACATCAACTGGAATCGAGCAGTGCAAAACAAAAATCGTTTTTTCACTTCTAATCTTTTCACTTCAAATTACGTTTTCACTTCTGTTAAGCCTCTAGAGCACTTGACGGCGATGCAATTTTGACTTACGAAACTGATGTTACGTAAGGAATGCAAAGCACTGTTATGAGTCAAATGTTGAGCGCTTGGATTGCGTCACTATCTCCGGCTCATGCACAGTTATGGCACAGGCGCAAATAGGTCTAACTGTGCGATTTTACAGATCCTTCTTGTTTTGTTCCATCGGCGTGCGAATTTGCAGCAGGACTGTGGGAAAACAGTGACAAAGCCCTGAGACTCCCTAGTTCTTGGCATAAATTCAACTACTTTGATACAAGTCAATCAATCAAGGTTTCTTTTGCACTTGTTCGCCTCAGGCCGCGAGTGCCAACAACGATAGGAACTGCATCCACAGGACGAATTTGCCACACAGGCGAATTCGCCCAGCTCCTCGCAACAATTACTTTATTGGCCGCTGGGTCTTCTTTGTTAGAACTTCAGCAGTAAACGTATAAAAGACAATCGAGTGTGATTCGAATCAATCTCTTCTAGGTTCATTCAAGATTCAGGCTTGTAGTTTTAAGGACTCACCAAAGATTGACGTCTGCTAAAGTCATGGATTCAAGCATTAAATACGATGATATACGGCAGATTTGGCATCTGCTCAAGGTGCCAAAAAGGGCTCTCTTTGATTCGTCAATGTGGGTTTATGAATATCGGGATTCGATTTGAACTCATATCCAGAAGTGTCAAAGATCCACCAGGGATTCAGATTCAGTATTTCGACTGAGCACTACAAAGTAGAGCTTATTCGGAACAAGCCACAAATTTCAGCTACAAATGACTCACTTGTTTTCAGTTTCAAGTGACTCAACTGATTTCAGTTTCTTGGGATTTGTCCGAAGTCCGCCTAAAATCCTTTGTACATCCGTACATATCAGGAAAGTCCTTTTTAGCCCCCTGATCCTGCTCCTCGTCCTCCTCTTCCTCTTCCTCCTCCTCCTGCCCCTCCTCCTCCTCCATCTACCACGTGCTGACATTTGTGTCCGTGGCCGCCGTGACTCGCGAACGCGCGCACGCGTCCGTCCCAGCCCGCGCGTGTAATTTGCTAACGTATCTTTTTCTCTTTTTTTGTTTTCATTTTTTTCATTTTTTTTCAAACAACATTGAGAGCTGATGTCGTTAGTGCAGCTTGGAATTCGTTGTTGGACACTGAAAACAAGAAAAAAGTGACTTAACAAAGTGTAAGTGTGATAAACGTTACTTAAACTGCATTTTTGTCCCACGCAAAAAAAGGTCTTATCACAGAGGATTTTGCAAACGTACAAAATGGCTCTTTGTCCCTTTTTTCTCTCTGGTAAGAACCATTGATATGCATTTTAGTTGTGCCATAACCTTCATACGTGCACACAATTTGAGAATTTTGCTACCTCAGCCGTCCACGGTAAGAAAAATCAACATTTTTGTCCAAGTCTATACCAATATACACAGATACACGTGTCGTATACACACAGTTAAGCGTGTATTTTTGGGGAGAAAACTGCACCAAGGTCAAACAGGAGCTTATGGTTCATCTTTGCCTGATAAATAGCTTTATTTTGTCACTCAAAATCTTCATCCCGGATCCCCGAGGCCGCAGTTTGTGTGTAAAACATTTTTCCCAAGGAAGTCAACTGTTTGTGTATGCGAAGGCCTGTTCGAGGCCCAGGCAGGCCTACATCTGGGGTCTCTTGCACGCCACCACACTAATTACAACTTAGGGAGCGCTTGCAATTTTTTACACTAGAACCGAGTGGAGAAAAAGAGCAATGTTAACTATGAGGACGTATATGAAACAACCTATGCTCACTTGGAAAACAACCTAAGTCGGCCAGGTGAAACGCACCTTTAGAGTAGAACTGCCAGTGCTTTTTTCCTCATCCGCACTGAAGCGACTGGACAAACTTGACGACTACAAACTGCGTCGCAGAGTCGAACCTGTGCGTGCGCAAGCGGCCTTTGTCAACGGGGCAGAGGACGAAGGCCAGGCCTGGCACAGCCTTCAAGGAGAGGGCCTTCGAAGTGATCTGGCCAACTTCTTCACGCTTTATTGATTTCCATTTTTTTCTTATATGATCCTCGTCATTTTTTACTTTGCTAACTGTGTGGACGCGCTTGAGAGACTTTGCCAATGACAGATAGCAACAGCTGATCGCTTCTTTTTAGGGATCATCGAAAAAAACTTTTGAAAAGTAACCAACAAATACGGAAAAAAGCACCAAAATTTTGTAGGTGTTCTTGACGTTCATCATGGTTGGTTGCTCCAATCTGGTAGTCGTGGTCTCCCTGGTTTCCACCGTCGCCGGCACGTACTTCTACGGCCGCCCTCTCTCCTACCCGAGTTACTACTCCACAAGACCACATCCATATACCCTTGGGTAAGAATTGATAAAAATGACTTTTCACTGACTCTTCCAATGTCGCTAATATGAGTACGAAAAGTCCTTATGTCTGGCTAAATAATCTTTGTAGTATTGCCTATAATAGCAAATAAGCTCAAAATTATGCTTAAATCTAGACGTGCCGCACCTTGACATCTCCAGGTTGGGGTTGACTCCGATCAGGTCAACACTCCTCTACATCAAAACTTGGTCGCGAAAGTGAGCTTGAGTGAGCAGGTGAAAATATCCTTCAGTCTTGAGCATCCGCTCGAACAGGGAGCCTGCAAATTTGAAGGGGTGACTCAAATCTTGATCGTTATCTTTTGCAATCGCAAAGAAAATTTTTGCATTACCGCTCCACACGATTCTGTTAGAGCAAGTTTATATTGCAGCCTCAGTGGAGCAATGACAGGGTTGCTATAGCATATTTTTCTAGCCTTACTTTTAAACTAAATTTTGATAATTTACAAAAAAGAGCATACAAAATGTGCCTCCAAGTGTACAGCATCCCTGTGGAGATTATACTTTTAAAGGTTCAAGTATTTCTTTTGTAAGTATTCTTTGAGCAGCCTTGGTTCTTACCCACTAATAATACTCTCAGGGGAGAAAAAGTAATGGTAATCGTTCTTGGTGCAGTGACACTTGTCCGTTTAGTAGGTATCGTCCCCCTTATCGATACTACTCGTCGTCGAAAAAGCCCATCTTGGCCAAGGTGGAGCTGGTGCCAGGCATATCCGACGTCACCGGGACCCTGTTCCTCAAGGAGAGCTCGCCCGGAGCTGGTGTGCTCATCTCTGGGCAGATCAGAGGTCTGGAAGAGGGACTCCACGGATTCCACGTGCACATGGTGGGCAAGACCACGGACCAGTGCCGGGACGCGGGAGGGCACTTCAATCCATTCGACGTAAGTGCGTCAGGGACATGGTCGTAGTCGAGGACAAGGATTTTTCTCCAGAATTCCGGAAGAAATGCTGGGCGAAAACGCAAAAATGTACGCGACCAAGGCCTAGAGCACCAATGCTGTAGGGCGTGCAGGCTAGTGATGGAATGGGCTCAAGGACACCTCGGGCTCTGCAAAAAGCCCCATGGTCGCAATTTTGAGCTGGTACTCAGCCTTAGATCAGTTTTTGGCCCACTCCACACTGTATGTTGCTGCCACGCACGGTGTACTCGTACGATACTCCACTCTGTGCAGAAAGACCATGGCGATCCCACCTCCCTGGAGCGTCACGTGGGCGACTTGGGCAACATCGCCACCTTCTCGTCTGCTCACCCGACCGATGTCCTCATCCTCGACAAGCTGCTCACTCTCCAGCAGGACAGGGCGAACTCTGTGAGTGACTGAAGAAGCTGTGAAGAAGGTGCCCTAAAAGTTCGTGTTTGTTCGTTATCTCTCCCCAGGTGCTCGGTCGCGCTGTGGTCGTCCACGCGGGCGAGGATGACCTCGGGCGCGGAGGTGACGAGGAAAGCCTTCGAACGGGCAACGCTGGTGGTCGAGTCTCCTGTGGCATCATCAAGCCGGTTCATTGAGGTGTCAGAAAAGGACTTTGAAAGTGTGATCATGATGAAGAAGAAAGAACATGTGCAACTTTTTCGTTTGGTTGGTTTCTTTGTGTTTTTCATGCTCTGACAACCCTTTTCTTAGCTAAAGTTTAAGACTGTGCAATGTCGAACTTTCAGTTTTCGCCTCGGTTAAGGCTCTACTTATTTGGTTATCAAAAGCGAAGCTATTCAGCAAAAAAAAATAATACTTGTTCCCTCTTTTACCGTAGGAAAAGGGATTTCGTTTAAAAAATTAAAATAAAAAACTAGGACTAGAATTTAGTGAACTGTGAGCTTGAAAGATACATGAATCCAAAAAAGTGATATGATTTTGTTGACATGATTTTACAAGTGCATTAGTTCATTATTCGGAAATTATGTAATTTTTGGCCAAAAACATGTTTGTTTGTGGAAAAGGCTTCACCCCCGTATGATCGAGATACACGCATGTGAGAGGAGTGACCCTTCTGGGTCTTTTCCTACACTCTCCAGAGGCAAACATCTCAGCGCTTAGTAGCTCTGGTACCTGGCATAATGAGCCAATGGTGTGCTTAGCTCTCTACCCTCCATTTCATGGCCCTGCCAACCTGGATGACTCTGATAAGACCTGCTAGGTCTGG
>JAAUXU010031201.1_pt1 | contig 10312 bp, 5 predicted proteins | sample 7278151 | NCBI WGS metagenome assembly JAAUXU01 (sample SAMN14350113, study PRJNA611818) | marine sediment metagenome | isolation source: surface marine sediment (1.8m) | place: French Polynesia: Moorea | collected 2018-08 | reverse complement strand
CTTAAATTTAGTATTTTGAACTCAGTACTTAAATTTAGTATTTTGAACTCAGTACTTAAATTTAGTATTTTGAACTCAGTACTTAAATTTAGTATTTAAATTCACTCGAATCCAAAAATTGTCGGATTCATAACAGCCCCAGCTTCTTCTTGGGGAAGATGTTGACGTGAATGGACCGATTCCTGTCAATGCTCGGACATGAGCAGGTTCATTAAGAGCGAGCTGATCTTGGCCTCATGATTTTAAAATCTAAGTCAAGTATAAGCTATGTTTCAGGAAAAAAGTTGTCTTCTCCTTAGTTGGAGGAGGAATGAATAACTTTTTGGGGGGCCCAGTGACAATAGGCGTGAGACCTCACGGAAAGAGGCCTCGGGGTGGTGTCCGGGCCCGCCATTGTACCATAGTGAGCAATAGACAATCTCTGCCTTGTGCATCTTTTCTCTACGCAGTACTGTGTGAGTGAGGGAGCCTCCGTATGTTGTACTTTGTATTTCTGGTCCTAGAAGGTGCAACAATAAATGACGCAGTGTGTATAAAAAAAGAGAAGGTCAAACACAAAGTCCACTATTCATACTCGTACTCTTCCAGCTCGGTCTGCAGCCTCAGCACTTCTAACGTCTGGTTCTCCAGCCTCACCGTCAATTCGCCCACCTAGAAGATGGTGGCAGTTAGGTCTTGGGCTCGTTCAACGTGTCATTGTCGTCTTACCTTGACTTCAGCTTCATTTGCCCGGGCCCTCAGGTCGTCGACTTCTCTCCGCTTGGACTTGAGTGACTCTTGCAGTGACGATTCCAGGTTGGAGGACTTGGCGCGCTCGCGCTCGAACCGCTCGGCCTGCATTCAGGAGAGGACTGTCAAGTAACGTGGAGAGCGCGTGCGTACTGGTTAGTCGAGTAAGGCAACTGCTCCCCGGTCTTGGACGTGGTCGAGTAGAGCCAGACCAGCAAGGTCTGCCACAGCCATCCGACATTTGGTCGCCTCAAGGTCTGTGAGATCCACCACTTGCTGCTGTTTCACCAGTCGTAAGTTAGTCGTTAGGCTTTTGCATATAGTGTTCCGGTGTTTGTGGCTCCATTTTCTTGAAGTGTATTCTATGTTTGAGCTGTGTTCTCTATGTATTGCACTGTCTTTCACCAGTCGTATTGTCTATGTATGAAACACTTTCATCTCGATCCCATGCCTAGAATGCAAGATGACAGGGACGAGACTGCAGCAGTGAATGTCAGCTGAGCTTTTGCTTGTCCGTCTCCACCTTCTTGCAGTCTCGTCTGGATTCGTACAGACAGAAAGCATTTCGTTTCCGGCCTTCGTCTATTATCAGTTGCTCTTTTGTTTCTTCCTCAAGGTCTAGCTGTATTCAACTGAAAGTTGGCCATGGTCGATGGTCAGTAGTAAGTTGATCAGTCTCAGTGTGCACATAACAGCATAGCTCTCACCTCTACATGGTATGGGTTGGATTAGTGTTAGTTGGCAACAGTCAATGGGATTGAAGCAACAGCTGAATCACCTTCAGCCCAAGGTAGCTACAAACGAGCACGTCGACAATACTGGTTAGTGAACTGTCTTAGACGCACTTGTTGCTAAATCTGTCTCTGTCTCTCTCGTCTTACCTGAGCGTCCATCTCTGTACGGTACATTTCCCTAAGTTCGTCCATGCGCTCTGCATATTCTTGCTCGACTTCCTCGCGGAGGGCGAGCATGTGTTCCAGTTTGGAGCCTGTGCCGAGGTGGACGTGCTGGATGAGTCTCGACAAGTTAGCTTTGGGACTGTCCACTCACCTAAGGCAGCTTCCAGCCTCTCCTCCAGGTTCCGCACCTTATCTTCGTACTCACTCCTGACCTGCTGCAATTGGGCATTGAGCGAAGATTTCACGGACTTCATCTCGGCTTCGGCCTCCAAGGCCAATGCCGACGCTCGCTGACGTTCTTCGTGAGCCTAAACGTGACACATCCATAGATGTAAGTACTGACTGTACTGTACAACAGAATCCTTGTTGAAAGTCCAAGTCGCTTACTCTCTGATTGCCTTCACTCTCAGCGCTAGAGACCGCCTCTATGAGCGCCCGTTCCTTGGACTTCAGGTCCTCCTTGAGCTCCGTGATCGCGTTGTTTAGCTGTTGCCGCTCCTGGTCCCACGCGGTTTGTGCACCTCTCTCTCCACGCTGTGAAGCGTCTGCAAAGTTGCATGCGGGCACAGCGTTACGTACATGGCATGACTCTGCATGTTGGACGTACGAAAATCGTGTACGCCTGCATGACGCGCGAGTACTCACCTAATTTTTCCTTCATGGTGCTCCTCTCGGCCCTGAGCTTGTCGTCCATCTCTTTCTTGATCTGCGCGTTGAGCTTGGCCAACTCCTCGTCCTTCTGCCTCGTCAGGTCCGCCTTGACCCTCTGCAGACGCCGCTCGAACTCTGCTTCGGTCATTGCCTTGCCCTTGCGGCTGCAAGTGTATGCGTACATGTAGAGAACACGTCAGGTGGTGAGCACGATCTAATTTTAAACGCACGCTTTAGCTAAAATTGTACGTGCCGATAACAGTACATTTAACCTGAAGTACTGTACTTTCACCTGCGTGCACTAGGTACAGCCAAAGCTTCCTTTTCTTTCTTACCTGGCTCCGGCTCCAGGGAGTCCTGTTCCGGAGGACCCTTCAAGCTGTTGCAGCTGCACTTGGGCCTGCACATCCTTGAGCTTTTGGTGGTACTCGGCCTCCATCTCGTGAATTTTCCACTCGAAATCCTCTATCATGGTCTGTTCCAACTCGCAGGCGATGGCACGGTGGTACTCGATCTCCTTCTCGGCAGCCTCCAAGATCTCTCGACGCTCCCTGGCAGCGGCCGCAAGACTCGTCTCCAGCTCCACTATCCGTTCTTCGGCTGCGGGGTCTTTCACGGGGGCAGGCGCTGCATGCTCTGGGTTCGCCGCAAACTTGACCGTCTTCTTCTTGGACGACTCCAACTTCTTCTCTGCGTCTTTAAGCTGTTGTCTCAGAGTCTCGATTTGGCTAGTCATCTCAGCTTCTTTGGTCTGGAGATCACGAGCAATGTTCTCCTTGTCGGACTTGAGACTGGCGACATCCAGCTCCGCAGCTCTCAGCTGCAGGGAGAAAGCAGCCGACTCAGTCTGCGACCTCTTGAGCTGAGAGTTAAGCCCCTCCAGCTCAGACGTCCGTTCACTGAACTCTCCTTGCAATCTGTCAAAGTTGGCCTTCCAGTTTGCGCACTCTCTCTCACTGCTTTCCAACTGACTAGAAAGTTCCTCCAGGTCCTTGAATGCCGAGGCCTCCTCTTCGCTGCGAGGCACCAGGCTGTTCTTCTCGATGCCCTCCACGAGCTTCTTCACGCAGGCTTGCGACTTCTTGTGGCCAATGTCCTTCACAACTTTTCTCAGGTCCCGCTCTATCACTTTGATGGCCTTGCACAGGTCCTCCTTTTCCCTCTTGAGCGACTGTACCTCTTTCTTGAGGTTGCTGATCTCGCTCTGCGCCTTCTTGTCACTTTCCGCCTGTTTTGTCCTAATGCTGGCCTCCAGGTCCCTGACCTTCTTCGTCAGGTCGCCCTTGCTTTCTTCTAGATCTTTCACCTTCGTCGTCAGGGAAGTTTTGTCCCTCTCCAACGGCTTGATCCTGGCTTCGGTCTCCGCCTTCTCCTTCTCCAAACGCGAAACTTTCGACTCCAGATCTTTTCTGTGTCCCTCCCCCTTTTTCAGTTTGTCCTCGTGTGCTCTGATCCTCTCGGACGCCTCCTTGGCCGCGTGTTCGGCTGCCCTCAGCTGCTTCCTCAAGGAGTCCGTCTCGGCCAACGTCGTCGTCTGCCGAGACTTGAGTTCCGCCACGCTGCCTTTCAAGCGGTCTCGTTCACCCATCAACCCGTTGATTTCCACTGTGCGCTCCTCGATCCGCCGTATGGCGTCGTGGCGCAAGTTGGCGCACTCAGACTCCAGGTGCGACGAGCGCTCACCGAGTTCATCGGCTTTTCGCGCAGCGTCCGCTCGTTGCCGCTCGCACAGCTCGAGCTTGCGTCTTGCGGAGTCCAACTCCCGCCGCGCCTGCGTCTCCTTCTGGCGTGCGTCGTCCAGCTTGAGTTGGAGCTCCTCCTGGTTCTTCTCCAAGACGTCGCACTTCTTCCCCTGGCCCCTGAGCGTCTCCTCCAACCGCTTCTCCGTATCAATCTTGTCCGCGCTGAGCGCCTCCACCTTGGCAGCAAGTCGCACGCGCTCTCCTTCTGCCCGCTCGAGTTCCCCGCGCATCTTTTCCTTCTCGTACCGGCCAAAGTTGTTCTCCCTCTTTTCGCCCTCCAACCTGGCGAGGTTCTCCCGGAGGCGGTCCCGCTCAGTCTCAGCCTCGTCCCGCTGCCGAGATGCCTTCTCCCTAGCCACGCTGGCCTCTCGTCTCTCGCGCTCCGACTTGGACAAGGCGTCATCCTTCCTGGCCAGTTTGGCCGCTGCCTCCGTCACCTCGGCCGCCAGCTTTTCCGCCCTCGACTTGTGCTTGGCCGCCTCCGACTCCGCCGCCTTGGCCCTGGTGTCCGCCTTACTCTTGGCCTCTTCTCTGGCCTTCTTCAGCTGATCACTCAGGCTTTTGTCCTTCTCAAGCAGCTTCTTCTTAGCTTCGTCATAGTCAGTAGATAGACGGGCCAATTCTTCCTTGATTTGTCCCAGGGTGCGCTCAGCCTCTGCAGACTTTGCTTCAGCCAGAGCTTTCTCTTGTTTAATGCCGGAGATGACGTCGTCAGCTCTCTGTAATTCCAGTCCAACTGCTTCTCTTTCTTGTGCGAGCTTAGAGTTCTCGCTGTCTCTAACTTTTTTTATGTCCAGCTCCAAATTCTTCACCTTTGTCAACAACTCATTGTTGGCGGACTTTTCCTTGGACAACTCCTTGTCCAACGCGTCAGCTTTCTTCTTGGAGCTCTCCGCCGCTCTTCTGGCAACCCCCAGCTTGGTTTCTAATGAGTCAAGGTCTTCTTGCCTCTTGTCCTCGGTGCTCTTCACTTGAGTGCGGTACTTATTGAAGTCCTTCTCCACCGACTGGAGCTTGGTCGTGGCCGTCTTCAACTCCTGCTCCTTGTGTCCGAGCCTGTCCTTTGCCTCCTGCAGGCCTGTCTTCACTCTCTCGTTCTCTTCTTCCAGCTTGGTCATCTGCTTCTTGCTCTCGATGGCCGCTCTCTCGAACTGTAGCTGCATCTTGGAGAGCTTCTCTTCCAGCTCCTTCCTGTCCTGCTCCTGCTTGATTGCTGCGGAATCTCTCTTCGCCTTGTCCGCCTTCAGCGCCGCCCTCTTCTCGATGTCGTACTTGTCCAACTTGTCCTTGAGATCCTTGACCATAACCTCGAGCTCCCTCTCTGCCTGCTTGCGCTTCTCCAGCAAGGTCTGGATGTTCCTCAGGTCGGACTCAGCCCTCTGCTTGTCCTTCTTGGCCGCAGTCAGACCTTCTTCTAGCTGCTTCTTCTCAGCCTCTAAGGTCTTGACCGTGGCTTTTTCCTTGCCGATGACGTCCTGTGCGTCCCTGCTCACATTGGATGCGTTTGCCAGGAGCTGTTCGAGCCGCTGTACTTCACTCGAGCTTGTCTTTTCCGCATCATTTAGCTTTGACTTCAATTCTGCCACTTCTAATAGCAATTGCTCTGTCTTTTTCACAGCCTCGTCTCTTTGGTTGGCAGCTTTCTCGAAGTCCTTCTTGTACTTTAACGCAGTGTCTGAGGCCGCCACAGCCTCTTTCCGCGCTCTGGTGGCGTCGGTCTTGAGGCTGCCCTCGGCGTTCCTCATCTTCTGGGTCTCGTCCATCTGCCTGTCCAGCTGAGATTTGGCAGCTGACAGACTGTCGGTGACGTCGTTCAGCCTCGTCTGGGATTGCTTCAGCTCGGCCTCCTTCTCCCTCAGCTTGATGTTGGTCTCGGTCAACTTCTCGGTGAGCTCCGTTCTTTCCTTGGACAACGTCTCGGAGGCTTTGGTGAGTCTGTCGACGTCCGCCCGCACGTTGCCCATCTCCAGCTTGAGCTTCATGTTGGCGTCCGCGAGCGCTTTGGTGGCATCGTTGGCCTTGGACGACTCAAGTCTCTGCCTCTCCAGAGTCTTCACCTTAATCACTAACTCTTTTTTCTCACTATCGAGTCTCTCTCTCTCCTTCGTTTCCTTGGCCAGATTCAACACGGCCTCTTCCTTCTCCTTCACCACTGATTCCGAGTCAGTCTGGATTTTCTCCAAGTCTCTTTGCATCTTCTCGTGCTTCTTCGTAATTCGCTCACTGGCAGCTTTTTCCTGCTCTGTGCGCTCCACCCAATCCCTCTTCTGGCGCTCGGCCTCGATGATCTTCTTCTGCCACTCTTGTCTCTCCGACTCCAACTTGGCGAGCTTCATCTGCTGGCTGTGGCAGACGTGAGCCAGCTCCTCCTTCTCCTTGAACACACTCTGCAGGAACAGCTTCTGGCGCTTGATTTGCTCCGCAAAGTCCGCCTCTTCTTTTTCCAAGAGGTCAAGAAAGTCAATGTCTCCTCCTCCCCCTCCATTGGTCCCATTGGTCACAACTCCGTTGGGAACAGGACTCTGCAGCCGAGGAGTTGGACTCTTGAGTCGTCCGGGCTCCCCAAATTTGCTGATCCTCTCGCCCTCGATCTTCTCCACTGGTCTCCTGTTGTCGTTGTTGTTGTTGTTGCTGCTGCTGCTGCTGCTGCTGCTGAGGGCGGATGAGTTTTCCGACTGCCTGAACGGGGCACCCACCGAGATCTTTCTCTGCATCAGAGGACTGTTGGCCTTGGGAGGGGCGAATGAAGGCGGTGGAGGCCGGAATGCTGGAGGAGGACTCTTCAAAGCCGTGGAGCGACCTGAAGAGGTGGAAGACATGTCTGTCTGGCACCCTGTGTGTGTCTCTTGGCCAAGTGCTGAAGGTTGCCGTTTTCTCAAGTATGCGGCCACGTCGGACAGGCTGGCGCTGGTCCTGAACACCGAGTGTAGTCCTATCAAGCCACCAATTTGCTCTTGTCTTCTCTGCACGTCTTTTTTTCTAAAGAAGGAAGCGGTGAGTAGTGGGGCATTAAAATTCTTCAAGTCTTCTTCGTCGCCGTCACCGTCGCCGTCGCCGTCGCCGCCGTCGGCCGCCGCGTGGGGGTCGTCCTCTTCTTGCTTTCTCCTGCCTCGTCCGTCTGGAAAGAGAAGAGCTGATTTTGGCTCCTGCCGTCGAAGTGGCCGCCGCAGCAGCCGCCGCCTTCTTAGTAGTGAAAAGTTGCATGTGGATAGGGAAGAGATGCCGAAAAGGTGAGATGGGCGATAGCGTGAACATTCTGTGCAAGAAGACGTTGCCTCAACCCACCTATTCACACAGCTTTCTCTCTCAGGAGCTGCACGTGTACAGGGTGAACAGCATGGATGGAGTCAGATTTGTTTGGTCATTGTTATTCCACTGACAACGTTAAGAGCTGTAGAGGCAACAAAAACAACAGCAGCAACTAGGTGTAAAAGGTGCTGGGGGAGGACAAAGTGGTTTGTCTGCCTTGACCTCAAAACATCAATGTTTTTTTAGGAGGGAAAGAGCAGAGTTACTTGCATCTCTAATCAAAACATCACTGTTTTGTAAGAAAACTAAAATTTCTTCAAATTTATATCTGTGTGAGAATGAGCTTATGATCCAAATGGTTTGGTTCTTCCAATGAGCTACTTTTAAATACGAAGCAATGGTACTGAGCCGTTTTTTATGCCTACAGTGGGTTTCCACTGTAGTAAGCACGTGACGTGGAGCTCGCTATTCATGAACAGCACACAAAGGCTGTAGTTGCATCAGTGTGCGTGAGCCAAAAATGAGCATGAAGGCATCTCGTGCTGCACCTACAGGGGTCAGTTCTGCACCAGGAAGGTGTACCTGGACCGCCAGGAGAGGCCCGTGCGCAGGATGTGGAACCGATGCCTGAAATAGGAGGAGCATTTGAATGATGAATCCGAAAATGACCGGGGGAATCACCTCACCGGAAAGAAATTTTGGCTGTGTCAACCCCATCTGCGCTTGTGGCGTCACTCTCGGGTGCTCCTCGTGGGCTGCCCCGCCGGGAAAGCCGTCATCATGAGGTGCAGGCGGACCTCCTTGACCTGTGCCAAGATTCTCCTGAAGGTTGAGCTGTTGCTGCTGCATCAGAACTCTTCGGCGTCGTCGGCTCAGAGGCGAAGGGGTGGAGGAGTGGGCTGAAACAACGATAAAAAAGAGCAAAGTGGAGCGGAGCTCGATCTTATACTGCAGATGGATGGCAAAGCTACGCTTGATGGCAGGAGAAAATAGAAAAATAGAGCTAAAAGGACTTCTACTATACGGACTAAGAATGCTTTATCCAATAAACTCTATTTATAGTGAAGATGACTTGGTATGTTTGTAAGAAAGTACAATGTTACTCTTGTGTAGTCTCGTAACACTTACGTAAGTGCACATATTCACGTACAGACTGCATAATGAATGCAGTAGTCTCTGCTTAATCAGGGTTTTCGGTTAGAGGCTTCATTCTGACGTACAAAATCTGCATAGCTGTGTGATAAACGTGACTTTCCCGCTCAAAAGTGATCTCAGCTTAGCGGAGACCACAGTACCTTAAACTAAGTACTTCATCATACGCGTCAGTTTCGAAAAGTTGCACAATACACGCGATGTCGGATTTCGCAGCATTGACAACCCGAGGGCGGGCGGGGAAGGAACACCCATTGACGACCCGACGGTCGTCATGGTGCTGCAAAATCCGTCATCACGTGTACTGTGCAACTTTTCGAAAATGGTGGTTGTAGTTGGATGGTGCACATTTCGTTTCGAGCCTGTCGACCTCACTTTCTCGCCATCCTGCTCGTCCTCAGACGTCCCGACCACCTCAAAATGGAGACCCAGTTCCGTAGCATGTGGTAAAGTACTTTACCACACGCTCCAGTTACTTTATCACCCGCTCCAGTTCCTTTATCACTCGCTCCAGTTAATTTATCACATGCTCCAGCTGCTGTCGCGCTGTACAGCTCTATTTGATCGCACGCTCATAGAAAAAGGAACAGACGAGCAGGCAAAATATGAGACGTTGAGAACATAAATGACCATTCTACGCAGTGGAAGCCGGTTGTAACGAAGTGGGGGTCATACATATCGCCAATTATGGCCCGCCCCAGTGCATAAGCGGTTTCCACTGTATCGTCCTTATACACTTATGTCTCGCACTTGAGATGTGCACAGAACTCCTGTGGTGTTCGTGGTACTGTATTAAGAGTGGACTGTTATGTACTCCTGGAGGATGCATGTCAAGTTGTCGACTGTTGTGGTACTTTCGGTCCGTATCGCACGGTTGTGAGGAGGCTTTGCATGAGTTTAACTGTAGCCATTGATGGTGAAAGCCTTCGACTTTCAATCGTTGGCACTGTGAGATCTTTTGGCGTCTGATTTCTGAGCAGATTCCTGGTCTGAGTGTGCAATTTGATGCGGAACCCCTAGTAAGTTAAGTAACAGATAAGGTTGCTGAATGATCACCTCGTCTCCGGCCTCGGCCTCGTCCTGCTGCTAGGAACTCCGACGGCCTGAACAATCTCCTCAGGGGGGCTTCGGAGCCACGGTCACGTTCAGATGGATCCATCCTAAGAAGAGACTCCATCAGTCACACAAGTACTCAAACACATAAGTACGGTGGAGCCTCTCTTATGACCTCACGAGGTTGGGACCGACCGAGGGCTCAGAGTGTAGTGTGTACTTGGGCTGCTCACAAGGTTGGCCTCCGCTATCTGTCTTGCCGCGTCTTTGGACAAATGTCTCTTTACCATGTTCTTCTCTGACACAATTCCTGAAATTCCTCTTGCCAGCTCGTTCGGGGCTGTGCAGCTCCCCTCTCTGACAGCTAATGGAAAGTCAGTCCGATCTGGAAAGTCTCTTGCATCCGGATCGATGCTTCTGACACAAATGCCTCATTGAGACCCTCGTGAGAGGCGCGAGACAGAGCTCGATCTATTGTTCACCGCGTGCACCTCGAACCTCTCCACGTTGCAGGACGTCGTGCGCACGCTGAGATGAGTTGGAGATACAGCAGTGTCAGTACTATTATGGCATATTATAATAATAACACTTGCAGGTGCACCCAGGCGAAAATTAGCAGGCTGCCGAAAAAAATGAAGACTTAGTACAATCGTACACGTGCACGATCATTGTAGGACATTTAATGATTGTAACGTCAATGAAACCCAACTTTCTTTCGTATGTTTCCATCCTGATCAGGATGTTTTTTTCTCTGCTTTTGTCCGCATTAGGTTTGCCCCAGACACTCTTTAATTAAAGTTAAATGTCTTTGTTCTGAGGCACTTGATCCTCCCGGAT
>JAAUXU010107803.1_pt1 | contig 10317 bp, 23 predicted proteins | sample 7278151 | NCBI WGS metagenome assembly JAAUXU01 (sample SAMN14350113, study PRJNA611818) | marine sediment metagenome | isolation source: surface marine sediment (1.8m) | place: French Polynesia: Moorea | collected 2018-08 | reverse complement strand
GTCAAAGTGATGGGCCACTGTCTGGAGGATTCGTTCCATGCAGAAATCCCACTCAAAAATGACTCCACGCAGTCTATACACTCAGTTTCCCCTCACTGAAATTACTTACGCCAAGGTCTGTATATACTGTTTTTAAAATAGAAAGCCTTTTCTATCATTAAAAAATTTGCATTTGCATCAATAAAAAATCTTTTGTCCTTGAGTCTCCAAGACCATAGAGATGGGAAGGCAGACCAAGGTGGCATCAAAGAACTTGAATGTTTGGGTGCCAAGTATGGGGACAACAACTTTGCGTGAGTTTGTGCAGTGGAGGGACTTCATCTGGAGCACAACCACTGATGGCAATGCTTCAGTAGAGCCACTGCTCTTGTCTGTCCCTCAAGGCCTCAACTTGCACAAACGGTTGGAGATCAGAACGATCAAGGTGCCGACCATTGCCAAGCTCTAGGATAGAAGCAAAAATGTCGTGAAGCTGGCTTTCCTGACGCACTCTCAATGACTTATTAGTATGTCATTCAGATGTTACCTTTTTTTTGGGGGGGGGGTTAGTTTATACAAAAATATGCACAATCTGTACAGTCCGTCTAAACTTTAGGAAAGAAACATTTGTATTCTTCCATAAAGCATTTTCAGTGATAGGAGAACAGTTCAATCAAACTCAGTGAGCAAAGCAATTGTGATTACATCAAACGTTAAATTTAGAACCTGCTCACGTCGAATCTTCACTGCACCACTCAACATTTTCGAACTACACATTTAACATCCGTCCTTAGGCAGCGGCGTCTAAAGCGCCTCTTGCTCGAAAACGAGCCGCGGCCGTCGGATCGCGGCCTCCATCAGCCGCGGCCTCCAGCGGTGGCCTCGGTACGGGCGCGGTGCGGCGTCCCGGAGCAATACGGCATCTTCTACGCGCTCGGCAGCGCTATGGCTCTAGAGGGTGTCCTCAGCGGCTGCTATCACATTTGTCCCACCAAGGTCAACTTCCAGTTCGACACGACCTTCATGTACGTCATCGCGGTCTTGGTCTTCCTCAAGGTCTACCAGGTCGGCGGTACCTGTTAACTGTAATGTTCCAACAGCTGCAACTGTGGACGACTTTTCAGTTTCGCCACCCGGACATCACATCGAACGCTCACATCGTCTTTGTAATCATTGGGTTGGCCCTAGTGGCCGAGGTGGCCGGATACTACTTTAACAAGTTTGTATATGACATGTACAGAATCTATCTTTGCGCAATACTGCATAGAATCCTTCTGTCAAGTCTCCTCTTCTGGACCATCTTCGTGGCGCTCTACTTGTCCGTGATCATCACCTTCACCATCCACACCTACTACAATGGGATGTGCAGGTTTGCGAAGCCCAGAGAGAAAGATTTCTTCTTTTTTTATTGAAAAAAAAATCAGCATGTTCTTGGCCTCCTGGCGAGAGATGCTGGACGACGCGAGGAGGAAGAAGGACATTAAGATGGTCCTCAGGCCAACCAGGGCCAGCAAGTTCATCCTCAGCCTCGCCGTGATCGCCATCAACTCAGCACTGGCAAGCTATTTTCTCTGGACCAAGACGCCAGGTAAAATTGTCAAACTTTTCTCAGTTTGCTTTCCAAGGGGACTTTCGGATGCCTGATTCGGGGCTGCAGCTTTACACGGAAAGTTTAAAGCTCTATAAAGATGCCTCAAAATGTGTGCTTTCCTTTTCTCAGGCGTTTCTCGCTACCTCCTGGTCATCGTGATGGCCAACATGATGTTGTACATCGCGTACTACTGCGGCATGAAGGTGTTCTACCACCTGGTCCACAAAAAGTCCAACGAGGCCATCAACGCCGTGTGCATCGTCTACTTCTTGCTCTCCCTGGTCTTCATGGCCGTCGGAGTTGTCTTCTTCTCTAAAGAGCTCAAGAACTCGGCCTTGTTGCCAGCTGAGTCCAGGTAAAGCCAAGTTTTTCTTTTTCATAGCCAGGGATTTGGCTGAAATCCTCATATATCCTGATGTGAGCAAAATCCTGTTGTACAGGGTATAACAAAAATTCAATCTCCCCAACGTCCCAGCCAAGCAGCCGGTTCTATTACACTTCCTTTGTCAGCATTTAGTGACGCACCCAAAATGCAACATTGTGACAATCCTGAGTCTGAGAGACAGGATGAATGAGCGAGTGGGCCTTAAGTCTTCTATCCAATGGCGAACCCCAAAAAAGGTCAAAATCGAACATTCTACTACAGCCAGTCCAGCAGTGGCCTCAGATAAGTGGCCTCAGATATGGGAGATGTAGTTTGGAAAGAAAACAATCACAGTCTATGTAGCGATCGCCGGATTAATCTATCAGATGGACGCAACGAGAACAGTCAGAGAATTGGCCGAATTTTAGCCAGACAGGAAGGAAATGCGCGAATTTTCAGGGAAGGTCCCTTCCCTCCGCAAAAGCCGCACTGCACTGCAAACCCTGAAGGAAATGAGATAAAGGATTGGCTCTGTATGATCTTCTCAGTTCATCTGCAGCTGCTGCAACAAAGACACTCGATCACTTCTCTCCGAGAAGTCTTTGTAATTCTGCTGAAATGGTTGTCAGACACCAAAGGCTGTTTTGATAGGAAAAAAGGAGAGCATATTTTAAGACATAATACAGCGAAAATGTCTATTTGGGCCCTATGTCATGTCAACGAATGAGTCGATCAAGTTGCTCCGCCAAGAAGTGATCGTTCCATCCACTGCGTTACATCACTTGTGTTTGTGTGCACGTTGTGTGTATTTTATGTGTTTGCTGTGTGTCTTTTATGTGCCTGTTGTGTGTTTGTTGTATTTCTTTTGCGCCTTTTCTGTGTGTGTTGTGTGCCTGAGTGCGCGCTTGCTTCACCTCGAGAGTAACTCAGGCTTTTTGCAAACTGCGTCGCAGAAAATTGCTAATTCTATGCTTGAATGCCACGTTCCGCTGGAAAGTATATTAAGTATTAATTATTCAAAAGTGTCCCCTCAACGACACTGAATAGAAAAAGGATTTGGCTGAAGGCTTCCCTGAGCAGCTGCGGCCTCACATTCCTTGATATCTGATCAGCTGGGGATCGGGTGGTGCCACACAGGAGCTCAATGGTGCCACAGGCTGCTGTTGCCAGGTGTTCAGTCTCTTGGTATAAGCGGTTAGTGACAAAGTCAGCTGACAACGCTGATCGCTCATCTGGTGCAGCAGTGGAACTTCTGTTGTTGGGGAATTTATCTGCGGACAGGGACAGATTTTCCAAGTAGTAAAAGGCCTCTGACATGGGGGATTAGAGGAGAAGTCTAACCCGGATAAAAGGAGCTTTGATCCCTCCAAGTTGTGTTTTCCAGGGCCATTTTGCCAAGCTTTTGCCTGCAGGTGAATGGAGAAGGTATTATTAGCAAGTGATTCACAAAGTTTTCAACTTGTGGATGCAGCTGATGCTGCAAAGGTTTTTGCAGCCAGACCTGAGACATGTGACTCTTGAAGATCTCTTGTCAGGGAACAATACAGAATTGTTTCATCTTTCTCACATGAAAGGTCTGGCATATCAAGTTTTCTCTGCACTCAGCAACAGCCATGGATATGTCAATTGTAGCGGCTTTCACTCAAGACGACTTCCAAAGAGTGGAACAAAGTATCGCAGCTGTTGTGCTTCTAAGACTTTTATAACGTCCAGGCTTCTTCAGTCCAGTCTGGCCCTATTTGGTGCAGAGAAATCTGTATTTCAGTGGCATAAATCGTGCCATTCAATCGTGTCAGTGTCATGATTAGGCCAGGATTAGCCATGAGAACTTCATCTGTGCGTGACCTGGAGCTGAATTTTGTCCTTGATGCACTCTGGGTTTCATTCAACTCTTCTCAATCCCCTGGACAAGATCACTTCCATTCCTTGGTGTGGAGAGAGAAGCACAAGGGGCAAGGAAGTTCATGTCAGAAGCTGATATCCCAGCATGGACTAGATGGCGGCCACAGTTGCTTCGGTCAAAATCCGTCTGGCCCAAGTCTACAACCTCGCAGAGGCTAAATAGGGTTCTCTTCTCCATTTTGCATCAAGACGAGAATCCCCAGGTCATACCTCTCCAATGTCCAGTTCCTGACAGCTGCAAGATGACCTTTTGATAATTTTCTCAACTGTTGACTGTTGTGCCTGGCTTGAAGCGGCCATCTGAGGCCACGAGGCCAAAAGGGTTCTTTTTTTTGATGTGGTTTGTTCTCCTTTCCCTGTTGGCAGCTGTTGAGTCCTTCATACTGACAGTGCAATGACTGTCCCCACTTTTAAGAACTCTCACTTAGGGGTTGCTCATGGTCTGGAGGAGGTTTGGACAATGCTGGGCTGAAGCAACACAGGCAAGATTACAACATAGTGATAAATGTCGAGCTCTTGACAGCCTGCAAGGAGACTGGATTCATAGGCTGACAAAGTGATGTGAGCACTGAGATACGCGACCCCGCAGATGGATTGGATAGGGGCTCCAGCTCCAATGGTGTCAGCTGCTTCCATGTCTGGCAGCTTGGTAGGATGACGGTCAAGGTTCTTCCAAAAGAGATGAAGCTGCTCACGACAGCACCTGAAGAGCTTCATCAATCTTTACTGGAAGAGGGCCTTGAACAAGCCCTCGACCAAGTTGCAAGCTGGTGTTTGCCATGGTCCGAGAGGCTTTCCAGTAAATCTAGCTCGAAATAGATCGTGTTTTAGGTCTACTAATATGTTCATAACTACTTATGTTCATAAAGGCCTCAGCCAACAGTGATAAAGCCTTTTCTTTCCAGGGACAAGAACGGTCCCTGCGCATTCTTCTTCTTCGACAACCACGACATTTGGCATTTCTGCTCCGCCGGAGGCCTCTTCTTCAACTTCATGATGATCCTCACCTTGGAGGACGAGAACCTGGACACCGAGTGGGAGAACATTGACGTCTTTTGATCTGGTGCCAAAGCAATCACGGGCTCAAACTGTGTATGTGTGTACATCCTTCACACCTCGAAATGTTAGGTCAGACGCTTAAAGATATGTGAAGTCAACTCCGAGGTTCATATAAGTAATAAATTCAGTAAATTTCACGTCATAAAAACGTTCTGTTGATGCACTGAATTTTGCCAGAACTGAACTGGGGGCGGGCCAATGATCCAGAGCTCACTGTACTCCGGTTGTTTTCCTTTAAGATCATCGAAAAATGTGTCCTCTGACTCTGGCATTGAAGCAAAGAAAGTTCTTGTCCGACCTCGATAATACAGTGGAGCCAACTATTGGACATTCTCCCTCTCAAAGTGCCCTTGGCAAAAGCTTTTCCGAAGCTAAATATCCAACTGGGGGATCAGTTTCGGTCTATTAAGTTACTTCATATACAGTTGCATTTGTAGAAGACGTAAATTTTAAATCTATCGTTACATTTGCCTTCTCCCGACTTTACAAGCAAAATCAGCTGTGTCTATTCTTGCATGTAAACTTTTACTTGTACCCGACAATGCTTGAGTACAGAGCACGAACTCCCATCCCAACTCGTCTCCATTCTGGATGGGTAAAAGAATTCGTAGGATCCTTGAACTGTGGCAACCCTGCCGACGAGACGAGGGGAGCGGGCGGACTGTCATAGCCGGCGAACTCGAGAGCTCGGGGCAGGACTTTAGGGAGGACAACCGAGCTGACCCACAGGAACCCCCTGCTCCCGTTGAGGAATGCCGTCCTGCCCTGACCGGGTGTCAATTGGCTCGGATTCACCTCGGGCTCGTCGGGGGTGTGCGGGTGAAAGGTGAGTTCAGAGCTGGCAGAAGCGACCGCCGAAGCGGTTTCTGATTTCGGGCATGGAAGAGTACACGAACTGGACCCCAGCCTCAGTCCTTCAAGTACAAAGTGGCGAAGTGGATCTTGTGAGCGAGGTACGAGCTGAAGCAGTCGAGGCCCTGGCTCGGAACGAGGCTGAGGCTCACGTTGTCTAATGCCGCAGACGAAAAGTAGTTCCGTCTGCTTGAAAAGTTGGAAAATTGTCTTTCGAAACTATCACTCAAAATTTTAGCCATAGTCTCAATACTTATTTTGGATGAATCCCTATAGAGAGAGAGAGAGTGCGAGGGCCCTACGTACGTGTGTCTGTCTGTCTGTCCGCGGCCGATTTCCTAGCTTTTGCGGCCGATTTCTAGACTTTGCCTATCCATTTTCAGTTCGGCCAATGTGCTTAGACCTGATTCAGAAAAGATTCTTGCACACTAATGCGATGCGTTTTGTTTGCATGCGGAAGTGTCACCCGGTGGCTCTCTTTTTGTAGCTTCACAGCTCCTAACAACCTCTCAACCCGGACTCGGGGTTTTTGCGTGATGGCGCATGGCGGCCCCGGGGGGTGAATCCTACTGTGTACAGTCTGTACAGTACAGTACAGTCTGTACAGTCTGTACAGTACAGTACAGTCTGTACAGTCTGTACAGTACAGTCTGTACAGTCCGTACAGTACAGTCTGTACTGCAGATGTCCGCAATTGCTACACCGTTGGACGAAAATCTGTAGATGACGCATTTTACATCTTGAACAGTGATGGCTGCAGAGGAAGAAGTTTGCGTCTCAGAAGGATCTGCCATTGAGGCTTGGCTGTGGACTCTTCGGTGGCTTTAGGTACATTGACATACTCAAGACCCTGAGATTTGTGTTAACATATGAGGTCATCAAAAGATCTGTTCCAACTCAGCACGTTTGAGTTCAACATATAAGGTGACGTCATGCTCGACGAAATTACTTGCAGGAAGGTCGGTATAGTCTTTGCGAACCTTGATAAGCACTGACACTCCACAGATGTCGTAGTTATCTCTATGCTTATGTTGGAAATGCGACATTGGAGCTCTACTGCTGATGTAGCATATGCAACGTTGGACCTCCGTTGTGGCCTCGAAACGGCCTCAAACGCAAAATACTATGTATATGACTTCCCTGGCGCGTGAGAAGTAGCGTCTGTTGACCAGGTTTGGGGACGATCGGTGCAGCGGTTGGGGCGCCCATAGCATGACAGAGGCACATACGGACCTTACGCTCCTCTATATGTGCAATCCACATGTGCAGTTTTTTGACATGCTACACTTGCTGCAAGGCTTCATTTGAATGGATTCTAGTCAAATGATCAAATTGAAACACTGAGCGGTTTTGGGGTCCCTTCTCTGCCTTCAAAGCTACTTGAGGATGCTACGTCAGCATTTCAAATTAGACCTGCGTAGCTACTTTCTCGATGCAAAACTGCAGTCAAATGAAACTGAAAACAAAATGTGCTTAGCTTCGCCTTCCCAATGTGAAATCCCTATTATGTTCATGTAGCTACACCATTGCCATTTCGTATTGGGTAACAAAGCCAAGTCGCACTCTGCAAAATTCCAGAGTTTTCCCGTGTAGGTCTGGCCTAATATAAAGATAAATGTGTATCTATGCATCTGAAGGAAAAATTAGCTTTCAAAGCGCACTTGAAACATTTGAATATAAGTACTTTAAGGGTTTTTATTCTGTGCACTGTCTGGGAAAGGTCACGGGGCAGTGGTAGTGGGCGCCGGTGGTAAGGGTTGGGCCACTGCCGACGTGTACAACATCGGTCAGGTGTACGTCGTGTATAACAAGGGAGGTGTAGAGCATGGCAGAGGAGTGCGACATGCCCAAGGTGTACTAAGTAAGGCCTTCTGTGCCAACTGCCTCTAGGCTGGACTGGACGGATTGGACGTTTTTGTCTGGCCAAACCGCATCCAGTCCCTAACTTCTGTGTCCAGTCCCATTCATTTTGGATCCAATCAAAAATCAGCTTAAAATGCTAAGTACAAGTTTCTTCAATCGACCCCAGCTGGAGTAGCCAAGACGTTAGCCCATCTCCACGTGCAGCCTCAGACCCGCGGCCTTCGCAGAATCAGTGGACGTCAGGCTGGACATTGGATTGGACTCAGGTTGGCATAACCTCACCTAAACATACAGCTTCCTCGCAGCACATTTCAGATAACTAAAGTTGCGGTTGTGCATTGCTCCAACGTACATCATTGAGTACAAGTGGACCTCGATGGAGTTTATATGTCCTCACTCATTTACTTCGTACATTGGCTACAAGCATGTTTGAGGTAACTCTCTCACTTTATCGTTTGCATCAGTTGCAGTCAGCTGCCGGAGGACCTGCAAAAACCAGACCCATTTTGTGCCTCGGTGTGGAGAGTCTCTCTGGTCTGAGGATCCAAGTCTCTGAAGTCTGGTTGTACTGGGAAATTGTGTCCAGACTTTGACTTGAATATCCTCCCACCACGAGAAAAGTGTTCTTATATCGCACAGATGATGAGGCATAAACAGGTTGCGGCAGAGTTGGTCCCTCCCTCCACTCTTGGGTCCCAGTGTTATAAATCTCAGTGTGACTTAAGTATTGCTCATCATAATTACTGTATCCTCCAGCCACGACAATGTCGTATCGGTTTGAGGAGAGAACAAAGACTTCTAGAGGCACTTTGCACTTTTCGTTGTTTTTTTTTTCCTGTGGGGGCGCCTTTTTCTTTTCAAGTGACAAAAGTGAAGTTCAATTTCAATTGTCATTTGAGGGCTGCATAAGAGGTGACTGATGAAACACATTTCCTTCTTTCATTCACTTTTTTACCGCTAAAATGTGTTAAAGAAATTAGATAGCATCGGTGAAGAACTATTAAAGAAGCCCATTTTTGTCAGCCCATTGCAGTTTTAAGTAATTTCATTCCTTTGAAGGCACTAATATTAAAAAAAAGCAGTGGTGGCTCATTTCTTGAAATCACTGGTACTACACTTTAGCATGAGCTGAAACTGAGCTAATACATGAGACCTTTGACAATGTGAATCACGTGTTTGGATCATGGCATTTTCCTCACATACCTCATTGATTTGACTCGTCTGAGACATCACATGCATTGTGTAAGATGGAAGAGCCAAGGACAAGCCTACCCCTAGAGAGCCCCCAAACGCCAACATCACAAGAAAAAGAAATTTCACAACCAAAAAAGCAAAAATCCAGCAAAAAAAAATATTGACTCACGAGTCTCCTCTATCCACGACTCCACAACCATGAGCATCTCGTCCTTGGGTCATGCCCGGCAGAGATTCAAATGCTCCAGTGTCATGGTCAAATCTAAATGCTGCCTTTTCATAACCAGAATAACGATTTCCTGAGATGAAGACAAATCCAGGTTCCACCTCCGCAGCACAATGACAACACATAGCATAAGGTAGTTGAGGTCCTTCAGAAAATTCCCCATTCTGATAAAACTCGGAGGTTTGTCCACCATCATCACTGTAATGATTGAACAAGTCACACACCCTTCATGTATGGCAGGGAAAATTCTGTCCATAAACTGAGTCCAACTTTTGCACACTTGAATATTTCATTTGGGGGTAGGTTTTTCAGCCTAGGGAGAATTCTGCAGTGCAGAAAGGCGTCAGCAAATCAAATGAAAAGACTTAGTACATTGTTGGTAGTTAATATTTGTTGTTACAATATTTGTACTATCACTGCTGCTCGCCATTTGCGTCCACTGTGTTGTCAGTTGGACCAACAGCAAGACTGGAGGAGGGGAGGATACAAAAGAGGACAGATGGAAGACAACTATAGCCATTAAATCTCCATCCAATCCTGATGTTGTAAAAATGAGTATGCAAATGTTTGCTCCCTTCATCAGTCATGAGGAGGAGTTCTCCCAGGACACCTCTCTGCTCTACCCACCCCAGGGCAACACTCTGCCTGCAACACCTTGCAGTCATACTATGAGGTATGTTCATTATTGATGTAATAATACGTTTCTCCTCCAGCAATCCAGTAACGGCCATCATTGAGTTCTGCTGCACTGGACCATATCCTTATGTGCTTCAAAATGTCTCCCAGGTCCATCCACTCTTCTCCTGCATACTTAAAGCATTGCTTGTACTCGATGGAAGTATCACCACCATCCCAACCACCACAGCAGAGCGCTGATTCGTCACTTTTGTCCCACACTGCGAAATGAGAATACTTGTAATTTGGCATTGGAGGAACTTCATTGCAATTTCTACTAGGAAGGGACCCATCCAAAGCGCCAAGGTCAATGACCTCAGCATCAGCCAAAGCACCACTATCACCGACACCACCACAGGAGAACAATGATGTGAGACCTGCACATAAGGTACAGTATGCAAATGTCAGACAATTCCTTGCACTGCATCATGTATAGAGGCCATCTTGGCTTTGGAGCTGGTCAAGTCTGCCCATACCAGGACGGACTATGAGAACGAGCCAGAAAATTAATGGACGAGTGAAATTGCAAGTCTGCTGGCGTATTAGTGCCATCAGTGTGAGCTGCAAGAGCTGCGGGCGTTCTTTGCGCTCTGTATGTGAAGGGGGGGGGTG
>JAAUXU010154180.1_pt1 | contig 10318 bp, 11 predicted proteins | sample 7278151 | NCBI WGS metagenome assembly JAAUXU01 (sample SAMN14350113, study PRJNA611818) | marine sediment metagenome | isolation source: surface marine sediment (1.8m) | place: French Polynesia: Moorea | collected 2018-08 | reverse complement strand
GTAGCTAAATTGTTCCAGAAGAAACCAAGGATACTCGAGCAATCCGACTTCTTCTCGCCTACCTTGGTTTTTGTGTGTAATTTTCTTTTTGCCACAGTAGCTTTCCTTTTCCGCCCACGCATTCGTCGTCCGGCCATGCAGCACCTGAGTGAATGGGGCTGAGCTCGCTGGGGTCCGTTCAACCTTGTGCACCAGGGGGGAAAGGAGTTCTGGCCGCAGTCGAGAGAGACTCGTCAGGACATGGAACACAGATTCAAGCAATCGGCGGAGGAATAAGAAACTCACCAGAGGTGAGGAGAGGAGTCAATGAAATTTTGCCTATGGTGTGGGGTCCATTCAAGCTCGACGTAGTCGAGCAGCACAAAGAAAAAGAGGAGGAAGAAAGCAACACCCTTACAAAGCAACAGGAAAGGCCGATGTGGTAGCTACACAGCGGAAAAAGCTTTTCTTCCGTAGGCCTTCCAGCTCGTACCTTGTGAGCCACAAAGAAAGCAGCCTATCACATCGCCGGGGTGAGGGGGGAGAAATATTGAGACAATCCTGATTCACGTCCATGTCCGTCGTGAGCCTGGACACGTCGACGAGCTTGAGCAGGGCCTCCTCTTTCTGTCGGTATTGCAGGTCGTGCACCGGACACTGACAGGGACTCAGAAATATTTCAATTCCAGGATGGACCCGCAAACATTAACATAATGAACACCACAAGACCTGCAGGGGAAAGTTCTTCCTCTTCGCCGACTCGATTTTGTACGTGGCTCCGCATCATCAATCGCACCGCAAGCATTTGCGTCACACAGGTTGCTTCATTAATGAAATGTATTTATGGCACAAGAAATCACTGTTGTGACACCGCAGACATGACGGACGCAAGTCAGTCATCATGATCAGTGAACGTGATCAGACACACGCACACATAAGGGGGAAGGGGGTACAATCATTGGACTGCGCTTCGCCATCACGCCCATGGGCCCCGGAAACGTCGCCACCGGCCTGTCCGGCGGCCAAATCCGGCACGAGACGAGGGCAGCGTGGGACAGCGGACGTTTGCCGAGGCCATCAGGCTAGCCGGAGGCGGCACCTTGGCCACGACCGTGCTAAACAAAGGATGGAAGGAGCTTCCACGAGCCCTTCCCACGAGAGCCCCAGTATGCCCCAGTGCTTTCTACCACCAGACTAATGTGTACTACAGAACTGAGAGGGCAGCCTGGATGGACGTTATGATTGACCTACCTCACACTCGGCGCCGCCGCATAGCACACCACGTTCATACGTTGGGCCGTCCACTTCTGCCTGATCTGTTATCACAGTATGTATGTCAACATTGAACTGGCCGCGTGCGTTGTGCGTGGTCTGGGCTGCCTGTGAAGCGATGGGACCTCTCCGTGGTGACCGTGCGGTGGACGCCCTCCGGGTGGCGTCGGACGCCTCAGTCTGCCACCCGGCGGGATTGCTGACCGTCGTCGACATGTCGTAGTCACAGTCCAAGTAAGGATGGTGGACGCGACGCTGACAGAACACGGGGTCAGGATCGAGGACACCTTTCTCAAGTGTAGCGCGGTCGCAAGGGCTGTTCGGAGAAAGTCGAGCTGGTCAGAAGAGGTCTGCAAGATAAAAGTTGCATGTTGCCCGGGCAAATTACAGGCTTACTTTATCAAAACAGTCGTAGAAACAGAGCTGAAATGTAGAGTAAAAAGGGAACTGGGGTAGAAGAAGATTCGCCATTTCTACCCTAAAAGGAGTCTCAATTTGATACGCAACTACGTAAATGAGCCATTTCTGGGCATCCACATTGAGCTGTGACTCTTTGAATGACCAACATTGGGTTGGAGTCACTCAGACATGGATGTACATGTAGATGTGTTTTAGGAGGAACCAAAAATGGCAGTGCGCAAGTGTTTCACTTTGGTATGTAGGAAAAGTATGTCTGATTGAGCTCAAATCTTAGGCACTAACAAATCTTAGGTGAGGTGTGGAGAAAGACTCGCTCCACATCTGAGATCAATCGGACATGCTTTTAGAACATAGCATTGATGTAGTCACACGTTCAACACAGTCACTGCTGTAGCTTAGTAGAGTAGTGATGTCTGGATGCGTGACTCCAATAGTGCTATGTAGTAAAAGTATGTCCGGTGGCGCTCAAATTTTAGGTGGTGACAACTTGCATATGGAGCTAGACTCGCTCCAATTTGCAACTTCAGGGGCTGTTTATTAGAAAAAGTCCTGGCACAACAGTAGCACTAAGCAAAAGACACCGGGATTGATCATTGAAGGCAAGTTCAAGTTGTTCATGGCCGACACACATATGTTCAGAGCCGAGCACCAGGGACACGAGACGAAGCAGTTCATCTAACATCAGGTATTTGACTACTTGGCAGCGTTGCGCAGTCTCCAGTGGCAGTGCCGGTGTCGCTGTTGTTGTTGTTCTCCTCCTCGTTAGAGCTTGAGCAGCAGGCCAACTTGCACGCCGTCAATGTCAAGCTCTTCATGTCGATGTTCCCGCTGTTCACGTCTGTTTTGGACAGCCAAGCCGAAGAAAGTCTGCGCTAAGCGGGTGAAAGCAGACGGAAAAGCCTCCACTAGAAATTACCCAGCAGAAAGAACTGCTCGAGGAGGACGAAGTGATTGAGTGAATAAATGGCGCGTAATCTGCCACGAGGCTTTCTCAGCATATCTCCTTCGTCACGTAATCCGCTCTTGGCGGGGATTACTGAGGGATAGACCTAAGGGTTGTGACCTTCCAAAGGGAAAGATAACATCCACTCGAATCCGACACAGGATGTTTTGCAGTCAACTTCCCGGCATCTTTCTTATTCTGCCGCGAGGACGGCAAACACGATACCGCTTGGACATTCTTATTGATTTAGCACAAGGTGTTTACACTAGCAATTGTGGGTATCTAGCTAGAAGAATGAAGAAAAAGTGCAGTACATAGGAATGGAAGCCTTGCCTGCCTTGATTTATGTACAAACAGCACGGAAGCAAGGCTGACATGCGTCGACTCGGTCATCACAGTGACCTCGAACAACATCCTGCGCGTCATCTTTCCCGCAGATCCTGGGCTCTCACTCACTCACGCACGCACGCCCCAGGACGAGGTCAAACTGATAATACTGACGTATCCGATCCGCCGTTACTTACGTTGCTTACGTTGCTAGCAATACCGTCCATTCAGCCATTCTCCCTGCTGTCTACTCTGCTGCGTGGGTACAACGATAAGCTTACATGAAGAATGAAGGAGGCGTGAAAAAGTTTAGTCCTTGCTGTATTTTGATGAGGTGCTACTACGACACACGAAGGCCTCTTCTGTAGATGGCTTTTGATAGAGTGTGCCGAGTATGGCACACGTAACGGAACAGTCTACAGTGTGCACCAGCAAGTCGGACCAGGCTGGCTTCAGACTGTTCGCCGGCGGCAGCCACGGCAGGACCGTGGGCGAGACGGTCAACCAAGGGTTGGCCAACACATTTTTGCCCGGGAAGCACAAGCAAAAACTTGAGTGTCCATTCTTCTCCACGTCCAAGGAGTTTTACTGGAGGTGGCAAACCTCTGGAGCGTTTTCACAGGTAGAGGAACTTCCAGACGTGCTGGGAGCCCAAGATCGCGATGGAAAAGATGGCCCAGGAGGACTTGTGGGGGAGTGGATGAATGTCTTCATGGCGGAAATGGTTAAGCACTTGTTCCTCCACAGACACTTGACCAGGTTCATCGACTCAGGAAACATGTCCATGGTCTCTTCGTGACCACGCTCCGAGTCAAGGCTGTCCCTCGCTGGCGTCAAGCAAATAGGGCATGGAAGATGGTCAAACTTAAGCTTGACTCACCCTGTACTTAAGAGCTATGTAGGCATGCAAAGATTAGTCCTCGATTTGCTGAGGCTCACTGTAGCTTACAAAGGGCATATGGCTCGCCTTTACGTAGTGTATGAGTAGGCACAAGTACACAAACATTTACGAAGCCACGTGCGTGCGTGCGTGCGTGTTGGACACAAGAGGACACGACGAGACGACCTTTTCAAACGCGTTCATCACGGCAATTGGAACCGTTTTTTCTCACCTGAGGCAACAAAGGTCAACCTCATTGATGTTAACACCTCCAAAAGGCCAAAGGTGGCCTTTCTTCCTAAAGAGAAACCTAATTTTTTTGTACAACTGTAAGCGCGCCTTAATCGAAGAGGTAACGAGACCCTGTCAGCAGCAGTTTTTCATCTTGGTGGAACTTTTTTGCAACAACATCTTTGGACCCTCTTGACGACCACCCAATAAATTGACTTTCGATCCATATTCTGACAAATGACCTTTACATAGGTCCGTCAGCACTACTTTCACTCAGCAAGCATAAATCAAAAAACTTTTTCGGAGGTTCACGACCGCCACGCAAAAATATGTACGTTGTTCTGTACATAGAAAGATAATCTGTCCTAAAAATAGAGCAATCGAATCCATGAATTATTCGTTAGCTTGTACACGTACACTTGTACACATATATGTACATACAGGGTCCGAGAGGAAAACTGAGTGGTCAGGAAATTTTCAAGTTCCTGCCCAAACCAGCACTGATGGCGATTGCTTCACTGTCAGATGAATTCAAGGGTTCAAACTGTATAGAAAATATTCGAGATAACTTCAAAAACAACCGAGCAAGAGTGAAATAGGCAGCATGTTCGACTTGTTGGATTACCAAATCCTGCAAAAGGCATCACCGAGATTTCGGGGTCGACAGGGCCATGATTTAAAGGCTTTAATCAAGGCCAGCAGTCAGGGTCTGCAGAGGGCTCCTGGGAGTGGCAACTGTGGGCTTAAGAGAACCTAAGCCTTCTTGACCGATCTCGAGACCCGGATCAATGGCGGTTCCTCAGGGAGTATGTTGTTGCCACGTAAAGGCCATGGATGTGTCCGAACTTTTGATGTGCCACGCTGTCCATGAAGACCTTGGCCATTCGTCCGGGTGGGCGATCGTCTATTGGACTAGAAGGCGCGAAAGACTTTTTGTCTACCTGAAGCATCATGAGTCAACAATCCAAATGTTCTCCAACAAGGAAATATTCCCTGGGGGCCAGGTGTACAACCACTGCAACCACCGCTTCACTACAGCCCCTAAGGATGGAGTCAAGATTTTTCAACTGAGCACCGACCCTGCCCAAGTGATGGTCCTTTGTGTCCTCGGATCTGACAGCAAAAAGGTGCCACCGTATTTCTTTCTGCCAAGTGTGTATTACTAGGTACTCAGATGCTCACGGCCTTCCCGCGGACCAAAGCCACACACCCCAGGATCAACTATGTCTGGCTGCTGGACAGAGCTCCAGCTCATATTGCTCACAAAATCCAAAAAATCTGCCAGAAGAACTTGGCTTATTTCGCGTCGAAAAAAAAGCCACCTCCACCCACGCCTGACCTCGAACCGTTGGACTTTTTCTTCTTGGGTGCCGTCGAGAAGGAGGTCAATGCTAGCCTCACACTGGGTGTGGAGGCCTTGAGGGCCAAGATCAGCAGTAAGGGGACCAGCTACCCGACGGCAGGGGCTGTGAAGGCACGTGATAGCTTCCGCTACCGTATCGAGTCCGTTGTCAAGGTCAGCGGAGGTCGCAGAGTGAGCAAAAGTAATGATTAATGGGTGACCTCGAAGACAAAAATATTAGTTATCGACCACAATTCAAGAAGAACACGTGTTTTTTTTTCAAAAAAAAAGAGAAGAAAAGAAAAACAGCTATTGCTCGTTTTCCCTTTCACACCCTGTACAGTATACAGCGCCTTTCTAACTACAAATTGACTGAGAAGAGCAGCAAACAACCGAAGAGAGTAAACAAATTCTTGTACACCAGGACTGCAGGCAGAATGTGAGAAGGAATAAATTGCTTCCCCACAAAGATTTGTCGCGACTAAAATTTTGGCATTAGGTCTTCAAGGCTCCAGTTGACGTTTTGCATGCAGATTTTCCCCTCCTCAGCCTTTCATGTTTTTTCCCTGCAGATGATTGATTGGGATCGTACCTTGACGAGAGGTATGAATGGCTTGGCGATCCCTGCGTCACCACGAAGGGATAATAAAGTCTGCTGCATCGCATGTGCACGCCCCCCTCGATTGTGAAGTCATCCTAGGAGCTGATCAATGTCGTCATCTTGCCAGACATGCACCAACTTATCTTCACTAGCGTAGTACGTATGCGCATCCATAAATGTATGACTCTGCTGGAGAAGGATGCACGTGTGTGTGCTTCATTCTTTGCTATCGGGGGGGGATGGATATTGCGCCAGATGCATGCACACGCATGCATCCGCTTAGCGAGAAGTGTGCACACGTGCCAGAGCTCACTTTACAGATAAAAGTGATGTGCTGACATTCACAAGTGGTGAAACGCCTGCGCCGCTAATTCGTAAATCCCCGGCTGAAAAAGCGTACTCACTCCCGCGAGGGCCTCCTACAGGCCTGCATCGACTTGAGCCAGATCAATCCGTGGGCAGTCAAGGCCAGAGGGACAGAGTCTGAGGTGCCAGCCAAGCAACCTGTCAACTTCCCACCAGTTTTAACGAGAAAGCTGAACGCAACAGGTCTCTTTCCCTCCTTGAAATGGTAGAACAAATGATATCATGCTGGGGAGGGCGACGGAGGCGTCTGTACCACAAATGGAACATCCTGCGTGCCTTTTCCACCCACGCCAGTCAGCCCCCCCCCTCCGGAATCACAATGAGCCGCAGGCGAGGAGGGAGGAAAGCTGCCATGAGCAAGGAGTCCCACCCACGCATCAGGAGCTGCTGCAGCTCTCTTTCAAGGATATTCGACCTGTTAACCGTTCCGAGCTACCACACAAGATCGAGGTAGAGAGCTCAAAGTCTCTGGAGAATGAGACAGCGAGGGGAAGAAATTCATGAGAATCTCCTCTTGCTATGGGAGTGAGGGAGAGAGCGCGCAAGTTTCTGATATCACTACGTCGTGCTGCTGCACCTATGGACCAAAGCAAATAGAACAGGGAAGAAAGGCCTCATGACACGTCCGCCTACATCCACCCACTAAACCAGGGCTGGACGGCGGCCGCCGCGGCCGCAGCCGCGCGCCGCGCGGCGGCGGAAAGGCACAAAAGGCTTTCTAGCGCACGTGAAACCACCAGGAAAGTTCTTCTCTCTGAGCTCTCGCCCTCGCGCGCGATCGCCTTGTTGCTCTCTTCTCCGGGACCCAGGACCGGTTGCTCAGTCAGTCCCATCAAGTGATTCAATTCGGACATTCACGCGGAGAAAATGAGGAGGGAAGAGGGCGTCTTTGCTTGGCTCAGGAGGTTCTTAACACCCGAAGGCTTCGTCTTAAGCGTTTGAGGCACAGGACGAGGGGGAGACAAAAAGGCTCTCTGGAAGCTTCTTGATGCTCTTAATGATGGGACCGCCCGAATCCCGGCAAGAATTCGTTAGAGTGAAAGAAGACCGAAAATAAACCGTGATGAAAATTTCTTGCCTCTTGTGTGTGATAGTCCTCTCGTGGACAGGCATTGCGCCGGTTGCGCCAGCGCCATCCGGCGCAGTGGCCTTTCTGCGGCCGAAGCGAAGCGGCGCAGCCTCCTCACACCAGCAATTCCGACGGCGGCGGACGCAGCAACCTTCCAGCAGCAGCGGGGCTTCCTCCTCTTCCCTAAGACACTCAGACTTTTCGTCGTTGCCACCCGAGCTGAACGACATGAGCAGAAGCTTCATGCTTCGAACTCCCCGGGCGGGCAGGCGATACGATGTGCCACAAATAGGTGAGTGAGCTGGAGATCACGCGCATGGAGAGCCAGGACTGCATGTGCGCCAAAATGATGCTGCCTGTCAAATATTTCATGGCGTCGTTGAAGGTTTCTGCCTGGAAATTTCCCTCGCCAGAGTTTTATGAAGGCGCGCCTAACTTCTATGGCACAATTGTGCACAATCAAACTCTAGAGAAGGCAATTTGCTCTATGTACAGCAAAATAAAGGTGAGTGTAAAATTGAAAGCCGTCCAGTCTATTAATAGAGACCAGGCAAAAGGGCGCACACACGTATAGTACATGCAAGCGCTGGGAGAGAGAGAAAGAGAAATGGATATTGAACTGCTGCAGTGTAATCTATATTAGGATACGCTTCTATCTTACTTCCCTACCTATACAAATCAATAAGATTGCTTTGGTCTTGGGCTAAATATATACGCGCTCTCGCTGCCTGCTGCAGATCCGGGAGGATAATGCTCAATTGTCCTTTGCATAGGCTTTCTTGAACAGTTACAGCGCAGATTGACTGGCAACTTTTGTACAGTGGCAGAACCAGAGGCGAGGGAGCAGTAGATTCATAAAGCAAGAGCGAAGAACAGTGGAGCAGGAAGTAACCCACCTTGCTTAGCGCCTGTCAGTGGAAGGAAAAGGCTTCATTGCGGGCCTCGGGCCTGCAGGCCCTCGCCATGGACTACCCCTTGCGGGGGCCAAAAGAGCAGCCAATGAACTAAAAAAAACCCCGAGCTTCCTCAAGGTCACTCGTCCAGGACGACCTCCTGGCTGTAGCAAGTCCCCCCTCTCCAGGTGTTACCCCTTGAGGGACTTCTTAAAGCTCAAAGAGCAACTTTTGACTACGTAAGACTTACTAACTTTGAGCTCCGGTACCAGTCAACGGGAGGGGCGGCGGAGGGGGCATCTGACCCCCCCCCCCCCGAAGTTGTCCCCCCGGATGGGGGAAGAAAGGTGCCTCCAGGAGCAGGTCCCTTTATTAATAATTGCTGAAGCTGATATTATTGCTAAAGCTGGCTATCTGCCTCACCTGCAGCAGCTACTCCCGTCCCTCCGGGATCCCGTTCGGGAGACCCTGCTACAGTCCCAAGAACAAGTACTACATAAGTTTTACGAAATCAATGCTTTTTTTGGGGGGGGGGCTTACCCAATGTTAACGGGAGCGGGTTGGGGCCTGACCCCCTTTTGGCTGTTTTGAAGTTCTCTCATAGCATTATGAGCAAGCTTCACTACATAAGTTTCCCTAAATAAGTGCGTTGTCTGAGCTTCTCTCATTCTTCACGGCAGGGGCGGGGGAGGGGAGATTATGACACTCACGGGGGGAAATGGGGGCTCCCGACAACCATGGCAAGTTGGGTCTCAATTGGTCCAGCTCCACAGCAACTTTTACTGCATACTGTCTGTTTTACAAAGTAAACCCGCCTTTCCAGTCTCGCCCATTGTTGATGGCTGGGGGGCGGGTTCGTCCTCCCCCCCTCCTCCCTTGCCAAGTTTCACCCGAATCAGTCCGGGCGGCCTCGGAGGAGATGCGAATCGAACAGACACCTTTAGGTCTATAAGATGTGCAGTGCTCAGAGTACAAGACCTGTATCCTCGCTCGCCCTTGGAAGAAGAAAAGGCTTTCTCTTTTTCTCTCTTTTCGTTTTCTCAATGAATTCTACGAGTAGTAGTTACGAAAGGCCCGGCTCGCCCTCCCCATCGACGACGACCAGGGGAACACAGACGTCCGTACATATGCAGGAAACTCCTTCTTCTCATCGTTGTCGCTCACAAGTGGTACAAGTGCAACTACTCCAGAGTTGGTTGCTTTTCTTCTTGTTCCTCCCAGGAAAATGGACGGCACGAACGTCGTCGGATGCACGAAACAGGCACTCGATGAGGCATGCACACGTAGTGTTCGGCGCATCAAAAAGGTTGTTTTTGTTGCACAGCTTCATCTTTGCGACGTTCGCCAACTGCCATGAAGGCTCCCACGTCTCGTCCCGCCGACTCGAGGACACTTTGGGATCTGTGGCTGAGCAAGCGTCGCTTTGACACACACACACACACACATTGTGCTGCGTGCCCAAATTATGAATGTGAGTAATAATAGCAGCTCGTGCAGCGAACATCATTTGTCTCGCTGTTCCTGAGGCAGCAAACCAAAATAGTCCTTTGGAGGCTCCCCTCTGGGAACCCAAAGATGATGCGCAGGAAGGCATAATCGTATCAACTCATGACCTCTTTACTCCCTCCCCCGCACTCATTTACCCCCTTTGCGCGCCCGTTCAAACCATGAGGAATGGGACGCGACCGCCGGGACCGAAGCTGCTTTCTCCTGCTGACGTCACAGTTGCGTCACTTAATAGAGAGAGGAGCTGGCAGGCTTAGGCTCTGGCTGGGGGAGGGGGGAGGGCAAGAGCTAAGAAGAACAAGAAAGAGAACGAGAAGAACAAGAAGGAGAAGGAGAAGGAGAAGCAAAAGGAGAAGAACAAGGAGGAGGAGAAACGATGCTAATCTGGGACTGAACTCTCATGTCTTCTCTTCGGAGCAGAAAGCACCTCTTTGTTTGTTCCAACCAAAACTTTCTCTGTCCGCACTAATGGCTTCTCAGTAGAGATAG
>JAAUXU010115671.1_pt1 | contig 10318 bp, 9 predicted proteins | sample 7278151 | NCBI WGS metagenome assembly JAAUXU01 (sample SAMN14350113, study PRJNA611818) | marine sediment metagenome | isolation source: surface marine sediment (1.8m) | place: French Polynesia: Moorea | collected 2018-08 | reverse complement strand
AGAGCCTTACAGTAAAGATCCCCCCCCACCCCCCCAGTGCCGACTGAGGTCACGGAACTCGTGACCTTGCCAAACGCGTGCACGTTGCAGTCTGTGTTGGCGCCAGCGGCGAGACAGACACCTGCCTGGCTCTGGCCACCGAAACACCGCGGTTGGCGTCCGCCAACTCAGCCCCACCGGCGGCGACCAACTCCAGCAAGAGGAAGTCCGGCAATCACCAGCTGGAACGGTTTTTGCAGCGCCGGGCGGCGCGTATGGCAGCCGACTGTGCCAACGTCAACGCCGGCGTCTCCGCCATGGAGAGCGCCGACTACTGCTTGCTCCTCGCCTACGAGCTGCTCTACCTGTGGAACGCGCTGGGCGCGTGCCTCAAGCACTCCAGCAGGGCAATCAGAATTGGTAAGGACGACGACCTTGGCGCAGACAATGATCTTCGATTTTTCAGTGTGCACGTTTGCCAAGTCCTGATTGCCCAGCCTTCCTCTAACACCATTTTAAGACATCTCTACTCCATCTGATCATTCCTGCACCTTTGGCTCTCTTAATGTTTATGTGGATGGGTGTGTGCCTTGGTACTTCCAAGTAGAGCTTAACTGAAAATTCGAGATTTGCCCCGTCGAACTCGAATAGAAAATTTTATCCTTTAAATTTCAATAGTCAAATTGCCTGTGATCTTCGTGCATGGACTTTTTAAGTAGAACGAAATGACTGAAGCAGTAGCGTGATTGCAACCATGGTGCAGTTGAGGCCTTGGCAGTGATTCAAGTGTAGGCAAGTGAACATAGCATGTTTAAAAAGTCTTTGTCAACATTTCATAGAAGGTTGAACTATTCATTCTTGTTTAGGGTGTGTTGGTTCAAACTGACTCAAAATGAAATCGGCCCAACCCAAACTGTTATTTTGAAAATCAAGTTGTAGGAAACCATATTGCGCACACACACAGCAGATGTGCACATCTGTGTGTGTGTGTGTGCGTGTGTAAGTACCGATGGGTGCCATGTATCAGGCTATGCGCAGATCGCTGCCCTTGTTCCTTCGTTCCCAGATCTCCCGCTATAATTTGGAGTAGGCAAAAGAAAATGGATCGTGCCTTTCCTGCTTTGGTCCAGAAGGGATGCCAAGCCTGAGCAGCTCTTTCTATCTCCTCCTGCAGGGTGATATCCTCGCAGAATTGATCAGCCGTGAAAAAGATCTCCTTTCCATCTTTCCCTCTCGTCGCATCCCTAAGTGCCGTGTTAAAAAGCAGGGAGAAGGGATTTAGGAAAAAAGATGGAGGCATATACACACATGCCGTGCATACGTAGCCGTCCTTTATTCAGCCTAAAGGTGTAGATAAGTGACTCGTTCGTATGTATGAGACCCACATGCCTCTGTGGAAAGTTGTGCTCTTGAGCGGCTCAGAGAGAGTCCAAAAAAACAGAGCTGAAAGTTCTGACAAGAAAGCAAAGAAAGTATCAATGATGACGACCTTGGTTTCTCTTTTTTGTGATCGGTCACAATCGTGGAATGCAAGTCTTGGCAGTTGAGTTCTTTCTCTCTTGACCATTTCTTTGCCCTGACAGCAGGAGAGGAGAGTGAAGTGGGAGGCATTGGTCAATGCATGCAGTAGAAAGAAAAGGCATCCAGCCTTGTACACATTCAGGCTGGACTAAGGAGATTTGCTGCTAAGTTTAGCAAGTAACATGGGGAAGTTGCAAATCTCCTAAGACATGTACAATTGCTCGTATCTGCAGTGAGTGCAGTCGATTCTTGATTTAACAATACCTTTGGGAAGGAGCAAAAATGTTGCAATACTGTTTTACTGTTAAACTGAGAAACGTTGTCCTCGAACAACTTTGGTAGCCGCCTTTATCAGGATTGCTTGTTTCTGACCAGGCTTGGCGAGCCCGAAGTGCCCAAAATAGACAATTCTTACTATTGCATTAGAACAACTTTGGCAATACGAATAAGAGTGTTTAACTGACGTTAGGTGTGTGAAAATTGGGTTCTTCATCTTCACTGAGACCGATTGTGTGTGACCATAGGTTCAACGCAAAACTAGTCAAACAGATCATGAAAAGTTACTCCTATCATCACATTTGGTCACAATCTTGGTCCAACTTTGCAAACTGCCAGAAAAATATATCTGTTTTGAAAGTGTTTGTTAGAGCAAAAATTGACTGTGCCCCACGCACTGTTAACTGTATGGCCTACGTGCCTCAAGCCCCACACCACATTCATGCGCGAGTTGTACATGACTCTTCCCCCAACAGACTGTGAACGCATTCGCGTCCCCGCCCTGGAGGGCGTCCGTCAGTTGATCCTGGGGTCTGTGTACAGCAACTGCGGCGAGCAAGACAAGGCCGAGGTGGCCTACGGACTCGCCATGAAGGCAGACGACGGCCAGGACACGCACGCTGCCGCGTTCGCAGCCTACGAACTGGGCCTGCTGCTCTGCAGAAAGCAAGAGGTGAGAGCTGACCTTTTTGTCGCTGCCATTGATGTTTTCGTTTTACCATCAGTCAACCCAACCTTCAATTTTTTCGCATACGCGCGCAGACTCGGTCCGAAGGCCGTCGCTATCTACTGCTGGCTCGCGACGGTCACAGACACTACGACTTCGAGGGCAGACTCAACGTCCGCATCCACGCTGCCTTAAGGTGGGTGTAGTTGAGCGAGAAATTGATGAGTGGACCTCGGCATTTTAGGTGAACAGTTTTGGGGCGAAAAAAATAAATAAATAAACAGGGTGATAGAACAGCAGTAAGAGACTTAATTTATTAAAAAAAAGCAAGGTAAAAGTCAGACCTTCCTAAAATCCCGAAGACTACTGATGAGTCCAACCTGACATGCAAGCTTTGTTTTCCCTTTAGGTACTACTCTGAGGATCCCCGAGAGAGGCTCGCTCAAGCTCTTATCTCGAATTGAGAGACGCGGAGAGAAACCCGAAACTGTGATGGTCAAAATACCCTCTTCAAGTCGAAAAAATATGCCACGGAACACCTTTTACAGACGAATGTACGTGAAGTAAAAACGATTGGATTCGGAATTGGTTATCTTTTTATCTGAAGGCCATCACAGGAGCACGTGAGCCAGGAAAAATGCAACGCGCACGCAGCCAATGCCAGCTATTTTTCATTCACAATGCGCTTCTTTGCGCTTTCTCCCGGACTTGCATGCTATTTGCAATCGCCCACGCTGAGTTTATGCCTTCCGCACATGCCAGAAGTCGAACCAGCTGGTAAAAAAACATACGGGCTGGCTTGAGATTCTAGCCTAAGTCAGGCTCGAGTAGCGATGTCGGACTTGGACGAGCTGGTAATCATGGTTTCTAACACAAAAACGAGGTGGACGGTGAAATCTCGAGACCAGCTGGATCGTCAGCTCGACATTCAGTTTCGAGCCAGGTTTGAGCTCAACATAGGACCAAGTAAACGTGTTCCTAAGTCATGAGAGCTGTGGATACTTGCGTATGAGCTTCCTGCCCCCATCATCTCAGTAGATTCTTACATATAATGTAATGACTGTGACTGCATCCACTCGAGGGCTGGTGATGCCGCCACCTGCCTACTCACAGCAGGTCAAGAAATTGATGTCGACTCCAAGTTTTCTTTCTATTCCAGCATCTGTTGTGCAGGACGTCTGGATCCGCTACTGAGTACTTGTTGGTGCCATTCTCTGTTCACTTTTTGCATCGTCGTTCTTCTATAAATAGCGCTGTGGATACAAAAAACCAGTAGAGTTTGAGGAGCTTACGAGCTTACGGCAATTCCTTGACTTACTGTGCAGACCTCGGGGAAGTAAAGACTCGGCCCGAGATTCCCTGCGAGCTCGCGCCCATCCCTATTGCACACTGAAGTTAAGGACTGGCGAAAAAAAAATGCCGGTGCGAAGCGGGTCTTTTAAGCCCTTCCTAACTTTTTCCCTGCTCCCAAAAGCTCCGCGCTGAAGTGTAATTTCCTGTACCCTCCAAGAAGAAGAAGAAGCTCAAAGAGGAAGCAAGGGATTTTTCAACGTTTCGCCAGCTAACATTTGGTCCTCCTTCTGTGAAGTCCGCGTAATGAGAATCTACGGGTGAACTGAAAAGCTGCCGCCAGACTGAAATTCTGCTCTCTCCGTGTCATGATCGATTGGTCTCTCCCCCGAATAACCTCGTCTCTCTCTCACCTGTGAAGGCTGGACTTTGATATCTGTCAAGCCTTTAAGACACACGAGCCGACCTCACCTCTAATCCTCAAACTTTTCTCTTCAGTCATGAGAGAAGGAGAGGGGGCAAAAAAATTCGGGATGGCCTCAATTTTCCGGCCACATTTCTGCTGACAGGTGGAGAAAGAGGTTTCAGTATCAGCAAAAAAAAGTGAGAGGATGAAACTTTCTTCCTCTGCCTGTAATTAATGAAGACTTTCCAGGGGAGGCCTTGATTGATATGCCTGAGAGACACCAACTGTCCTGTCCTCCAATTTTTCTTCTTCTGCACATTAAGAGGGAGAGAAGAGACCGCACCTGGAGAAATTTCTCGTCTGTGGTGTGCCAAGATCGTTCTTTCACACTTTCTTCCCTGAAGGGGGTGGTGGTCGAGGGGGGGGGGTAGAAGTTAATCTGATCACAGCAGAAGAGAGGACGAGATCAGTGTTTTTTTATCAGAGGAGGGCTCATCAACCACCCCCGGTAAATTTTCGCCGAATACCCCCGTCCGTGTCTGTGGGAAAACTTCCCCTGGGCCCTGGCTGACAAGGAGAAGGAGGAAAGTACAGTTAGCTATCAGCGAAAGACTTTCCAGATACGTGGCCAAATGAGACAGATCTGCACATTGAAGGCGCGTTTACACTTTCAGCGTAGAAAAGACACGGTTTTTTTTCATAAGGTAGACGTTTTGAGACCCATTTGGTGTAAGTCAGTCTTAAAGGAAAAAGCTGCTGCCTTTTTTTCCTAAGAGGACTTTTCTGGAGTAATTTCAATTGTCTGGGGTGGGATTTCGGTGTTTTTCTTTCATTTTACTTAAAAAAGACATTTTCAGGAAGTCTGAGTGAAACTTTTGTGACCATATATTACTCCATGAAGCCAAATGAGCTGAATATATATGCCAGCACATCCGAATTATCCGGTGATGAGTCATATTTCTGTGTCTCAAGCAGCTGTAACAAGTCCAAAGTTAATAAAAATCAAAGCTCATTTCCCACTTTCACTTACCAATCAAGTCACGGACGCTTACGCCTGCCTCGTTTTCTCCGTTGAGTGCTTTTATCGATCGTACAGTGTGGTTCAAAAGTAGGTACGCAGCATGCAGTATGAGTCAGTATTACAGGCCCTAAGAAGTGGCGTTTGGCTTATTCTCTGCACCCAAGCTCCTGCTTGCTGTACCAGGAACGGAACTGCTGCGTGGCATTCAAGGTGTGGACTGGGGGCCCTGATCTGAGCGAAGACATGCCTTTGTCCATACGGTACCCCTGGCAGGTGGCTTTGGGCACCTTCTGGTTCATCGGGATGACGACGAAGCCACCAACTCCTCACTCCACCCAATCCCCCACATGACCCTCCTCGACTTCGTCTTGATCCCTCCGTAGTAGACTGCATCGTCATGATCCTGATGATCTCGACGTCGGCGGTTGTCTCGTCACACCAGCAGGTAGGTGACTTTGGCGAGGCTGTGGTCCATCCCGGTAAAGAGGAGCACCGTCTTCTCTTCCACCTCCACCAGCTGCTATTCTGTGATCAGGTGGAGGACACTGAAGGACTTCGACTCGACTTTGTTCTCACACACGATGACTGGGATAACACTCATCCTTTTTGGAGCAGTGACACAGGTTGTCGGAATTCCACTGCTTTAAGCTTCGCCCGGGTCGTCATCTTGGCTCTGGCCATCGTGCACCTGTCCAAGTAAACCTCTCTGACCTCGCACAGTGACTTTCGACAGACTTTGAACACCTGTGCGGCGTCCTCGTTTGATTTCCCAGGGAAGGCAAGACTTGACAATGGTCTAGGTGCTTCTCCTCCACGTTGACGTGCGCGGCCTTCAACGAATGACCGTGCTCAGATCCCTTGAGGTCGTTGACTTTGTCGAGGTCCAATTCTCTTCAAATATTGAACATCTGGTTACTCTTGGTGTAAAACTGAAAGTGTATACTTTCTGCGTGATATAGCTACAGTCGCCTTTCTATTTAGTCAAGTCAAGCCAGCAAAAACTAGACTATGTATAAATGAACAAAATGAGAAGTTGTGAAAAAACCCTTTGCGTTGCGAAAATGATCTAGATGGGTAACAGGCTACTCACAGACACATTCACATCACATCGGTTCCACACAACAAGGAATGAACAGTTTCATTTATTATTCAATCACGGTAACATTGTGCAACTGTCTGCAAATCGATGATTCTATCTTGTTTCCTTCTTCCTGTTCACTGACATTTGAATGATTTGGCCTTATCAGTTAATGGAAGGGACTTCCGACACTTCTTGGACGGCAGCTCCGTTTTAACGCTTATTTTGTTCTGCTTTGACACCATTTTTATCGGGTTTTTTTACTTTGACTGCTTTCTTACACAGCAAAAGTTCTGAAATTGACTCGATTTTATTGTTTCTCATGCGGTAAAAGTTGCCAAATTGAATCGACTGAATCAAGAGTTGCTGAACTTGACTAAATTGAATACTTTTATGGGGTAAAAAAATGGTAAGCAGAGAAATAAATCGGGAGTTTTGTCTAAATCGAACTTGACTATATGAAGTGACGGCTCAACTACTTCTGTTCGTTTGTTTGTAGTAGCCCTTGGCTGTGCAACTTTTGGTCCACCCTGTCTTTCCGAGAAACTTCCTTAATACGCACTTGCGATGTTGCTGCATTAAAGGGAACTGAAAACAGAGGGAGAAAAAAGAGAGAAATCCTAGGTTGTTCCAAGGAATCAATCTCGATTGCCAAGCAGTCAGCATGTGGTAAATGAGATTGATGGAGAGAGAAGGCAACTCATCAAATCAGACTCCGCAGGGTTGGGATGAGAAAGCTCACCAAGCTATGATTATTTGATGCACTCTGGACTGGAATGGAAAGTTATGTTCCCTCTCTTCGTATTCAGGTGTGGAACTTGTGTTGTGCTCTTCTCTTGAACAGGGTCGAGCAAAATAGACAGATCAACTGACATCTGAAGGGTTTTTTCTTCTTCCAATGACCGATATTGGCACTCTCTTGACGGACGTCTGACCGCAGCGTCTACGGGGTGGCCCGCCGGAAAGTGTTTTTTCTTGTTTGTGTCCGAGAAGTCAAAAATGACGGATTGATGTCCGGACTCCTATAGCGGTGGAGGGATAAGAGGTGGAAATTTGTCATGCACGGGCGAAAAACCAACTTTGCTCGGAGGAAAAGCCAACAGGGATCTCGTTTCCACATTTTCATGACTTCCGTCTTGTTCTGGGCCCATTTCCTGCGGTTGGCCACATATGTCTGATTCATGTCCCCTGGAACATTGACTGCCACCATCGTCCTCAGCGCCCCTGGAGTCTTGTGGAACACTCGGAAAGATATGCATGATCCAACAATCATGCACCTCATGACGCGACGCCACCGACGGAATCCCTACTGACGCCATCTCTACCGACACAACCTCCACCAACACAATAATTTGATCCAAGATTTCCTGCTCATGAGGCATCCCTTTTGGATCGCTGGAATCATTGGCAGAGTAGGCGAGTATTTATATTCGTACATATATTCAAGGTAGATTTTATAATGTAAGGCCAATGGGCTGACGAGGAGGGCCATGCTGAGACGGGGGCGGGGGCACAAAGGGGGATTCCAGAGGGAGTATCTTCCCCTGAAGAAAACTTTTGCCACTTTTTGCTGATTTCTCACTAATTTGGCATCACTTTGGGCATTGATTGCATCGGAGTATGCATGCTGTGTCAGTAAGAGTCATGTGCAAAGCCCATTCTTAGAGCCCATTCTTGGGGTGGCTTCAAACTATCATTAAACCCGTACACCTATCTTGGCTTTATCCTGTGGTCAGATATGATCAAAGCCACCATCCTAAACGTGACGTGAAGATTCCACCCCTTAATTCTTGGTAACTTTTTGCCAAGTCTCATATGCAAACGAATAGCCCGGGATCAGCCTGCATACATGGCGACCACGAAACTAAATCATTTTTCTTTACTAAGTTTTACTTTACTAGTTTTACTGCATAAAGTCGACCTCTTGGATTTTTTTCCCTTGGACGCAAATGAAAGAACAACCCCCCACTTCTGGAGGGTCACCCTGTACAAAGCTTCGCCCACATGACGACACTTCTAAGGTGAGGTCACTTCCTCGCCCAGAATTTGTCACTTCACAAAATCCTTCGTCCCCGAGCACAAGCCCACAGTTCCGTCTTCAATTTCCGAAGCGGAGATTATCAAGGCTCCTTTGTCATCCCCCTTCCATTCTACATCCATTCGCTTCATAAAAAGGCCGTTTTCTTGTCCTCCCGGGAGAGAAATTGCCTTTATCCATTCTCGTCTACGTGGGCGAAGGCCACGACCAGGAAGGCCAACTATAGAGCCCGGGCTGTCTCCGTCCATTTTTTTCTCCTTCTCCTGCCGGGGGAAAAACACGAATCAGTTCTTCTTCTCCACCGACAGCAACAGCTGCGACAACAGCTTCAACAGCAGGGGCAGGATGACTGATTGCCTCTTTTGTCGCATCGAGTTTCATTTCAGCGTGGAGCAATCCTGTCTGCTTTCCAAAATTGCATTCCTTGAAGCGGTGACTTGACTTTCCTCCTCCTTCAATGCTCTCATTTTCTTTCTTTCTTTCTTTCTTCTTTCCTTCCCTGTCTTTCTTTCAAGGGCCTCACACCATTCAGTACTCTTGCGTACACAGACGCTGTGCACGTGCAACTTTTCAATTTCGCCTCAGACATTGTCGATCACATTCTACGAGTGTGTAAATAAAGAATGAAGGGAAAGCACGGTCAATGGTAGCTGCGCACAATCTTGTATTAGATTAATCTGCCATTGCCAGACGCACTACAGGGTGGTTGGGGCAAGTGTCGAAGGCTGGCAAAGGAAAAGTGAGGCATCATAGTTACAGGGCGGCCCGGGGCAAAATGGCAAAATGTGGCTGATGAATACGGTGTTCTCATCAAAGTTACAGGGCGGCCCAGGGGCAAATGTTGAAGACTGGCAAAGAAAGAATGATGAATGAGCTGAATCAAAGTTACCGGGGGCCCCTTGGTACCAAAGTAATGAGGAACTGTGAGAAGTTGAGGATGTGATCAAGGCCGAAAGAAGTCGCTTTGAAAAAAAAAATTGTTTAGACACTTATTCTTTTGGTGTTCATCTTTGATACTCTGCTAGTCTTCGGCCACTGGCGTACGCCACCCTTTAATCTTGATTAGTACAGCTTTAGCATCATTCTTACTTTGCCGACCTTCAACACTTGCCCCAGACCACCCTGTAATCTGGGTTGGTACAGCTTCTGCATCATTTGCTACCCTTCAACACTTAGTCCAGGCCACCCTGTGACTTTGATTAGTACAGATTGTGTTTCATTCTTACTTTGTTTGCCTTCAATACCTGCTCGAGGCCACCCTGTTGTTGTTCCCCTGCCATGTTTGTGCGTATGTAGCCAGAAAATGACAGAGGCAGAGTGGCAGCGAGAGACTCAGATTGATATGCAGGACACGCAGCAGTGCTCCTCCATTTCAGCGACGTCGATGTGTGCTAAAGTGGTACTGAATGGTCATGCCGTTGTCCCTGACGAGCGAAGGAGTTAGCGCTTGCGCAATGTGCACGATCTGCATATTGCAGGTCCAAAATGGCGTGCATCCACCCGCTCTTGTGCGTCTAACAATACCAGCATGGCTTGACATACTCAGAAATCGGAGATTGGCATAATCTTGCTTTGATCTCGCTCTCCTCCCTGTTAACGGCGGAGATCTGCGAAGTCACGTCCGAACACACGTGCTTCTGCTACGGATGACAGCGCAACTTCAGAAAAGCACAGTCGAATCTCGCTGTAGGTCATCACTGGTCAGCAGTAGATGGACGTCGTATTATGATCGGATTTGTTGACGTCGCCAAGCGTTAGAAACTTCGATTTATAATCACGCTGGTTATGTTGAGCGCGGTGGACATGACTGAACACGGACGAGACTGCTTGGTTGTGGCGAGTCTTGGCAAGTCAAAAGCGCCCAAACGATCATTTTTTGTCATTGGGAAATTGCTAAATGGAGAATTGCTAAATGGAGAATTGCTAAATGAAGAATTGCTAAATGGAGAATTGCTAAATGGAGAATTGCTAAATGGAGAATTGCTAAATGGAGAATTGCTAAATGGAGAATTGCTAAATGGAGAATTGCTAAATGGAGAATT
>JAAUXU010121220.1_pt1 | contig 10319 bp, 8 predicted proteins | sample 7278151 | NCBI WGS metagenome assembly JAAUXU01 (sample SAMN14350113, study PRJNA611818) | marine sediment metagenome | isolation source: surface marine sediment (1.8m) | place: French Polynesia: Moorea | collected 2018-08 | reverse complement strand
AGCTCACCGCCCATTAATTTGACCAGCTGGGACGATACCGCCAGACCCAGTCCGGTTCCGCCATATTGATTGGTTGTTTTGGCGTCCACCTGTTTAAATGCGCTGAAGATGTCCTTGTGCTTCTCTTTGGGAATACCGATGCCGGTGTCTTCGACCGAAAAATTCAGAACCGCTTTTTTATCGGTGTGCTGCGCGGAGCCTACATTGACAAAGATCTCTCCCTCCTCTGTGAATTTTACGGCATTTTCAATCAGGTTGAGCAGGATCTGGCGCAAACGGTCCGGGTCTCCCACAAGGCGATCGGGAACATCCGCTGCCACGCGATATGCCAGTTCAAGCCCTTTTGTCTGCGTGCGCATACCCATCATACTGAGCGTATCTTTCATAAAATCCCGCAGTTCAAAGGGTGCATTTTCCAATTCGAATTTGTCGGCTTCGATTTTGGAAAAATCAAGCAGATTGTTGATCAGCGATAAGAGCGCATAAGCAGAAGAAATAACCACATCAAGATCTTCGCGCTGGTCCGAGCGCAGGTCTGTTTCCAGCATCAGCTCAATGAGACCGATGATCGAATTGAGCGGCGTTCGAATTTCGTGGCTCATATTCGCCAAAAAACGGCTTTTTTCGCGATTGGCCGCTTCGGCTGCCATTTTGGCCTGTTTAAGGGCCTCCGCCTCTCTGCGCTCAGTAACATCGCGCAAAAAGCCGCCAAATCCGGTCAGTTCCCCCTTGGCATCGGTTATGGCAACGATGGAAGTCTCCGCAAAGCGGCGTGAATCGTCCCGTCTGATGAAAATGAGATCCAATGCTTTAACCGCATCCCTTGTGCGATAAACCTGATTAATGCCATTGAGCAGTTTCTGGGAACTGGCTTCATCCAGATAGGCGCTATGACTCATATCCGTCATTTCGACCCGGGAATATCCAAGCAGGTCGCACATGGCGTCATTAAAAAAGGTGAGGTTGCCGGCGATATCAAGCTCGTAGTACCCGTCCGGGGTGGTTTCAACGATCCGCCGGTAGCGTTCCTCGCTGTCGCGCAGCGCCTGCTCGGTTAATTTGCGCCGATTGACCGTATACTGAGCGTGGGCGCCAAAAATAATAAACAGACATAAAATCGTTAATCGGCTCCATATTTCACCGATCCCCGGCCCGACCAGCCGCTGGAAAAAATTAACGTCATATTCGGTGAAAAGGTATAGAACCGAATCGAAAATAGTGTAGAACAGCGCCAGTCCAAATCCGATCAACACCATTTGATCCCAGATGTGGACCCTTATTTTCCGTTTGATTTCGATGGCGGTCATCTGGCAATTCCCCTTATCGATACCTTATTATTCGGGTTTGGTTGATATCGTTTTCTATTGAAGAGTTGATATATATTCTATAGCGTTTTGAAAATCCAGCCATTGTGCATAAGGTTAACTAGAAATATTTATCAGGGAACAAAGAGATTTTCAAGTGCTCATGGGTTCAAAGGTTCAGGGTTCTGGGTTCTGCGTTTGGGAGTTGTCAGGCAACCTTTATAGGTTGACTCTTGTTCTCTGTTCACAAAGATTCTATATCTTTTTCATGGTTTTTAACCTCTGAACCTTGGAACCCTGAACCTTGGAACCTGGCGGCATACACCGGTAGATAGATAAATTTGGTAAAAGGTCAAATATAATATTATTACATATAGTTAGGCTATAAGGGAGCCAATTGAAATTGACAACCCAGACCAGATTTGATATCAATTATATATAATGATTCAGTATACTTAAAATTGTAACCAACTTTTTTTTGCAACCCAAAACCGCTGAATAAAAAGGCTGAAATTTGGCTAAGTCAACACCACCGACACAGGTCCATATTGTGGGGCCGCTGATGTTTCAAAACAAACTGATGGCCTGGTACCTGGAAGAAAAAACCGGCCTGGCATGTAGCTGCCTCAAAGAATTGGACATGGCGTCATTATCCGATCGAAATGGGCAGCAGATCGATCTGGTACTATTGGATTGTCTGGGCAGTGATTATAGCAATTTGTGGTCGACCATTCGTCCCTTGTTCGATGCCGATATGAAAAGGATTTATGTCGCCATTTTTAATATGGGCGCCGGACAGCCGTTTGGAAACGATCTGGTCAAACGAGGTGTTCGCGGTGTTTTTTACGATGATGATCCGCTTCCGAATCTCGCCAAGGGGGTCCCGGCCATCCTTGAAGGGGAGCTGTGGTTTTCCCGCAAAGACCTGATGAAATGCATTCTCGACTCGGATTCAGACAGCAAGTTGGCAATGGAGCTCAAAGCACAGCTCACTGCAAGGGAGCGCGAAATTCTCCTGTTGATCGCTTCCGGAATCAACAACAGTCAGATTGCTGAGAATCTGAACATCAGCCGCAATACCGTTAAAACGCATCTGTACAACATCTACAATAAAATAAATGTCCCCAATCGTCTTCAGGCCGCATTGTGGGCCGCCAAACATCTATAAAGGATACCGCGTTACTGGTTATTTGTTAATAGTTATTGGCCTTGACGCATTGATGTTCACACCCGCTACAAAAACATCAAATAAAGAATGGTAGTAGAAGCTGTCCCCAAAACAGGTGATCACAGTCCCCGCGTGAATGGGGGATTTCATATATGATTTTTTAAAATTGTTTGTGCACAATATAAAATCTTCTTAGACAGGATTTACAGGATTATCAGGATCCTTTTGGCCGTTCTCCGGAAGAGAACGGCCAAATCCAATCGCCTGCGACGAGGGTTTCGTGCTTTCATTTAAATGAGCTGGCAATTTATATCATAGGCGCCAGTCCTTGAGTTAAATTGTATCACCAAAGGTATTTACTCCGCTGAAAGCGGATTGAGTTTAGTCGCTCTCGTCCGGAGAGCGACTAAGAAAAAAATCCTCAATATCCTGTAGATCCTGTCAAAAATAAATCATAAACGATGGTATTCGAGCATTTCGAATGGGTTCAACTATTCACCAATTAACGAATAACGATTAACAAATAACACCAAGCGAGCGTATCCGCTCGCTTGAACTAGTACTTTTGTGGTACCTGGCAGTAACCCAATCTAATAAAAAGATAGTCCATTTGCCCGATTGACGTTAAGTTATAAAATTTGCATATTATTGTTGTCAAAATTTAATTTTAACGCTAAAAGGGGTTAAATCGAAGCCTCGTCCGACCAGATCAATTCCGATAGGCTTTTCGTTGAGGGCTTTGGTTTCCCTCCGGCGGTTTTCCCCTGAAAACGCAAAGGAATGTCATCGTGATTGAAAAAAGGAAAGTGCAGCGATTTGACTTAGAATTGGAAGCATTTGTTTCCATGCCCGGCGAAACTGGTCAGACAGACTTGGGAAACATGGTTACCAGAGATGTTTCAATGAGTGGCGTTTATCTGCTTACCGATGCGCCGCTGCCCATAGGCTCAAAAGTAAATGTGGATATGATTCTGACACTGGGGGGCAGAAAAAAGCAAAATGCGCAGCAGGCCTGGATTAAAGCTTCCGGGAAAGTTCTGCGAACCGATAATCAGGGGATGGCCGTCAGCTTTGATGACCAGTCCCGCATCCTGCCGCTTGCGAAAAAAGCGGATTAACTAAAATTGCTGATGAGGCTCAGCTAATTGGGCTTATCAATTATTTGCAGTTGAAATTCAGTAGTCTCTGTGGTGTAAATTAATCGTAGATTTTGCATCTGGATGCCTATGGAACCCAAGTTAATTGGAGTCAGTCAAAATATTCAGCGCATCAGAGCGCTTATCGATCAGATTGCCGATACGGGCCTGAACACCATCATCTATGGTGAAACCGGCGTTGGCAAGGAATTGATTGTTCAAAGCCTATACCATAAGTCCAACCGCGTCGGTAAACCATTTGTAAAGGTCAATTGCGCCGCCCTGCCGGACACCCTGCTGGAAAGTGAAATGTTCGGCTATGAGCAGGGGGCATTTACCGGTGCCGATCGCCGCAAACGCGGCAAGTTCGAGCAGGCTCACGGCGGAGTCCTCTTTCTGGATGAAATCGGCGACATGTCCCTTCCGCTTCAATCCAAACTGCTGCACGTGCTTCAGGGCGGTGATTTTACGCCGCTGGGTTCTGAAAAGGCGATGACCGCAGATACCTGGGTCATCGCAGCCACCAACCACGAGCTCGAGCATGATATGCAAAATGGCGAGTTCAGGGAAGATTTGTATTACCGTCTCAGCACCATTAAAATTTATATTGAGCCGTTGCGCAATCGCTCAGAGGACATCCCGCATCTGATTGAACACTACATTGAAGAATACAGCCAGATGTTCGGTGATAAAAAGCTTCAAATCCCAAGCCAGAACATCATCTCAAAAATGGCCAGCTACCAATGGCCTGGCAACGTCAGAGAACTGCAAAACGTGCTCAAGCGGTTTATGATCCTGGGAGAAGGTGAAGAAACCATCGACGACCTGCTCAACACGGCAGCCCCCCGGCAGCGTGGTGCCGACTTTCCGCCAGGCGAAGCCAAGCCCTCTATCCCGGTCGACCTCTGGGGGGCTGATGGTGATAAACCACCGAATCTGTCATCATTGTCTTTGAAGAAAGTCCGCAAAAAAGCGTTGGATCGGGTTGAAAAAGAAGTCATATCCTACGTGTTAGATAAAACGGGCTGGAATCGCAGCAAAGCCGCTAAAATCCTCAATATCAGCTACAAAACCCTGCTATATAAAATCAAAGATCTCAGCATCGAACAGCCACCGGATGCATCTGATTAATCCCTAAGGCTCAAGGTTCACCGTTCTGCGTTCACCCGCCTTCGCGAATGCTACGGCGCGGCGAGCAAGGTTCAAAGGTTGTGGCACTAGCTACTGGCGGCTGGCTTATGCAGTAGCGCTGGAATTCCAGGCGGGAGTGCGCCGTGTAAGTCTTAAGCCCAATAGGATAAAAACCGAGGACGAGGACGAGTAGGAGGACGAGTACGATGAATAACTGGATCTTTCGTCCTCGTCGTCGTCCTCGTGCTCGTCCTCGAAAACGCAGACAACCTAATATTGCACAAATCGCGACCTTGGAACCTCTGAACCCTGAACCCTGAACCTTAGAATTCCGAAGGAATTCTTTTTCACATCTTTGGGTAAACCAATACCCATTTCAGCCCACAAACAGAAGCAGGCTCAACACCTTACAGATTCGAGGTCCCGAAGAACGTGAATCTATCCTAATGAAGTTACAGCCAATTTAAACGCGGTTCGCAGCAACCGTAATTTTCCGGACAAAAACAAATATCATGGAATAAAACTTGCTTTACATTTCATCTGAGGTTGAAAATTCTCAACACGACCTATCTGGCCTGGATAAAATAGCCTGCATGCGAAAGTGCCAAACGGAATTCCGAAGGGCAAACACGGAGGAGCACAGACCCGGCAAACACATCTCAAGGTATCATTGGGGAGAGCCATTTTGTCAGATAACCCCATATGATCCGGCTGGACGGCTGTGCCGCATACTGAAAATTCCTTTTAGAATCTTTGAATGAGTGCGTGGATGACGAGAGAATTAAAATGGAATCTCAAGCGGAAAAAACTATGAACGAGCAAAAGCAAAACCTCACATCAACCGACAATGGCGGAAGGCGTTCCGGGGGGGATCGTCGAACTTACTCTTATACTATGCATTTCCCTGAAAGGCGCAAAGGAGACGATCGGCGTAAAAGTAAAGATCGCCGCAAAACGCCACGCTATAAACTCCCGACAGATTAGAATTATTTCAAATTTTGAAATTTTGATGCTACATAATTTGTAAAATTCGCCTTCAATGCCATGCTTGTTTGGTTTAGTAGCCATCAATCGGAATCAGATGACTCGGCGGGACCGGACAATTATTCAAGGCATGGCGCCGGTATGATGGCATCAACAAGGAAAGCAGCCCGCGAGCATGTTTAATTAGCAGATAAAGTTTGCAAATTATTTGTTTTACTTATAAAGTCGAATAGATATGGGAACGGCCTTGAATCCTGAATTTAAGGCAACTTTCAAGGTCATATCAGATTCTGCAAAGCGCTTGAAAACCAATGGTTTTCGCTAAGGTGTTATTTCTTGACAAAAAGCTAATTTTATGAATTAATTAATGTAGTTACTTGTTACTCGTCATTATTTGATGAGACCCAACTCAAATATGAAATTTTATCGGCACGACGAATTCGCGGGTAGTCGAGCTGATCAGCGGTAGTGATTGGATAAAGGCGCGGCTGCACCGCATGGCAGTATTTTGCACCATGCGCATAAGCGGAATCATATGTGCCGTTTTTGTTGCCGATCATAGCGCAAGCGGCGCCGGTTGCCCGTTTTGGCAAATAGCAGGCAGGCCCTTCAGCGGCTGTGTTGCCAGGTGATGCCACAACGCAGCCCGCAACCCGTTGCAGTTTTATCAGGACAAAAGATTGACCCGCTTTGATTTTTCAGGGGAGAGCAGTTTTGGCCAAAAAGAATGAGATTTCTTCAACAGAGAGACTTCTTGAGCTAATCCGCACCGACAGAGAAGTCGACATAGAGGGCGCCGCCAAACCGTCGCGAAAAAAAAGCAGCGGCGTCAAATCATCGGTTCTGAGCTCATTTTCAATCGGGAAAAACATCACCGTCGGTGTCGATATCGGATATGATGACCTCAAGCTGGTTAAGCTGAAACGCATATCGGATCAAAACCACGAACTGCTCGAATATGCTCGAATACCCTTCGATCCTAAAATCCCCAGAGAGAACCCGGATTTCTATCAGTTTTTGAGACCGACACTGTTGGACTTTTGCGGAGCGGACAAAAATGCCGACATGTGGTGCACCATTTCTTCTGCCCGGGTGGAAACCCGTCAGTTCCGAATACCGAAAGTCGCCTCCCGCCAGATTCCAAACGCCATCTATTGGACGTACCAGCGAGAATCGGCTTTTGATGAAGAAGAAAAACTATTCGACTTTGAAATTTTGAGCGAAGTACTGGATGAACAACCTCCCCAAATGGATGTGCTCGCCTATACCGTGCCGCAAGTCGAAGTCGTCGCCCTGCGAGATATGTTTGCCAAAGCCGGATTTCCTTTATCCGGCATATCCATCGTTCCGTTTGCATTTCAGACCCTAATGCGCACGCGTCGCGTAGAGGCTTTAGGCGAGTATGTGGCCAGCCTCTATATCGGGCGCGACTGGTCGCGGATTGATATTTTCCGAGAGGGCAATTTGACGCTGTCACGCGGTATTAAGGCGGGTGTGCGCACCATGATGGAGTCTCTTCAGAAAGAAATTGAGGGCACTAGCAAAGGTCTTTCATTGGTCAAGTCGCCCGATGAGGAGGTCGGCCGGATTCGAGCCGTAAAGAAAAAGATGAAGCTCGATTTGAAATTAGCCCAGGAATATTTCTTCGGTCACTTTCAGACGCCGGGCACGGGTGATGCGAACAGACAGAGGCCTATCATCGATGAAAACAAGGTGTTTCAAATGATCCAGCCGGCGCTGGAACGACTGGTGCGGCAGCTGGAGCGCACCATTCGCCATTACGCCTTGAACTTTGAAAACGCCAAAATCGGCAAAATATATATCTCCAGCGGGGCAACACCGCATCAACGGATTTTGAATTATATCGGCGAAGAGTTGGGCATGCCTACTGAAGTATTGAACCCTTTTCAGAGCAGTTCAAACTTTCTGCCGCTGGTGCCGATTCCGGATTCGGTATCCGAACAAAGCTCCTTTGCGCCGGCGGTGGGCATGGGACTGGCGGATAATTCGCGGACACCGAATTTTTTATATACTTATAAGGACAAGCGCAAGGCCGAACGCAACCAGCTGATTAACCGCGGTGTGTTTGCGCTCTTTACACTCCTGATGGTGGCCTGTGTCGGGTTCTCGTTCTGGCAGGAGCGGCTCATTCGCGAGAAAGAGGAACAAAAACTGAAAATGACCCAACACATAGAGCAATACAACCTGCGGGTTGATCAGAACTTGATCCTCAAACTGGTTGAGCAAATCCGTCAGAAAAACAAATCTGACCGGGCTATTGGTCAAAAATATTTAAATCTTGCGGTGATTAGCGAAGTCGTTGACCTGACGCCGCCAAATGTTCGTTTACTGAGCATATCCACGCAATTGGGCCCTTTGCAGAAAAAAGCACCGCCGCAAGAGGGCAAAAAGAAAAAGGCCAGCCCTCCACCGCAATCTAAATTACTGATTCTGGAAGGCATCGTTCAAGGCGATCGCCTCACGCTGGAATCGACGCTGGCCGGTTATTTAATGGAGTTAAAAAATTCGCCGTTATTTGATCAGCCGGATATCAGCACCAAATCATTTGAGTTTTCAGGAAACAATGAGGTCTTGCGGTTTAAGGCCCAACTGAATCTGGTATAGACAAACGACCGGCAAACCATACGAAAAAGAATTAAAATGGCAGATCGAATGTTAAAAAAACCCTTGGCCCAAAGCCTGATGATACTCGCTGTATGCGTGGTGGGAATTCTGGCCTTTTTCCTGCTGATCATTCTGCCCTCGGAAAGAGCAGCCGGTGAATTGGACCAGGAAATCAAGGAGTTAAATGCGCGTATTGAAGAGCAGCGCATTTTGACGCCGGTATTCCACAGCCTGCTGAAACGGTCTAAGGTGTTGCCGCCTTCGGATCTACCCGTTCCGGAACGAACAAAATTGACCCATGGCGATATCAATACCATCTCGAGCGTTTTTCAGGAAATTGCTGCCCGTCACAATTTAAAACTCGAAGACGTTAAAACCGATGTCAGTTCGATGGTGGAGGATGCCGGCTACCTGTCAATGCAGCTTCGACTCAACGGCAATTTCTATAAGTTCCGTGAGTTTTTAGTTGATTTGGGATCGATTCCATCTCTGGAGCACATCGAGGAAATCAGCATACGTCCTCAAAAGGCGTCGAGAGAGCTTGAAATAAAACTCTGGCTGGCGCAGGAATAATTTCATTTTTAATTGCGAATTGTGAATTAAAAGTTAAAAATCGTTGAAAGAATTATATTCTAATCTCGGTTTGTGAAAGGTAGGAAGCTTAACAGCAACCTGACACCTGACACCCGAAACCTGAAACCTTAAGATTATGAGCCAACGGGAAAAAATAATTGTCGGTTTGATGCTGCTGAGTGTGGTATACGGTATTTATGCTCTTTTCTTCGAGGGCAAGGGTAATAATAAAGCCTCACAGCCGGGAGTGGTCAGCGCCGCTGTCCAGCTGGACAATTTAAATGCCTTTATTACCAAGGTTGCCGACGCATCCAAGGCAGGGATGTCAAAAGAAGATAAATATATCATTTCGCGGGCCGAAACCAAATGGAAGCAGGACCCGATGATAACGGCCGAGTTAACCGACAAGCCCAAGGAGGAGATAGACCGGCAGAAAAAGGTCATCCAGGAAACCGGCCCTCGACCCGATCTTACTTACACCGGCTTTATGCAGATGGGCGATAAAAAGTTTGCCATCATAAACGGTTTTGAATACGCCCCTGGTGATCAACTTATAGTGGGCGACTATAAGGTGGCCAGCATCACACCGACCAAAGTGGTCATTGTTTCGACAGACGGCAGCAAAAAAAGGTTTATTTATCCATTGGAAGAATAACCATTAGGGTGAAAACTTATGAATTGCGTCAAACTAAACAACAGGCTAGGGTATATCATCGTCGCAGTGGGAATCTGTTTTTTGCTGATCGGCGGCTGTGCCAGCCCCAAACTGGAAAAGCAGGACCCATTTTTTGACGAATGGAAAACCAAGGCGGAAACTTCTAAGGGCTTTTCGCCGGGCAAACCCAAACCCATCGACGAGCAGCCGAACATCATCAAGCCTAAAGTAACACCCAAAGAAATCAAAATTGATGATATCGCCGAAAAACCGCTGCCCACGCGCAAAATCAGCCTCAAGATGACCGACATCGATGTGTCGGTGGTATTGCGTGCACTGGCCCGTGCGTCGGATCAAAATATTATCGTCAGCGAGGCGGTATCCGGCAAGATCAACATCAATATCGCCCAGGCGCCCTGGGACCAGGTTTTTTTAGGCATTCTGCGCACACAGGGCCTCAGCTACGCCTGGGAGGGTGAGATTATTCGCATCATGACCGCCGATGATATGGAAGAGGATCTCAAACGCCAGGCCCGGCAGCGAGAATTGACACTGACCGAGCAACCGCTAACCCGCATCGTTCCCGTTCGATATGCCACCGCCGACAATTTGAAGGATAACCTGGAAAAATTTCTGACCGCCGATAAGGACGGCAATCCCATCGGCTCCATTCTGGTCGACAGCCACACCAACTCTCTGATCATCCAGGCCATCCGCAGCGACATGAAAACCATTGTTGCGGT
>JAAUXU010173179.1_pt1 | contig 10326 bp, 7 predicted proteins | sample 7278151 | NCBI WGS metagenome assembly JAAUXU01 (sample SAMN14350113, study PRJNA611818) | marine sediment metagenome | isolation source: surface marine sediment (1.8m) | place: French Polynesia: Moorea | collected 2018-08 | reverse complement strand
GTTGTAGGTGAGATGCGTGTGCACTAGGTCATCAATGGAAATGAGGTCGCTTCGGAAGTGTAGACTCTGCGTAGGAGTGTCGATAAGACAATGGACTCCTTTTTTGCCAGTGGCCAATTGACAGCCACAGCAACCGAGGTCTTTGCAACGAGCAACCCTGGACTTCTTGTTGTGTTTATGTCATGTATGCAGTTGTTGTTGAGTGATCAGAGCACATCAGTACAATATATCAAAGTTCTCTGTTCACGGTGACAAAGTTGGTCGCAGTCAGATTCTCGACATGCTTGGATGGGAAGAAGCAGAGCGACTAATATCAGGAGAGGATTTGGGCTTGCTTATCCTCGCTCTCGTCGCTGACGACCTCGCTTTACTCATGCTTTGGCCTCAGCCAGGGCTAGCGTTTCATTCCAGAGTTGCCAGTTTCACCGATTCGGCGGCGAACTTGGGGTAGTTCAACTAAGAAATACTATATTTAAAAATATACCTAAGGCGCGTCTTAAAGAGCAGGGTGATCTAGTGAGAAAAGAAGGGCTTGAAATCTGAGCCCCCTATTTGGTAACAGATAAGTTTTTGCATCTTAAAAGACTTTGTCAGTTTAGTGTTCTTGCTACCTCAAATCCTAAAAAAAGAGACAACTTTGTCGACTGCCCAATTTTTGGAAAGAAAAGTTCTGCAAAATTGTCTGTTTCGTCTTTGCGTTTACCGATTAGTCCACTCTCCACGTAGTAATTCTTTAAATGTGACAAGTAGCAACCCTGCTGCTTCACACTGCTCCAGTCAGCTCTGTTCGGTTTTGGATTTCAACGTCGCGGTCACGCACGACGTCGCTTGGGATCGGACCCTCGTCGTCTCAGGCCGTAGCCGATCTGATCAGGTCCGCCATGGCGGCGCCTACGAGGTCTCTGCAAAAGGAGGAGTCCGACCCCGACGACACTGAGTCCCGGCCACTGGCCTCGGACAAGTTGGGCACCTCGGACGACGTCAAGAAAAAGAAACGGTCCCGAAGAATAAGACTGAGGAATGCTCGAATGAGGCGGTGGGATCAGTGCCTGGCTCGGCTCAAGCGCAAGGAGGCAGAGCTCAAGTACCTGACTCGGACCGAGGAACCTAAAACAAAAGGTGCATCATCTTGTGCTCCAACGCGTCTACCGAATAAACCCGAGTCTCCGAAGCCGTCCTCCTCGTCGGTCGTGGTGGATGTGAGGCCGCGGCAGTCGCTCCGACATGAAGATCAAGCCTCTGCGGCCGTGAAAAAAGAAGCTCGCGTATTGTCCCGCATTCGGGAGCTGCAGCAAGAAGGTCTCTGGAGTGACAAGAAAGTACCAAAGGGGCCCCCGGAGCCTCCAGTGGCTCGTGCCCATTGGAGCTTCGTGCTGGAGGAGATGACATGGTTGTGGAGCGTCTTCCAGAACGAGGTCAAGACGAAGAAAGCGAATGCAAAGCGCTGCGCCCGAGCGGTTCAGCGCCACTTTGCGGAGCGCGCCCAGCTGGTGGCACGGGAGGAGCGAGAGCGAGAACAGAACCGGCGGCGAATTGCCTCCTTTGTGGCGCGAGAAGTGCGCACGTTCTGGTCCAATGCCGAGAAGCTCTTCGAATTTGGCGTGAGGTCACAGATAGAGCGTAAACGCAAGCGAGCACTGGACGAGCACCTGGACTTCATAGTGGGACGGACAGAGAAATACTCCACTTTGCTTGCTGAAAGCTTGCAGCCAGTGTCTTCTTCGCAAAAAACAACACCATACGCCAGTGACGTAGAGAGCGTAAGCAGCGGCAGCCGTAAGGCCAACGACAGAGACTACTGCCCTGAGGAATCCTCCGACGACGACGAGGCCACCATAGCAAAGGAGGAAGATGGGCATGATGAAGGCGAGATCGACGAACTTAATCAGGAAGCGGAAATTCCGCTTGAAGAACTTCTTAGAAAATTTCATCCGGAGCTGTACGATGGCGAAGACAAGAGTGAAAGTGGTGATGTCTTGAAGAATGGTGAAAAAGACACCGAGAGTAATATCAGTAAAGAATCTGAGTCCCAAAGTTCAAAAACGAAAGAAGACAGTAGCCGAAGTTCCTTACCGAAAGAGAGATCTCAGAGACACTCTGAGCAAGTTAGTGATGACGAGGGCGAGTCCAAGCCCGTTGAAAAAAGCGAGGATGATGAAGAAGAAAAAGAGCGCGAAGACAACCTCAAAGCATTGGTTGAGGAGGACCCGGAGCTTTTCGATGCTGTTGAAACTGCAGAGGCATTTCAGCCCACTGGCAACACCCTTGACACCACCACGGTAAAGACGCCAGTACCCTTCCTTCTAAAACACTCTTTACGAGAGTACCAACATATTGGACTGGACTGGCTGGTTTCTCTACATGAGCGTAGCTTCAATGGCATCCTGGCCGATGAGATGGGTCTGGGCAAGACCATCCAGACTATAGCTCTGCTGGCACATCTCGCCTGCGCCAGGGGCATCTGGGGACCTCACCTAATCGTTGTACCTACCTCAGTTATGCTCAATTGGGAGATGGAGCTAAAGAAGTGGTGCCCCGCCTTCAAGGTACTCACTTACTACGGCTCTCAGAAAGAGCGAAAAGCCAAACGTGTGGGCTGGACCAAACCAAACGCGTTCCACGTGTGCATTACTTCCTATAAGCTGGTTATCCAGGATCACCAGAGCTTCAGGCGGAAACAGTGGTACTATTTTATCCTCGACGAGGCTCAGCACATTAAGAACTTTAAGTCGCAGCGATGGCAGCTACTCTTGAACTTTTCATCGTGTGGCCGGCTGCTGCTCACAGGCACTCCTCTCCAGAACAACCTGATGGAACTGTGGTCGCTCATGCACTTCCTCATGCCCAATGTGTTTCAGTCGCATAGAAACTTCAAAGAGTGGTTTTCAAACCCGCTGACAGGCATGGTGGAGGACACGCAAGAGTACAACGAGGGTCTAGTCCGTAGACTGCACAAGGTCTTGCGTCCCTTCTTACTTAGGCGATTAAAGAATGAGGTGGAAAAGCAGTTGCCCAAGAAGTATGAACACGTCGTTTACTGCAGCCTTTCCAAAAGACAGCGTTATCTTTACGACGATTTCATGTCTAGGGCGAAAACGCGCGAGACACTTGCAGGTGGTAACTTTATGAGCGTGATCAACGTGCTCATGCAGCTACGGAAGGTGTGTAACCATCCGAATCTGTTTGAGGCTAGAGCTACTCTATCCCCCTTTGTCTGCGAGCCACTGACTCTACAAATGCCTCAAATGGTGTTTAACCTGACGAATAAGCATCCGCTGGAGTGCGTGGATATGAAGCACCATCCGATGAACCTTCTCACCCATGAGCTCACCATGTCTGCTTTTGCCGCTCATAGTGTCCACCGGTTGCTGCTTCAGAGACATCATCAGTATCAGCAACAGAGACAGAAACAAGTGCCACAAAAGCAGCTGCAACCGCAGCAACCATCTGTCAGAGCGGTGGCTGCATATCATCCGCCTCCGGCCTGTCCATCGGGCAAGTTTCGCATGACAATCCGCTACAACAGCACTCCACTGGCCACCGCCGCCGAGTACATCCCCTTTTCTACAATCGTGAACAACAACATCTATATCAAAAAGAAGTCAGACGTCAATATCAGGACTGACAAAGGCACCTTTCTGCTGACACCCTATTCGTACAGACCATCGACACCTCCACTGGAGCCCGCTGACAACTTCAATGGGCACCAAAGCGACGAGAACGGAGATTCGTCATCTTCGCTGTTGGATAAAGAAAATCATTCAACGGAGATTTCTCCTCCTCCTCCTAAGAGGAAAAGATCTCACTCGAATGTGGAAGGAAACAGTGCGGAGGACAAGAGGAAGGGGATTTTCTGCTCTGAAATATTTAAGAGCCCTCCCAGAGTGCCGTCCACTCTCGCAGAAGACTCTGAGCGCCTGACCAGAGAAAGCATAGAGTCTTTGATGCGCCAGAACAGGTTCAAGACAGATGCTTCCCCGCTCTACGGTACCGACTTCGTACGTGCACTTACTTTTAAAGATCCACAGTCTCCGTCAAATCATTTCCTGACTCCGTTTAACACTCCTACTCACGAGGATCCCTATGATCGCACAGTGTTCTCAGTGGGTCTGTTACCCGCTACAGCGAAAAAGGACTGTGAGCTGGGGACTATGGCAAAGGACTTCGTCGGCCGCTTCCACATGTTTGTGCCACCCGTGCTGTCAAGCTTTAAGGAAAAAAGATTAGAGATACCGCCAGCCTCTAGAACCGAGCTTGCTCTCGCACGGTCTGCGCTGGACAAAGTCACCTTCCTTGAGATGAGCCTCCAGCTGCCCGAAGCCAGACTAATCCAGTACGATTGTGGAAAGCTGCAGGTAAGCCGCCCCCTTCAACGTAGAACAAGACCGATTTGTAAATTGTGTGATCCCGCACATGCGTGCCGTGGCAGTCGGAGCTGATTGCTCACAGGTTACCCAGATTTACCACAAGAAAAACCTTAATGTAGAACAGCGTACGTCACGTTTAAATCCGACTTGCATTCAAACGACGACGCATACAGCAAAAAAGTTTGTTGCCCTGCTAAGGAGATGTGCTAATTTAGACGCAAAAGTGGTGAAAAGTGCAAAGGATCAAAACTTTTGATCTCAGCGCAGTCGCCTTGGTACAAATTAACGCAGTGAAAGTACCTGGATGAGTCTTCGTAGGAGTTTAATTTGATCTCGTGGAAGTCTTGCGAAACTTCTTGCTCCTTTTAGCGAAACTTTCACTAAGAGCTTCAATCTGCAGTGCTGACAAAGAAATGAAAGATATCTGAAAGGCTCAAAATCAGAGTGAATTTTACTTCACCTTTTTATAGGTCCTGAGTGGGCTACTTCAGCAACTTAAGTCGGGCGGCCACCGGGTGCTGCTTTTCACCCAGATGACCCGAGTCCTAGACGTGCTGGAGGCCTTTCTGAACTACCACGGCTACACATACTTGAGGTTGGACGGTTCCACCCGTGTAGAACAGAGGCAAGCGCTCATGGAAAGGTTCAACTCCAGCTCTCGGTACTTCTGCTTCATCCTATCTACGAGATCTGGAGGAGTAGGTGTCAATCTGACTGGAGCTGACACTGTCGTATTCTACGACTCGGATTGGAACCCCACCATGGACGCACAGGTGACGCAAATGTTACAAACTGATGAAGCATCTTTCATATAAAGTTCCTCACGTGCTCACGAATTGTCCTTATGAACAGGCTCAGGACCGCTGTCATCGTATAGGGCAAACTCGTGATGTGCACATTTACAGGTGACACGATTAATTTGCTGTATGTTTACAGTTTGTGCAGGCCCAACGCCATTTTCTTTCAGATTGGTGAGCCGACGTACGGTTGAAGAAAATATATTAAAGAAAGCCAATCAGAAGAGACTGTTGGGAGACTTGGCCATCGATGGAGGAAATTTTACTACGGCCCAGCTCAAAACGCAGACGGTGAGGGAACTGTTCAATGTAGCTGCGGCAGAGGAACATGACAAGAATGTTCCGGAGGAGCGTGACCTACAAGAAGAGGAAGCGGAGCCTTTGGGCGACAAACGCTCCATGGGAGTGTTTGAGTCTGCCATTGCTGCCGTTGAGGACACGACTGACAAGGAGGTGAGATGCAAACTTAAGAACAGTAGCAGCAACTACAGAGTTCACTCCTGGACCAGCTTCAGACAGTTTATGCGTGATTAATGTGCACTTGCGAACGCTCGAACTCTCAAAGCCGGCATACTGGCATTCTTAGAAGCTAAGCGTCTTAATGGACCTGTGGAAGACAGAATCCTAATTCTGCTTGCTTCGTTATAGGCGCTGATGCTCGCTAAGAGAGAGGCCGCTGCTGAGGAGGATGAATTTGCAGAGGACGGTGGAAAGACGAGTGGGAACCAAGAGGATGAGGCTTTCAAGTGAGTTGTAATAGGATTATTAAAATCCTATTGGTATGATCTCATCAGAAATTTGCTCGGGAGAAACCTTCGCGTATCGACCTTCTTACAATGGGCGGGAATTCCGGATATCTTGCACGATCGATAACCATTTGTATATCTAGAAGAAAAATTTAGATATATTAAATGATTTCGTGACTCATTGTACGTACATTTGGTCTTTTTCAGTAATTTGGTGAGCCAGTTGACCTTGGTGGAACAGTATGCCCTTCGCTACTTTGAGTTCTCCGAGCAAGACTGGAAGAACCATCAGTTGGCCATGGCGGAGGCGGAGTTGGCGGCGCAGAAACAAGAATTGGAGGAGGCTCAGAGGTTGGAGGAGGAAGAACGGAACAGACAGATGGAAGAGCAAGTGGAGGAACACGAAAAAGAGAGTGAGGAAGAGGAGAACGATGATGACGGTGACGACGAGGACGACGACGACGACGACGACGACGACGACGACGACGACGACGACGACGACGACGACGACGACGACGACGACACGACAGAGGAAGAGGAAGATAGTTCGTCAGACGAAGAAGAACTGCCTTTGGCAAGCCCACGCACCAGGTCGCGAGGAGACGTCAAGATCAACCTTTGGACTCTAGAGAACTGAGAAAGCAGTTACCATAGAAAAAGAATAAGAAGGTATAATTTGGCAATTAAAAAGATATCCGTTTGAATACTATCTTTGTGAAAGGGAGGAACCGTTTGTGTGGCTGACTGTACAATGCTTTTACTTCTATACATAATAGGTTCTATGGTATGTGCTTCATTACTCTCTTACATGAGTGAATACAAAAACATGACGCTGGCCTGACCTTCCTTCTTGATATAATTCCATTGGGATAAGCACTGTCAATTCCAATGTCTCCTTCCCTTAGTCCGCATGCTGTTCATTACCATATGGTGCAGGGATATGCGGTCCTGTCACTTGTAATCACATCAGGATTTTTTTATTTTTGGACAGTTTAACATAATGTTACTCAGCGACAGTAATCTCCAATTCAAGTCATCACCTCTGATCCCGAGGTTTAATGACTGTATCCGAAATATTCTTAGATCCGATGTAGGTCAGAACAAATGACTTTTACGTCAAATTGTTCATTTTGCATTCATTTCGTTTGTACTAAGGAGGTCTAGAAAAGAACTACTTTACGACACAGCTTATGTACTGAGAGTGTGTGGTAATAGTTATATACCACAAGTGTACCACCCTCGGGTGGTACACTTGTGGTACCTCCCAGTGACACGCTCCCAGTACATAAGCATTGTGGACAAGTAGAGGGGAAAAAAGCCCAAATGCGGCCACAAATATGTGAGAAATGCAGTGCGACCAGATACAAATTGACCAGAGCAACCAGGTACGAAGTGATCCGAGCTGGAGCGACCAGATACGAAGTGATCTGAGCTGGAGTGACCAGATACGAAGGAACCAGAGCAACCAGGTGCGAAGTGATCTGAGCTAGAGTGACCAGATACGAAGTGACCAGAGCTGGAGCGACCAGATACGAAGCAACCAGAGCAACCAGGTACGAAGGGATACGAGCAACCTGGTATGACGCCAGAGTCTGGTGAGTGACGACCAGAACTAGTAGACCTGTCGGATTCAATCATTATGGCCAGATCTGCAGAGCAGATAATTGACGATTTAGGGCTTCTGAAGTCAAAACAGAGGTATGATCAATGCTGGACTGCTTTTATAGAGTTCTGCAAAAAAGAGCAACCTACAGAGGAGGACTATCTAATGTACTTTGACTATTTGAAGCGAGTTAAGGGTTTCAAAGCTTCCTCTATCTGGTGTGAGTACAGCAAGCTAAATGCTAACCACTTCAAGCAATGTGACAAGCGTCTTCAATGGTGGCCTAGGGTCAGTGCTCTTCTGAAGTCTTACAATGCTGGATATGAGAGGAAGAAATCATCACCCTTTAAACACTCAGAGATTGTTAAGCAATTCCTTAATTCTGAGGAAACATCAAACTTCTGGATTTTGAGAAAATGTGCTGTTGCTATTTCCTACTCTGGAGGTCTTAAAGGTTGTGAGCTCTGTCAACTTGCTTGTGAAGATATCTCAAAGTCATCTGAAGGTTACTGGATCAGCTACTATCCTGGCAAATCAAAAGGAGAAACCAGAAAAAGAAAATTTTTGGTGCCATCTGATTTGACACATGTTGGTGCTTATCTTCACAGACTGGAAGCTTTTCAAGCACTCAATGGAGATCTCTTCAAGACTATTGCCAAGACAGATGCCATCTTAAACAAACCCATGGGAAAAAACATGACAGCAAAATTTGGAGTTGATGTTGCCTCCTACCTCAACCTACCCAAGCCAGAAAGTTACACAGGACATTGTTTTTGCCAAACTGCAGCTAAAAGGGCAGCAGATCAAGGTGCAAATCTAGTGCAGTTGAAGAGACACTTCAATTGGTCTGGGCAGAATGTTGCAATGCGATACATTGATGAAAGTGAGCACTATTCCAAGCAAATGGCATCACTCATTGCTGGAACAAATGATGACAGTAACAAAGCAAATGCTGCAGAAAGAGGGACAAAACAACTTTCATCAACAGTCTTTCAAATCAGTGTGCAAGAAGGAGGAAGTGTGACAATCAACAATTACAACAGTAAAAATGAGTGAGGATGAACATTGTGACCTCAATAAAATCGCAGTGTGTTCTTTTCTCATCTGCCTTAGTATACATGCATTTGGTGAGTGGCATAAATGAACAATGTGATGTAAAAAATGGTACATGCATTTGGTAAGTAGCGTAAATGAACAATGTGATGTAAAAAACGGTACATGCATTTGGTAAGTAGCATTTTACAAACCCTCAGTCTTTGCATCTCTCATTGCTGCCCTCATTCCTCGGGCAGCAAACCTTCGGGCTGCAAAGACCTCGGGTTTGTAAAATGCTACTTTACCAAATGCACGTAATGTACTATTACGTCCCTTCAGTGCAAAAGCTCAGACATCTTGGGCTAGGTGGGTTCCTTCTCCACTGCTGCAACCATACTGCATTGAGCAACACCTTTGGCTTGTTTTCCTTGAGGCATTTATTTGCAAACCAAATGACACAGAAGAACTCTGGGTCTGCCAGAGTTCTAGCCTGAACGAAGCCAGGAGTGAAGGAGGTCAAAAATCAAAGCGTTATCAGCAAAATGACTTTCTCCAGCGCTGATTCATCATTCTAAGTGGCTCTGAATTTCTTTGCCATCAACGCAGCCAACTGTGGTGTTGCAATTTGCTCCCACTTTTCCTCAATTTTTGAATGAATTTTGCCGGTGTTTGCACTGCTGCAAAAGAAGACACCATAAATTGCTTAGGCATGCTCTTCCATATGCTGTTGATGGTGGCAGCTCACGGCTGCCTAGTTGTGTGGAAGATGTACATTGATTTTGGGTGTACTGATGTGTAAGAATATTAAAGACAATCAAAATGAGCCTTTGAGGATCACTCTATGTCATCTGGCTGGCCAGTAAATGTCACACGAGAAACACGCCAAAGCTGTTGCTCAATACAGTAATGCTGTTGCGAGTCAAAGTTAGTGTTGCCCAAAATATTAAAATTTCGGAATTTTGAGTCTGCAGATTTTTTAAATACTAGAAACAGATACATAATGCTACATATCATATTCTAACATTTACGTGGTGGGCCAGACATTTACAATTTGTTTTCAAGTGTGGCTAGAACGCTTCAAATCTCATGACACTTCGTGTGCACCTGCGAAATGATCGCACAGATCAGTTCCTGGACCAGCTTGAACGCATCCATTGCATCAATGCTCATAGAGGAGTACTTCTTGTTCGAGTCCAATAGATGAGTCCCACATGACGGGAACTGACTTTTGTGATCATTTTACAGGTGCACATGAAGTATAATGAAATTTGAAGCGTTCCAGCCAAAGTTAAAAACAAATTCTAAGTGTCGGACCCTTCTCAACGCAAGGCGCTTAACCATGTTTACTTCTCAGGTGTACATTATAGTTAAACTAAACTCTCTTTTCACACCTTTTTCAAGTAATCAGCTCTCAACATAGTCAGTGACGCCAGCGACTCCATCACCATTCTCTTCCAGGCTGGTGCAATCACATTTTTCATGGAAAAAATATCGAAACTCGAAATTTTCTTTTTGAGTTTCGATTATAAAGGTTGACTGGGCAAATTTCAGGATGAAATGATATTTTCACAGGAACAGCATAATTTATTGAAAATGCATCAGATATCAAGTCATTGACATGTCAGTCATAATCTTCTTTTGTGATCTGTCTGCCATCTGCATCTATAACAGCCTGCAGCCTCTTGGGGATGGACGTTATCAGTCACTTGCAGAGCACCTTGTCTGCATTGATCTCCTGCCACTTCTGCTGTATTACACTCTTCAAATGGGCTGCATCC
>JAAUXU010158133.1_pt1 | contig 10326 bp, 10 predicted proteins | sample 7278151 | NCBI WGS metagenome assembly JAAUXU01 (sample SAMN14350113, study PRJNA611818) | marine sediment metagenome | isolation source: surface marine sediment (1.8m) | place: French Polynesia: Moorea | collected 2018-08 | reverse complement strand
GTGTGCTCTTCCGATCTACGCTACTCTACTCTACTCTACTCTACTGTATGCTACTCTACTCTTCTCTACTCTACTCTGCTCTAGTCAACTCTACTCTACTCTACTCCACTCTACTCTACTCTACTCTACTCTGACTTTTGCTCTCTACTCTACTCTACTCTACTCTACTCTACTCCACTCCACTCCACTCTACTCCACTCTACTCCCCTCCCCTCCCCTCCCCTCCACTCCACTCCACTCCACTCCACTCCCCTCTTGATCCTTTGGTGGCGATAAAGAAGATGCTGTTTCCTCTCCGTCGTCTCTCGGGGCCAGCCTGGCTGGAATTCCGTCGGGCGTGCGCTCGTTTTCGAGTGTATGTACATACACTTATTCAATGTATAGGTAGCATTGTGTGACCCAAATAAAAGTTCACCGCGGCCATCGGGTCCAATTCGGTCATGTGCAGCTACTGCTCCACAAGGACACGCGTGCATCCACTGGCATGACGTAGTTGGAACGAACAAGAAATTCCACTGTTTCTTGTGGGCCAACAAATCCACTATGCTTTCAAATGTATGTGTTGCGTAACAATTGTAATTTTAACGCACAAGTCACGGAAAGGAGGCATTTTTGACTTTTCTGCACACATTTCGTTGTGTCTGACGAGCTAGAAAGAAGTGGATAGAAAGTACTTCATAGTACATCGAGTGCTTCTTAACTGAGCTAACTGTAATGTTAGGATAGTTACACTTTGACTGACTTAAACAACTAAGGCTGCTTTCTCACGCCACGCACTATTTTCCCACGACGCGCAACACTTCCCATGAGATGAGTAAAGTTTTATTTGGGACAGGCTTCCTCCGCATTGCGCTCGGTAGATCTTCATCTCGTCCGTCTCCCCGTCCTCTCTCCTGATCTGGGCTTCTGCGTGCACGCGGCCGCACTCGCCCGCCTCTGCCCCTTCCCCCTCGCCACTGTGCCCAGGTGTCACAAGTGCTGCTGCGACCTCTTGCTGCAGTCCTAGCAGGGAGGGACGGCGAACGCGCAGCGTGCGAGCTACTCGGGAATGTCGTCTGCAGCCGCAGCAGCGGCGGCGGCGGAGGCGGCGGCGACGGCGGCGATGGAGGTGGTGGCGGCCTGCGGGGAGTGCTCGCCCGTGCCTGTTCCTCCTTCGTGCGTTGCGTAGTCTGGAGGAGGAGGAAAACACGGATCAGCAAAGAGAAGTGGGCAGCAGCTGAGCGGAGTGGACCCCTAAGCCGAGCCGAGTTTTGCGTGCGTGTTCGACTCTTGGGCTGCTCGAGAAAGAGATCTCCTTCTTCTCCCCTGCCGACACCGCCTCCTCCTCCTTCTGCTTGTCGTCGTCGTCGTCGTCGTCGTCGTCGTCCTCCTCCTCCTCCTCCTGGTGCGCGCGCGTGCACGCAGCGCGCCCAAGAAGAAAAAGAAGGAGGCGAACGAAGTACTCAAGAAGAAAGAGTCGACCAAGAAGCGAGCGAGGAGCGAGAAGTCGAGATACGCGTGCACGCACGGTCTAGACGCTCGGACACGGACGCCTCCCTCGCGAGAGACCCTCCTCACGGGGACGTCGAACGTCTCCTCCGACTCCTCCTCGTCGCCGTCCGACTCCTCCCGCCCGAATCCCCGCTCTTCCGTGGCCATGGACCAGAACGGCGGTGGCGGCGGCGGAACCGTCGGCAACAATAATCTGAGCAGCACGCAGAGCATCGCCGACTACCTGGCCCAGCTGCTCAAGGACAAGAAGCAGCTCTCTGCCTTCCCCAACGTCTTCCTGCACGTCGAGAGACTCTTGGACGACGGTAAGAACGATAAACCTCTGGCGTTGGGTGATGTCATCTCATATCTGCATAGGTGGCAGCCTCGCCACTCTGGTAGAAAGCTCGCTTTGCTTGACTTTGTCGACTTCTTCCTTCCCCCCAACATCGTGCTCAACGTCTTACGTGGCCCGGCCGGGGTAGACGAAGAAAGAGAGATGGGGAATGAGCATGGGGAAATTGAAGCAGAGATGGCGATCGCTGTCTGCCCGGCGCTCTCGTTTGGACTGACATTCAAAGTGCAGAGAAAGCAGGGGTCGCTCAGCCCACGGGGTTCAGGGTGGGTGGCTACGTGGGAGGGGCTGGCGAGATGCTAGCAAGCTGCTGGCGAGCTGGCGCCAGTGAGAAAAGCAAGCTATTTTTGGCACTGCTCATTTTCAAGCAGTAGTAATAGAATGCATCAAGGTGTATGTGCCTTACGCGCTGCTCCCCCCTTCCTCCTAGTCGGCCAGCAAGTACAACTTGCTGCATGTATACATGCTACTCAGATCAAAGATCACGCAGCGCTTTTCTTGGCCGCCAGCTGGATCAGGCGCGATGCTCATTTCTTTTTCCTCTCCCCATTTTTTCTTCCTCGGCCCTTGTTGCACGTATGAGTGAATGGGCAGCGGGCGAAGGAGGCGAAGAAGGCGAACAGCAGGATCGAGTAGGCGTTCTGCCTGTCCACAGATGTAAGGATTTCTTTTTTCATCCTCTTGAAAGGCAAGCAGAACACGGTTGAATAGGTCATCAACGTCAGCGACTGCAAAGTTCGCACCTCGAGAGACAGTAGAAAAAATGCCAACGCGTTCCTCTTTTTCTTGCCCGATCTCCCCATGAAGAAGGGGAGTCTCATGTGAGTCATAGTACTCGTGGGTAGGCTGGAGAAGTGTTGGAACAGCAGCAGCAGGAGCAGCAGCAATGCCATCATGGATGATTTGAGCATACCTGCCCAAGCCACATTGGGCAGCGACGGCAGTGGCAGCAGGTCCAGCAGCAGGTCCAGCAGCAGCAGAGGCAGCAGCTCCGGCAGCAGCTCCAGCAGCAGCTCCAGCAGCAGCTCCCTCCTCAGGTCGACCAAAAACCTGTACATCTGGTCGACAAACCAAGCTCTCTCGGTCCAATATCGTATGGTTGGATGACAAGTTGCGTCGATAGGATGCCCATTTTTCGTGCCCAAAGTCTGTATTTGAGCGCACTGGGCCGCCTTGGTCAGCAGGGCGGCCCGGAGGACCCCGATTTGCGCTCATATTTCCACCATTCGTGACACATGTTGGGCTAAATTTTCAGCAGGTGTTCTTTCGTGTGGGTCGTTTTGGGCGCCTGTCTGCCCGTGGTGACTGGTGCCGCTGCCGCTGCTGCTGCCGTCCTCGGCCTGCCTGGAGCTGCCTGCATTCAAGGCTCGCAATGCCGACATCGCTTGTTCCCCTTTCACATGGCGACGGAGGTGGGCGGGTTGCTCGATCCCACACGTGCACACTTACTGGCTTGCGCCAATGAGCATTTGTAGCGGGCCAAGTCCCATCTGTCTTGTCTGGAGCCTCACCCCTGCCACCCCTCCAATTTTTTCTTTCTTAAAGTCATGCAGGGTGGCGGTGGGGGCGATGGCAGAGCTCGCGGCAAAAAAAAAGAGCTGAGGTAGCCTCGTCGACCCCTTTAGTGGCGGGGGAAGGCCTGAAAGCCTCACAGGCCAATGAGGAAAGTAGGTGGGCAGACACTTGCGAGCCCAAGGAGACATCTGTCCCTGTAGCGGAATCATCCGTTTGAATAAACACTCTCGAACGCTCATCTTCTCCGGCTTTCAGCAGCGTTACTTAAGGAATCAGAAGGCCGTTTATTTAATCCATTGAACAAGTCATGCTCTGCCAGACTCAGACGCTGCAGCCAAGCAGCAATTAAAGCCGGCACCACCAGTGAAGGTACGAAGCCTTTTTGGTGCGTCTGCCGCCTCCAAGTGTTTGATCCTGTCTCCCTGTTGCTCCTACGTGCGTTGTTGTAGCACTGTGTACACAGCACAGGAAAGTGTGCAGGTTAGGGTGGAGGAAAATGCAGGGACCGGCGTGAAAACACACGCAGTCGAGCGTTTCGACCCGACCGGCGCCACTCGCGCAACAACCTCCTCGCCTCAGAGATGTACGAGGATTTTTGCAGCAACTGAGCGAGAGAGGAAATAACATGGGAGAACGGAGTTTATTTGATTTTGATCCTCACCTCTTTATCTTTAAATAGTAGCAGGACAGAGCGTGTCATAGCATCGACGTAGCTGGAGTCACCTGCTGCTAAGATGGCGCAGATTCGTGGACTTAACGTCATTTCACGACAATTTCTTAAAACAGTTCTGTTGTCTCTGTTGTTTCCAAAAACAACTGTCTGAAGCGCTTTTCCCCTTCAATATCTCGTTCTTTATACTGTAATCTCTTAATCTGTGCCTCGCAAGGGTGCCTTGACGTTGAAATCACTGCCGGGGGGGGGACCTTTTTTTAAGGTGCGCTCGGACGTAGCACATGTGCGTGTACAGCAGCTTCATGTAGCTACAGGCGTGCAAGTGCTGCATGTCTATCAAATGTGGACGGTACAAAGATGCGGAGTTGTTACGCACATGCTGTTGCCGTACACACGTCACTACTGCACGTCCTCTACATAAGACAGGTGGATGCCAATGCCTTAAAACATGGGGAAACTCTGTTCTTTGTACGTCTCGGCTGCTTCATAACTACCGCAATCGACAGTTGACTTCCGGTTCCGAAAAATCTATTATGGTAACACAGGGGAAATCCTGATGTTACATTCGAACTCAATGTGACACGTGAACTCGAAATGAGGCCAAACACGGCCTAAGTAGCAGCATACCTTGTCAGACGATTTGTGCAGTCACTTTAGGTGAAATATTTATTTTAGGTGAGGTTACAACATCGTGCATCTGTCTTGGTAAAGGTTACGTAGGCTTAGGTTAAGGTAAGTTAGGTTAGGTGAGCCAGCTCAGCTGAGGCATAGTTGAAGCTGAGCTTCAACTATGGCTAGGACGGATAGGCTAGATTGAGGATGAAAAGCGTGCCATGGCCTCGCCCAAAGATGACCTCTCTTCGGGGATCTTCAGACACGAAGACTCGTCTCTATTCAGCAGATCAAGATTAGATGGACAACACAAACTATGTTAACTTCTGGTGACTATCAGGAGGTTTTCACAGCCAGGTGGTAGACGTCAGCTGTCGATTTCTTACATTCGGGCCAAATTTCAAGTCCGTACAGCTCCTTATGGTTGGATAGTGGATTGCCTCCATCCACGAATCTGGACAGAGTTTTTATCCACGTTCATCTCTTCCTGTATGACTTGATATGCTATTTCTCTTCCAGAAATCGGAAAGGTACGCGGCAACCTCTTCCAGATCAATGGCAAGAAAAGCGAGCCGCTCGTGTTGCCAGAGGCCACCGGACCTCCAGTCACTCTGTCAGAAAAAGTCTACGTGCCCATCAAGGAGCATCCAGATGTAAGTCCAGATTCCAATGACTCTGTCGAAGGCTTGAAGTGTAGCAGCCACGTTCTGTGCTCTAGAATCTCTCTCTCCTTCGCTCTTTATAAGCACCAATCTCTCACAAGTTTCCCTTCCTGTCGTGCCTTTGTCAACCTATATGTGATCAGGATGCCACGCCCCGACCGCCGGACTGAAAAATCAGTTCAGGCGTTTATTACAGTACACACGCACTTGAACGTTCCAACGGTGCAGAGAGGCAATTCTGCGTATACGCACACCGCATATTAGCGTGGTACTGTGCACGGACTCATGCTTGGTACTGTTAGTCTGGCAGCAGTGATAGCAGCCATCAGTCTTTTCCATAATGTCATCAAGATTTCTCTGGTCTACGGTGAATGAAAATAGGATAATATAGACACGAAACTCAATGGGGTTTTCAGTCTGGGATGAAGGTAGAACACACTGACGCAGCATGCGGCGAAATGCCAAATGAAGGTGACGTCCCCGAGGGTCGTAGCCCCCATGTCTTCCGGCATCAGGTCTCCGGCTGCACCGTCCCAGAGCCCCTCAATGAAAGGATTTTTTTCTGTGCTTCATCTTACCGTCAAGAGTTACAACATCTTTTTTTCTTGTTGTCACTTTCAGTTCAACTTTGTGGGTCGAATCCTGGGTCCACGAGGAATGACCACCAAGCAGCTGGAGCAGGAGACGGGATGCAAAATCATGGTCAGGGGCAAAGGCTCCATGAGAGACAAGAAGAAGGTACTAAATCAGTCTCTATGACGTCGTCTTCTTTGTACGCACAATTGTGCCTTGATGAGCCTACAAATTAACGATCAAGTACGTAACCCGTAAATCTGCTCTTTGCATTGCTAACAAAAGGAGGCCCGGTAAGTGTCACTAACATTCTAATCTGCCAGTGATCTTGGATGTGTCAGACTCCACGAAGAGAAATGTGCCGTAACTTACTTTAAGCACTACTGTACTACTGCCACTGTGGTACCTGCGTCGCTTGAAGAGATACTGTACTGCATTTCCTTTGTCGTTTCTCATTGTAGCGTGGCGCTTTACGATGTGTGCAGCAAGTTTTCTGCACGCTGGAGGAAGTGCTACAAGTTCCTTCATCATCCTTATTTGATGTTTGTCTTTCAGGAGGACCAGAATCGCGGAAAGCCGAACTGGGAGCATTTGAACGACGAGCTGCACGTTCTCATCACGGTCGAGGACTCTGAGAACAGGGCAAACGTCAAGTTGCAGAGAGCTGTGGAGGAGGTCAAGAAACTCCTTGTCGTGGTAAGGATTTGTCAACAAGAAAGAGCTGTTTGCAGGGGAGGGGGCAGAATCACCTGTACTTCACCGAGTCCTATCTGTTCTGTTTATACAGTCCGAGGGCGAGGACGAGCTCAAGAAGCGCCAGTTAATGGAACTTGCCATAATCAACGGTACCTACAGAGATTCTCAGTCAAAAAACTCATCACGTAAGTGCTGTAAACTGCGCATTGCTTCTTGAGTTACGACTGCAGTCGAGAGTGCTCACTGTGTACCTTCTGTATGTACCTGCAGCCGGTCTTGATGGCACTTCTCGCTTCCTGGCCGGCAACCAGGCCGCCCTGCACTCCATGGTGAGCCAACAGAACGCTGTCGCACTGCGCAACGCGGCGGCCGCAGCAGCGCCATTGGGTGGCGCACCACTCATCCTGTCACCGCGGCTGCACGTGCCCACCACCTTGAGCGCCGCCGCCGGGATGCTCAACGGCTCCCAGCCACCGCCCCTGATCGCCGCCGGTGACACGCAAGGACTCATCTATGCGCAGTTTGCAGCCGCCAACGACTACGCCGCTGCAAACTACTCAGGTCTGGTGTCGCCCCTGCTCGCCGCCACCGCCGCGGAGTACTCTGCGGACCCGTCCGGTGGGTTATTTGCGCGTTGATAGCCCAGATGAAGAGAGGAAAATCATTCCAGCGTATTCTATATATAAATTATGATTTATTAGTCGCGATTCATTCAGTTGCTAGTGATGATGTCTTCTCCTCCTCTTGGCCCTGTCCTCCCACGTCAGCGAGCACTTCCTCACTCTGCGGGAATAAGGAAGTGTAGTTTTTTTGTGCTGTGACGTTTTCCTCATCTTTCGATCGAGAGAGAGTGTGTTGTGGGCAAGAGGAGAAAGATGAAGTGCGTATTTCCATAAAACTTGAGGCCTAAAGAGGTCGATCTCACGCTGCAAAACCCTCCTCCCCACCTTCCAGACGAATTTTCTCTTTAGAAAGCTTTATCATCTTTATCTTGATGCAGAAACTAGTCCTGTATGGTCAGGTCCGAGCCACTCTCCCTGCATTGATGTGATTTTTTAATGTCTCTTAACCGTGTTTTTGCTCCATCTCCATCCAGGTGCTAGCAATGCTGCCGCAGCCGCTGCTGCAGCCGCAGCCGCTGCGGTCGTGAGCGGGGCGAACGTGGTTAGCGGCGGCGGGGGAAAGGATCGCAGACAGCAGCTCAATGGCCAGAGCGCTATAAGGCAACACCCTTACAGTAGATCCTGAAGGTTAGTTAGTCCAGTTCAGTCAGTTAAGGTTAGCTGGAGGTTAGAGGGACATGACTTGAACATGAGAAAGGGTTGAGCACAAGAGATTTTAACGTCATCTGCTGCACCACAATGAACATGCACGCTTAATTGTACAATCTTTTCCTGGAAATCGATCCCCCATCCCCGCCCGTGTACTAGTGATCCAGGTGCAAGTTATGCCGTTTTACGTTCTCAAACGTACTAACTGGTGGACAACTCCAACTTTTCTTTTAAAAGCCATACGAATTACTATATTATAATGATATCATCACCATAACCACACTAAAGAACAATAATAATGCAGCACTATTTTAATACTGATACATCTGGCTCTCTTTTGCTAATCCTCTCTTCCCCTTTGCCCGCATCCACGACCACTGCGTCTGGTGTGCGGGGCGGGGAATGAATTTCGGCGATAGCATCATCGCTGTCAAGTCATGCCTCTCTTAACTCGACTAAGACCTCTTTTTATACTGTGCCTACTGTGCAAGCAGCCACTGTTACTGTACTGGTATGTGTTGACGCATGGCAGTCTGAGTTCTGCCCACGCATTAGGACACTTGGACACGCGCACACGCACTAACCTTATTTTTCTTTCATCTCTTTTTCCTTCACGCTTGCTGCTGCCGCGCCAAAAAAAATAGACGGGTCGCTACTGTACTACTCTGCTGTTGGACTGATGCTGTCTTCTTCTGCTCATGGGCTTTGGAGAGATGAAGAGGAGAGAAAACAAGAACAACATAGGAATGCACCAATTACTACCACTTTTAACCAACGATTTCAACTGATCGCTACTTTTGTCTGCCCCTTTTATGAGTTATTGCTGCTACTGTGAATTACCTACTACTACTTACTATCCCCTGATTAATGGTCCAGCTACGTAGTGAAACAAAAAAAAGCAATGGGGCGAATCCACTCAAGCCACCCTCATCACCCACCCAACCCACACATACACACACCCAAAAACTTCCCCTCACCCCCCAAGTGTAACCTCCCCTAGGCTTCTGGGATTAAGTGTGTGACTAAGATGGCTTAGAATCTCTTGTCGTAATGCACTCTGAGTACATGAAATAGTACATTAGAATGATATGGTAGAGAAAGCAGTCGGATGAGGAGAGAGAGCAAAAATCTCAAAATTAATTTAGTGCATCAGCAGTAAATGCCTGGACCGAGATCTTTTGTCCAAGTTCAATGCGCGTGCCATGATAGGAAGGATACAGCAGGCCAGTGTTAGAGACCCTTTGACCGCTTCATAAAGTCGTCGTTGACCAGCCTCCCGAGATAAGTGCCAAACATTTTTTTTTCCTCCTTTCGACCTCGAACCCTTCTTGTCAAAGGGAAGAAAAAGTCCTGTCCAACCCCCTTAGTGTGTGTACATAATTTTTTCGACTGTACTAAGCATGGGAGGTTCTGCTCCCAATGCGACGCTGAACATGGTGCCTTATTTTAGTTTATGTACATAGAAGACAACAGAAAAAGAAGCTTTGCTCTGTGTTAGTTATAGCTCCCCCAAACACTCCCCCCAACCCCCCAAACAGCCCACCCCTTGGTGTTTTGCATAATACAATGTGCCAGTCGATAAAGCGGGGCGGATGATATGCTGCACTCCTATTTCTCTTGCTTTTAAGTTAATCAATGATCCTTGTTCTGACTATTTTCGTATATCAGTTGTGTAATAGCGTCCATCACCTATCACTGTGCCCTCCATTTTCTGCTGTTTTATCATACACTTCAAACACACAAAAACACACACACATGACCGTGCCATATGCAACTTCAGACGATTGTTCTCTATTATGATGATAAGCATTATACGATATGTCGAGCCCATAAAGAAGTAGAAATATATGCACTGTACTCCCTCTCAGCGAACTGGCCCGTCCGGCGTGTGATCACAAACACGGACTCTATTGATCCATAACATTGAACGTTAGGTAACAAGGGCAGTACAAACTACAAGTACGCAAAGTAATGTACTACATCATGCCGTACACAGTGGATAGGAAGTGCAGTTACAGCTGAAGGTACTACTGTAGGACCGGTAAGAACAAATACAATGTGTGGCTTTTTAGGAAGAGGCTTCCTCAATGACAGCCATGCTCCTCGGCTGTGGTGGCTGGAATCGCGTGGCCGTCGGCTTGGCCGAGACCTCTTCCATCTCACTGTTCTTTTTGTCTGCGTTAGAGCTGCTCCGGTCAGAGAGGGACAAGTCTTCCGTGCTCTGACGGCGGAGAGTCCAGAGGTGGCCAAGTCGATTCCCTAGACATTAAGACACACGTGCAGTCAATAAGGTACAGTGGCAGTCATAGGACACTTCGTGCTACCTCAAATTATTATAGTCTTACTATTTGTTCCTTGGGGTGGCCTGTTGCCCTCTGTCTCCTTGTGCAGGTTCATCTCGAACTCACTCTCGCACAGCCCCCGCTCCACCTTGTTGCAACTCGTGATGTTGTCGTCGTCCACGATAAGGTTGTCCTCTCCACTATCCAGACCTCCTAT
>JAAUXU010061436.1_pt1 | contig 10326 bp, 6 predicted proteins | sample 7278151 | NCBI WGS metagenome assembly JAAUXU01 (sample SAMN14350113, study PRJNA611818) | marine sediment metagenome | isolation source: surface marine sediment (1.8m) | place: French Polynesia: Moorea | collected 2018-08 | reverse complement strand
TAGGCTGCCTGAATGCTAGGCTGCCTGAATGCTAGGCTGCCTGAATGCTAGGCTGCCTGAATGCTAGGCTGCCTGAATGCTAGGCTGCCTGAATGCTAGGCTGCCTCGATACCTGGCTGCCTCGATACCCGACTGCCTCGATACCTGGCTGCCTGCCTTCCTGCCTGCCTGCCTGCCAGCTCTGCCCCCCTGCCCCTCTGCCCCCTGATTAAAGTTACTGCCTGGGCCTGGACTAACTAGCTTAATAAGCCATAGCACAGTGTCTTTCAACCCTATGGAAATGAGGGGGGGGAATTAATGCCAGTGTGCACGTAGGGTACGCACGTCGTGTCTGTCTTCCTCACAGTACGTACGTGTATATTTCATAGAGCTGAAGCTACGTGGGCCGCCGAAGGAGATGGAGCAAAAGGCAAAACGAGAAGAGGGGACGTCTGAGGAATACGAAATCTCTTCTTCTTCCCATATTTGAAAGTAGGAGGGGGAAGGAGGAAATACGGTAAAACTGTCCTTTCCATTCGACCACTTGGCTTCCTCTACATGAGTTTCAACCATTCAAAAAACAATTTGGAGAAAGATTCCGTGGAAAGTTCTGCCTTGACTTTCCCTCCCCCCTGAACTTTTCCCCCTCCCTCCCCTTCTGGAGAGAGAAAAAGCTTTCCAATTTTTCTTCTCGCCACATATGATCAAACGCGCCCAACAAGGATGGGGCGGCCGCTGAAAGCTTCGCAGGCGGAAAAGGTCCCATCATGATCATCGCCAAGGAGGCGAAAAAAATTAAGTGTTTTCCCTGGAAAACTTTTGTCTTCACCTTCTAGTTGAATTCCCTCGTGAGGAGACTTCCATTAATTTCCTTTTTCTCTCCTCCTCTGCCTCCATCTCACAGTGAGGTAGTTCTGGAGTGCCACTGGCTACTATGTTGCTGCTGAGCGAGCGCAGTGAGTGAGGCCGATGGCGACGGTTGAAAAACAGAGAGCCATTCACATTTCCCATTTTCTGGAAAGAGAAAACTTTTTTGCTGCAGCCTCTCCACTCACTCCTCTTCTCCATGACCCGTTTGGGTTGGGCTGGGCAGAAGCAACAAAACTTCTTCTCTCTCTTCATGTAGTAGCCATACAGCTTCTGCTCCTCCGGTGACTTTCGGACCAAGAAACTCCTTTAAAACAGGCGAGAAAAGTCACGGTGGCAAATGCTTTTGAGGAAGAGGCTCTCTGATAAAATTTGGAACTCAAGGCTTGCCTTTCTCTGAGGAAATACTGGCAGTGGCAGACGTGCTGCAACACCCAGAAATTCTCCTTTACACGTGCCCTAAATTTAGAAAAGCTCACTTCTCACTTCTGCGTCAGTAATGTGAAGCGCTCAGAAACTTTAAAGAGGAAAGAGAAAACCCGCGTTAAAATTCAAAGGCAGTTTCAGTAACCACGTTATAGTAGGCATTTTCATAAGAGGCCTCACTCTCAATGGGCCCTAGGCACACTTGTGTATGTCCGAAAATGTCCATTCTGTTTCTTCAGGCTGGAAAATTGGCCGAGAAATGGGGGCACCACCAGGCTGAGAAAAAATCCCACACATGTCTCGACTATTGGCACTCAAAGTTCCCTTTTTTATTGTCAGGACAACTGGTCAAACAATCCCGGTCAGCTTGGGCGGATCCCAAGCCAAGCCTCGGTGATCCCTCACGATCCCTGCTCAAGTAAAGTCGAGCAGCAACATGTTGAGCACTTAACAAAGGTGCTACAGGTGGAGGTGGCGGCGCAAAAACCTCCAACCTGGCGAGATCATTGACAGAGGAGAGGACAAACAAAGCCAACTAGGAGAGTTCACAACAAGTACTTTCTGGGCTTTTCATAACTTAGCATAAGTTTAACTCTCTCAGTGGAAGGTGGCCATTTTTGGATGTTTTCAACATTGATATTTTGGTGGGAAGCCTGTCAAGAATCAATCAATCCAACGGCCAGACAGTCAATAATGTACGCGGTAATTGTATATATAGCATCGTACGTCAAAGGCTAGGTGGAAAAGGGGTCCAATTGGGGAATTTGCCTCACCGCACTTGGACTTTCTTAAGCAAGGTGAGAAAAAAATGATGGTGTCAGAGAAGAAGAAGAAGTCAATTTTAACCCAGCCCCTCAACTACGTCAGGCAAGTAGGTAAACAAGTTTTAAAACTTTCAAGGATAAGCATTAAGACCCTGTTTTTCCGACATGTCCACTTCACATTTAACTCAACATCAGCGGTACTGTAGTATGATTGCAAACGTTGGAATGCTGTTGGGTAAAGCTAATCCCTGCAAATGAATCCTGCTTTTCGATCTATTATATATTTGTGTGCGTGTGTTGAAACTTCTCGGCGTGGAAATGGACTCACAAGGCTGGATTTGGTACCAGCAGAACTCGTTTTATCCCCCTCCCCGCACACTTCAAAGTGTCCAAGGTGGCCCACATGAGTGTTCCACATGTTCCCCCCCCTGGAGTGGAGAATGTCTTCCACGTATGTGCGTCGTAGCAACCACGTTGTTTGGTGCTCGTCTTGATGACGTTTCATAGAATATAGCCCCCCCCCCCAATTGGTGTTGGCACCCCTGAGTCCAAGCCAGCGCTAATCTCCTGGCTCCAATGGCAGCTGTCCAGACCAGACAGAACTTTGCCGCCACCCTGTCCATCCTTATGCACTCGTACCTTCCTGATGTACCCGTGCGCCAGCAAGGACGGCCGCACGGAGGGAGGGAGGGACCAGCTTGCAACGCTGCTGATCTCTTTCTTTTGCTTGGCTTTTGGTTTTCCCAGCCGGAGCGATATATCAATACTTTGAGAGCGCCTTTTGTGTGTTTGCTGGGTCTCTCCCTATTTTTGGCAGCGACCACGAAATTTCCTCTACTCTCTCGCTTTCTCCTATTTCATTTTTCGTGAAGCCCCGATCGAAGAGAAGCTCGAAGGTGGTAGAGATTTTTCCCCCATAGGCCTGAAATGGCGGCCTGGGGAATTCGTTAAAACTTAGGCCGCAGAAGGAGAAAAATACTGGCTTCCCTCTGTGGCAGGAAGAGAGGGTTCGCTTAATTATACTCGTGACTCTCAATGATTGCGTGAATAAATTTCCAATTCACTGAATGCCCACATCTTTTCATTCTGCAAGGTCCTTTGAGGATGTTTCTTCGATGGATGGATCGACGTAGAAAGAACACGTACGATATTCCGCATACATCTCGTAAAACTTGGTGAGATATATACGTCCTTGGATTATAGTCCTGCTATGCACGTACTCGCTTCTGTACTGACAGTCGAATCGCCATTGTGCACCGTGCAAGAGCCGGATGCTCAAGGTCAGCTGACTGGAGAACTTGCATCACGGAGAGGACAACAAGTGCACCATTTGGCAGGGGCAGAAAATGCTAGTGGACTTACAGTGAAACCAGACTTGTCTGGCAACTTCCCCCATGTGGCTTCCACTGTACGTAGAAGCAGAAAGCGCACCCAACTTATTTATGGAGAAGCAGACCTCTCTGCATGTTGTGGCTCGCTCTGAAAGTCACTGAATCAGAAAGCAGAGTGGATCTGTAGGAGGCCCCGGGATTGCCTTGGAGCTGCCGCTTGGATGCAGCCGGGGGAAATTTTTCTAAGTGGCTCGTTAAAGCGCGCTGCAAAAGTCAGCTGACTCTGGGATGAGTCGATCCCAGGTGCAAAAACCCGCAACTTTTCGCACTGCGGAGTCTCTTCTCCAGCTGGACGGAACTTTCCGACTTTCCTGGCTGTGGACATTGAATTTTGGCGGAAAAATGCACAATACGCAGTACAGAAAAATTGCTTGTAGGGCGGGATAGTCCGAGTCGTCTCAATCGACACTCGAATCTCGATTTGGCAAGTACCGAAAGCCTGCCCGCCTGCCCGCCTGCCCATAGGCGTAATCGGCCCTGTTGGCCCCCGCCAAGAAATGGTCAGACCGTGATGATTCTTTGAAAAGGATCTGAGTGAGGTATGATTTAAAATCTTAAAAGTTGCATCAAATATGGGACAAAAAACCGCACACAATTTTGGCGGAGAAAAACTTGACAGAATGTTGGACTAACCAAGATAGCGTGACTTCACTACAGTGACAAACGGCTTTCCCGCAGACTCTTTCTGAAATCGAGATTTGACTGCAAAATTTAGTGCTTGATCGATCATTTGAGTGTTACTCCAAGTGTGTTCAAAATTCCTGTCGAAAAAAGACCTCCCACAGTTGAGACGTGGATTCAACCCTCTCCAGCCAGCATAGAAATATTCAAATTCGTGAAAAGTCGGCACCACGAACGAGTGTGACAGCCTCAAGATTATCAACCTCAACCACAAATCCAAAGTTTAGTCGGCAAAAACATGAAGTCTCTGCTACGCCTCCTTATGGCTCTTGTTGAGCTTGAGCCCGTGTCCGTGATGTGATGTGAACAGTGCTAATAACAATGCATGTACGATGAAGCATTTTAGGTCCAGCGTTTTCAGCACCGTACACAGGGATCCAGACGTGACCGAAGTAAGACTCCGGTCGACTTTGGCAGATGAAGTTAAGTAAAGGCAAGTAAAATTGTAAAATTGACCCGGACAACTTCAGAAACAGGTGACAGAGGCTCATGGCGAGACCGACGAGAGGGATCGTGACGACGCCGGTGACGGAGACACTTGGCCGAGTTGAGGTCGTCCTGCTGTCCGTTGTTTCCTCCTCTGCCGTTGGGGGTTGACTTCGCTTTCTCGACGGGGATCAGGTTGGAAAGCCGCTTTAATTCGGCACCGCACGGTACGATCTCCACTGCACGGCCGTGGGCACCGTGTACAAGTGCAGCGTAGCAGTGCTGCAGTGGCTCTCCAATAAAGGACTCCAATCAGTTTTTCAACGGGGATCGAGGGAAGAGAAAAAGAAAAAAGACTAAAGCTCCAAAGGATCCCACCAAACTTTATTCTATCTCTATCCAATTTTCCTCCTCTCTTTTCGGTCACAGAAAGGTGCGCGCGTGTGATCTGCAGCACGTAAAAAAAAAAAAAAAGAGTTCGGAGATTTAGAAGATCGAAAAGAATCGAGGAACCGACAGTACTTTTCTCTTTCTTGCTAGCTCGAGCAGGATTGAATTCGTCTTGCCTCTGACTGCAGATACACAGAGCGAATAGCCGCAGTTGAGTCATTAACAGCCTCATTAAATCATTATTGATGTGCGTCGGCTATTCTAACACTGAATGGAGGTAATGGAGTGCAAAGAGCACAGTTTGCCCATTAGTCCCACAATTGGTGCAGCTTCACATTGGAATGAAAGTGCAAAGTGAATAAATGCTTTGGCTTGTCGATCCGTCCTAGCTGGTTGGGCTGAACTGGGCTGGCTGGGCTGAACTGGGCTGACTGGGCTGGCAGGCAGCACTTCTTGCCCAACCAAGCATGGAAGCTTTAGTCCCTACCCATAAATATGTAATTTCCTTAGCGGCAGCTTTGAGGGAGAGACCGACAAAGAGCGCCTTTCTTGCTCTCCTCTCTCGCTTCTGCGTCCCATAATCCCGTCTTTGCCCGACCTTGAGGACAGGTTGAAGCAGACGCAGGAGTGGAAGCACAAGTAGAAGGATGGAGCAGAAGTAGAAGCAGAAGCAGAAGTAGAAGTAGAGGTAGAAGTAGAAGTAGAGGTAGAAGTAGAGGTAGAAGTAGAGGTAGAAGTAGAGGTAGAAGTAGAGGTAGAAGTAGAGGTAGAAGTAAAAGTAGAGGTAGAAGTAGAGGTAGAAGTAGAAGTAGAAGCAGAAGCAGAAGTAGAGGTAGAAGTAGAGGTAGAAGTAGAGGTAGAAGTAGAGGTAGAAGTAGAGGTAGAAGTAGAGGTAGAAGTAGATGTAGAAGTAGAGGTAGAAGTAGAAGTAGAAGTAGAGGTAGAAGTAGAAGTAGAAGTAGAGGTAGAAGTAGAGGTAGAAGTAGAAGTAGAAGCAGAAGCAGAAGCAGAAGGATGAGGCCAAAGGATGACCGAGAAGACCAAGCAGAGATACAAAGAGAACCGGAAGTCCAAGCACAAGCAAAGCACTGACCCTCGACAACTCACTCGACCAACTGACACATGCACGCACGCGCGCGCGCACGCACGCAAGAGGGATGCTCGATTACACACAGGGTGGTTGATGAAGGCAAAAAATGAAGTCTTTGCCACCCTGTGCAAGGACGCGCATTGCGGCACAAGGAGAGAAGACTTCTTGCGGGGTGCGAAAAAACGTCTTCAAGTGGGAGCAGAGAAAATTTCTGTCATTTCACAAGCCATCTTTATGTTATTGTGGGCCCAACACGTGGTATCTGGGTGTGTCCTAGAGTGTCTGACAAGGCCATAGGTAACGTCTGTGTGAGTGTGTCACCTCCGACCGGGTGTGCACGGTCTGCGGACGCGCGTGCCTACACCAACGCGAGGCAGACGAGTGTTTGCTCTTCTTGTGAGCGGCCTCGGCGTCGGACTGGATGACCTCGCCGGCGCCAAGCAGATCATGGACAAGAACAACGAGCCACCAAACGGGTGCCGTGTGTCGGGACAGGTGGGTGCAGCCAGAGGCACGTCCCGCCTGTGGTCCTGGCCCCAAACGTTGGGGTCGAGGACCACTTTCCTGGACTGTTTGTCGCTGAATTGCGTAGTAACGGTCACGCCAAGCAGTCAACTGCCGGTAATGCCTCTTTTCGACGGCCTTTCTCTGCCGGACTCTATCCTAGGCTGTCCATTGTCAGCTCAGGGTTTAAACCCTCCTATTGTCGATACTTTCCAAAAGCTTCATTGTCCTTTCTGATCACCATAGAGCAGTGGAGAAAAGCCTCTCACTTTGATGGAAGCCCCAGCCAAGTTGGTCTGACTCTTCTTGGGGAGTGAAATAGCTCTTCTTTTAACACTGACAAATAAGGACATAGTAATGGTATATTGGTGCAGGCACAAGCCGCTGGCCAGTCAATGGATAAGCAGCTTAGCTTTCCCACCACCAAAACCACCACTTTAGCCCCAGAGCATGACCTGAAGTCGTTACAACTTTCCGGGACAGCTCAGGTTTCTTTTGTTCTGCTCCAGCTGCCGGAGAAAGTGCATAAGTTAGTAGTGCACGTACATACAGTCAGACTCGAAAGTATTCGTAACACCTCGAGATCCGCACTTTTTCCACAATAATCCGTAGACTACAGACTTTTACAGAAAGTTGTCCTAATAACAATTCTAGTGCTCCATCACTGCGTGCACTTAAAAGTCCAGTATTGTGCACGCAACGGTGGCCTCGAAGACGCCTCATGGAGCGTCATCACTCATGTACGTGGTGTGGAAGAGAGAATTGTGCACGCTTCTGACTTGGCGTCGCTCCAATCATGTATGAGAGTTCAGTTCAGTACAAGAGAATAGCCCTGTTGTGACAGCTGCCCATTGCCACAGAGTCATGGGTGAAGGACATGACCAAGACTTTCTCGAGTGCTTGGCAATTGCTCATGTGGAGCACAGCAACGAGCACTTCTGCATGCGTCTGTCTCTTCGGGGACGAGACTGTGCGCTATCGTTATTATGTCTCCCGTTTCCAAGCCATCATCATATTTCATGCTTAGGTAAAGAAACTCCCTTCAAGCAGAGCCTTCGGCAATTTTGAAAGCCTTCTTTTTCTCTCCCCTTTGAGGAGAGAAACCCTTCTCTCGATTTGACAGAAAGTTCTCCCCTCCGTCCCTCTTTCTGCAGATGTCGCCTTCAATTACGCGCCTTCTGACGACTTCGTAGGACGTCTGTGCGTTCCCCTGCTTCTTCCGGTACCTCTGGAGACACGACTGGGGCTACGCAGCCAGGCAGGCCCGGGTGGAGCAGACAGACACCTCTTTTCTTCTTCCTCGGCCGGGCTGGTAGCCTCGTCCGCACTGCACTGCACGCCGCTGCGCTGATCTCCGCACAAACACACTTTCATCTTTCTCATCTTGTGCGCCGCCTCCGACGTCGGATTTATGGGAAACGACGTCCCCGCCGTGGACGTCACACAGAACAGATTTAGTTTACATATACTGTGTGCTATACATACAGTCTTGTGCTGCACCTGCACACCTCGGCTCAGCACGAGACTCACACGATTAGATTATGGTGCATAAGGAACTGGAGGAAGACTCAACTTGGGAGGTCGACCTCTGGCGGAGGTCGTGGCTATACGGTACATGGACACACATGCACTGTGTACCGTACAAAAGGTGCACACATGTAGACGTACGTAGTGTGCGGTCAAAGAGACAAGATCAGGCCGTCGCAGTCGATGTTAGACGGTGTCAGACGAGGGGAGGACGTCTACCTGCGCACGTTCATCATCATGGGTGAAAACATAGTCATCATTGTTGTGCTCTTATTGATGGGGGTCGGGAAGGGGGAGAGGGGCGGGGTCATCCTGGTCACTGACGGCATCAAGGTCGTCAGGGGGGTCAACTTCTGGCAGGGTCGGACGTGTACTTTACGACATGGCTTCAGTGTGCAAGAGATTGTAAGATAGTTCCGAGGCAAGAAATGTCCACATGATGAGTTACTTGGATATTTTTTGCTTGGCAAGAACGAAAATGTCCACTTTTGGTGAGGACGTCGCATTCTGATTTGCACACGCACTTCATGTATGCTCAGTTAAGCCAGGAACATTCTCAGGTGATGCTTTCTCTTTGGTCTGGCCAGCTGAACCGGAGGCAGCCGGAGGCAGCCCGGAGGCAGACCAACACTGATACACACGAGTCGTGTGGTAACTCCAGTTCGTACCACGGATTATTATCAGCCCCCTCTGGGTTCGTCCCTATTCTGCGGTCCAGACGTCCAAAGAGGAAAACTTTCCATAGTTAACGACAGGAGTGTGGGGTGAATGGTCGATCATGCAGGTTGAATCCGGGAGTAGGGGCAGGAAGGGGGGGGGGGGGTTCACACCCACGCGCTTAGAACAAACATACTTTGCAAAGAGCAACTTTCACAAACGAACAGGGATGTTTGCTGGGACGCCCATTGTTGACAGGAACGGGGGGCGGGAAGGGGCACAACTGTCCCCCCCCTTCTTAACCCCCTCCCCCCCTCCCCTCTCAATGAACTTGCCAAGTTTGGGAGAAGATGCGACCTCCACGTACACTATTCTAAGTACGCGCATGTGGGCCGCAAGTATGAGCTTACCTACGATACGCGTACATCGTACCCTGCAATGCAGTAAGTACAAGTCTGCGTATGAAGTGTGTAGGTCGTCCCTAACCACTCAGGCTTATTGCCACCGAGCTACATAAGTCGTGCATCGTAACAAGCCCAGTAGCTACCTACGTAAGTATTGTAAGTACTGTAAGTACCCACAGTCGTGTACATGATTCCCAAATTCACTGGCTCTCTCGGTCCACTTGCAGACTCTCCGTGTAACCCAACGTGCATCAAAAGAAAGCTCTGGACCGCTTTATCATACCGAAGAGCAAAGCTCTTTCGTCAGAATGGCCTCCATTTGCCCGTTACTGTTATTGTTGTTTTGTTCCATTTTCTGACCTGCAGGAATGCCTTGAGGATGGCCTCTTCCATGTTCGCCTCTTTGTACTCCTGCTGCGCCAGGATGAATTCGTGCAAGTGGTCCTTCAGGTAGTTGGCCACGCCGGTGCCGCCGTGGCCGTCGTACACGCCGAAGAAAGACAGGTCGGGGTCAGCATCCATGTACGAGAAGGCGGTGCATCTGCAGATACAAAAGGGACGCACATACAGTACATTCCACCAACATGAGACACACACACACACGTGGTCGTGCCACTTTGTTCTCTCTCTCATTGCCATGTACACATTGCGCAGCGTCCGTAGTCATCGATACGATACAGACGTATTCTCGATACCAATCTGATTGTGGCCCATTTCCAGCTTTTACAGCCTTGATCAACCGAGCTCTGGGCAGCAGGCGAACCTTTTCCAAATCGATCGGCCTTGACCGACGGGTCTTGCAGGGAACGTAAGAAAGCTTGTCCTAAAATGTAGAAAAATATGATCTTTTCCCACCCAAGATCAAGATTTCCTTACATGTTTTTTTACCACATCCGGAGCTTTCGGCTGCATCAATGTTAGATTAGGGAAGCTACGTGGTGGGCTTTTTCTCACTCAATTGAAACAGAGTAGGAGGCTTGAGACGTTAACGTGAACTTGGTTTATGCAACATTTAATGCCCAGCCTTTCCTACCTCATGGCTTTAACAGCATGCACTGTACTGTGTACACGTTTGGAACTCCTCCCCCCCCCCGAGCTCCCTCCTTGGGTCTTGCCTCTTGTAAGTCAATCCCAGGCTTGTAATCCTTCTTCATTAAAAGATACATATAGGCATTACTCCCCCCCCCCCGTGGGGGGGGGGGCGGGCCGGGGGGGGGGGG
>JAAUXU010066360.1_pt1 | contig 10327 bp, 3 predicted proteins | sample 7278151 | NCBI WGS metagenome assembly JAAUXU01 (sample SAMN14350113, study PRJNA611818) | marine sediment metagenome | isolation source: surface marine sediment (1.8m) | place: French Polynesia: Moorea | collected 2018-08 | reverse complement strand
AGTACAGACTGTACAGTACAGTACAGACTGTACAGTACAGTACAGACTGTACAGTACAGTACAGACTGTACAGTACAGTACAGACTGTACAGTACAGTACAGACTGTACAGTACAGTACAGAAAGCAAAATACAGAAGAATAGACATGAACGAAAGCTCCAGCACTGTGCGCGTATACGTGTACACACGCAATCCGAGACATGTTCATCCTCAGGTTGGCTTTCACTTTGCCTTCAATGACTTCAAAGATTACCTCAGTTCTCGTAGTTCCGGGCCGGCAACCCCTCCTGTGCTTTTATTATCTTCCAGTCACTTCATGAAGTTTTTCAACATGATTGACAGTCTTGTACTTGACCACCAACTGTTCTGCACTGTCTTTCCTTTTTCACTGGTGATAATGCGTGTGTGGATTCTTTGGCATACTTCAGTCATTTGGAAGTTAAAAGTATTTGAGGGAAACATTCTTGCAGTATATTTCCCTCTCCATGGGGACATATTGCGATTCAGCACTATAAAACCGGTGAAGTACCGGTATTTTGAAAATCGTGTGTCAAATGACAAATTTACGATCCATAACGTTTACTCATATTTACCCTCTTTGGACATATGCAGCAAATCTGCAAGTCTGAAAGTAATCTTAGTGGTTGACCTTTTCCTCTGTTGTTGTGGGGGAACTCATGCCAATCCTAATCTGGAAATAAACACAAATTAAATTCCTCATTTCTGACTGCTGGAAGGAATCACCTGCTGTCATCAGAACACTGTGTTGCTTGACCCTGAAAATTTACCAGATAGCGTAACCATCTGATAGCGTGAAGCCAAATCTCACTGATGATGCTTATGATTTGCTTACTCATATGAGCCAGGAAAAGTTATGCACTTCAGGCTAACTATCCAAATGTTTCATTTGTAGTGAAGAAGCAGTGACAATTGCACGAATGAAACTAAAACAGTGATTGAAACACTGATACGAGGTCTTTTGCTTGTGATGTTTATGCAGTTACCATATCGGACACTTATTTTGAAACGGGGGGAGTGGCTGATATCAGCTGGAAGAGCTTCAAACTGCTCAGCAAAGAAGTACACGCATGGTTTGAAGTTTGCATGTGCTTAAAATTGTGGGACACTTGTTTAGTCCGATACTGCGGTAACTAACCCCAACTGCCGATCATGAGGAGAAAGCATAAGTTCTTATAAGTGTCACCAGCTAGCTGACGGTGCTTGGTGTTGAGGTTATGCCATAATGCTCGAATGGTAGGTGGGCAGGGCTGAAAGTTTTTTTTTTCACTTGACTGCGATACCTTCGTATATGACACTTGGTAATGAATCTTGGATATCCGTGGGGAATCCAATTTCTCGACCGAGTCTACTGCGTACCATTATCTGGTGAAGGCTTCACTCCAGTATATGTCACGCAGATGGACAGGAAATGCCCAATATTACGCTCATAAAGTAGTAATAGTGGCCTTTGGCTACGTCGTGACGCAAAGTCACTGGTGTTTTTACGCATGTTGGTCACTTATTTTCACTGATGTGATTACGAAGAAAAAACATAAAGTTAGAGAAATTGCCGTCACTGAAGCTTGAAACAAACAGTGCTGTTTTCAACTTCAGCCTTAGAAAAAGGACACCAGATGTGCCTCTTCTGTCTAATTGCACATTGCCCCATATTTTGCAAGCAACCATGTACTGGGTGCACGCATTGATCTCGGACACTTGTAATATCAAACTTGTTTGGCAGCAAAGGGTTTTGATGCAATGCTCGTGAAATCAAAAATGGTACATATGTTTTCATTTCTACTTTTTCTCAAAAATTCTGCCATTTGCAGCCAGGCAACGCTGCAGGTGGACTCGAAAGGCTTTCAAGGCCTTGATGAGGTTGTTGTCCAACATGACGGCCCACTCCTGTTCCACGCTGGCCTTGAGAGTGTCAATACTCAGGTGCGAAGTTGTGCAGGCTCCCTCCACCACATGCGTCCACACATAGTAGTCTAGGGGATTCAGGTTGGGACTGGACGGTGGCCAATATTCTTTCTGCCAAAATGCCCTACACGCCAGTTTCTTCTTCAGGTAGTGCTGAGTGGCCTTGGCGGTTTGGCATGGTGCACTATCTTGTTGCCAGATCCAATTTCCAATGCCATATCTGCTGTTAAGGGCAGGGAATGCGTGTGGCCCAGGATGTGGCAGTGCTGCACACCATTCAAGTTGCCACCGATCCAGGTGGGAGGGAGTGTGAAGTCATGCATCATCATGGCTTCACACTCCCTCCACACTTGGACAATGCCAAGTATCATGGCCTTTGCAGGATTCTTACTCTTTGGCGCATGCCGGACTGATGTGGGTTGACATCCTCGGACTGTTCTGCCAAATACCGTGTATTTCGCCGGTTTGTGAAGGCATCGACAAAGAAGTTCTTCTCATCTGAAAAAGCAGTGATTTTCCTTGGATTTGATCTTGCACTTTTACCACAGCCCTTGATGCAAGGCCCAGGTCCTTCTTCACCAGGATTCACATCACTGTCACAGAGACCTGATGGTCATGGGCCATCTTCCGGATGCTCCGATGCGGATTTTTGGCAATATTGGCCTTGGCCATCTCGATAAGGGCCCGTGTCCGCACTGCACGAGGTTTTCCCCCTCCATGCCGCTTTGAGAAGCCACCGGTCAAAGAGCTTTTTCACGTTATGTTCTGTGCTGTGGGCCAATCTAAAGTTTCGAGCAGTGACAGTGGGAGAATCCCCTGCCTCTGACTGCAAGACAATTTTTTGACGCAATTCTGCCATTTTTCATAACTTGGTTGCTTGTTGACCAATTGAAGCAAACAGCATGCCACATGAACCCTCTCAACCAGCTCAATGTCCTCTGAAGAAGAAAATTGAGAAATGTTAACATTTTGTTGCCAAAGAATACTATTAAAATTGTGTCCAAGATCAACGTGCGCACCCAGTTCTCCAGATGAAATAGGGCGAAAAGGGGCTGGCTGCCCTACCCAGGAACCCAGAGACGACTACGATTGCCCACTAATCGATGTCTGAATCAGTGGTTTCATAGAAAATCTGTGATCAGCAAGCTGCCCCTGCCAAATCCACTATTTTGATGCTAGTGGTCATTGTCAATGATTGTACTGATTCAAAGGTTGTGGTGCGTATGTTTCTCAAGTCAATGTTTTGGATTGCATTCGATGTTTTTCACTTCACGAGGGAAATATTCTGCAACGAAACGTCCTGAAATCTTATTATTTCTGGAAGGATATATACCCTTATATTTCTCTCTGCCAACTCTGCCTCTTTTTGACTGGTCAGACGTCGCGTCTCACCACCTGCCAGTATTATATTCTGGCTGTATGTTATCGCCACGTGTATCGCTGTACTGGGTGGCTCAGTAGAGTAACGATCGTAGTGGCGGTAGCGATGGGTGAGGAGACAAAATGAGGATAGGTGTATATAGGAGAGATGTAGAGGGAACTAATGCAGCGAAGTCTGAGTTCAGACTGGGGATACTGTGTATTTTTCTACTTGGTTTATATACAGTTGCATGAGGAAGGGGCAGTGTAACTTGGGTCTAACCTGGTCAGGTCTGTGCACCAGCAACAAGGAAGCCATTACTTAGTCAAGACACTTTAACATTGTCTGCTTCCGTATGCCAAGACCTTCACTTTAGATGAAACTGTACACTGGCCTTGTCCTGACTGCCTGAAATGTGACCCCAAAACTTTGCATTAAAGCAGAAGTTGTAATTCCGTCATCAGTACTGAACTTTCCTCATTTTCCTCAGCAATTTGATATGTCCTCGGCCTCATATTGTCCGAAGGCTATCACCCTCGGACGAAAAGGCCTCGGACATAACAAATCACCTATACAAGGACCCTCGGAAAATACAGTGTTGCAATACAGAGATGTAACATATAGTTGGTATGCATGAAGTATAGAGTTAAGAGGAGGAGAAGGAGGGAGACGAGAAGTATTAGGAGCAGGAGAAAGCTAATCGAAGTGAGGGAGTTGAGGCTGCAAAGTCTGATTTCCGACGGGGGATGAACTGTACTGCTTTGGGCAGGGTCTTTTTATGCATGGTCTGTGCAGTAACAAGGGAGACATGAAGACTTTCTCATCACTGTCGACTTTCCTGTAGCTACGTCTGTGGTAGAACTGTCCAAGGTGAAACTGTTCGGTCACCGAACCAAGGCATGGTCGACTAAAATATGGATAGAACCTCGTTTGCCACCCCAGGACGCAACGAGCAGAGCACACATCGCAGGTCATGCATATAACGTGTACGTCCCTCCCCCCAACGAGCTTGTCCTAGACATTAGCCTTGATCTTCCGACTGTCCTCTATTAATTTCCTTGTCAAGGTGGTACAGTTGGGGATGCTTTTCTGACTGTCTTTGTCGAGGAACTCATTCTGGTCAGGATCTTCTGCTTCCTGCAGGGCGATATCTCCCGCTAGCATGGCCCTGCGGCCAATGGACGATGCTTTGGCTGTAAGTGTTGAAAAACTTTTCTCCTTGCTCCATACGCTCGTCATGAAGCCTCATGTGCCTTTGATGTTGAGCTGAAGTCGCACGTTGTTGCAGACCAGACCATAAGCCCAGACATCCTCTGCATGTACAAAGATATGCAAATGCATTCTACGTGCAGAATTGTGTGACATTCAGCGTCAATGGGACTTCCCTCATATTCGCTTGCCGACCTTCTGGTGGTCGACCGGGTGACGGGGACACCTTGACGAACGAAACGTCTTAGTTTTTCTACTAGACGTCCGTTTGGCTTAGGTCATGGCCAAATTTGGCGAAGAAGAAAGAAACCTTAGGGAGAGGTTACTTTAAAAGCAAAAAAAACGAAAAATTGGGACAATTTTAGGCACGACGCCTGCAATGTTCATAAAATAAATATTCATCCCTACCACAATGGGGTGGTGGTGGGGTGTAGGTACGGTCAGATCTAATCTCAGTGGTCATTTGAGGTCGAAGATTTTATGCTTGTGAGTAATTATTCGTATCAACTTGCAATCTCGAATGATCGACCTCTTACGTCAGATCTGACCTTACAGGTGAAAGTTTAAAAATTTTGAAATTTTGAAGCAGAAACTGCTGTGTTCAGTCGCTGACTGCCCGGGGGGGTCTTAGATTGGGTATGGAGATACTGGTGTTGCCGTGGAACCGTGTCTGAGACATTCCTCCATAACATATTGAGAGCTTTGGAGCTGTATTTGGGACACAAACATTTTAGACCTGCTGATTTTCTTTGTAAATGCTAAATAAAAACACTAGTCAAATGAAAATGAAAACAAAGTCTTTAGCTTTGCCTTCTAGGTCTAAGCATCTTGCTGCGTACTCAACTTGTGCAGTAAAACTTTATTGCAAGAGGGTGGTGGTAAAAAAATCTTTAACTTATGTTCTCATTGCTTATTGCATTCATGAAAATCACAAGTCGGAACCGCAGAGAAGCAGAAATGGATTGCAACCTTAGAGCACTTTTTTTACTGCCAATATGAGGGAAAACAGCAACATTTTCTGCAGGCACCTTCGTTGGGGGACAAAGTACTGAACAGAGAAAAGTTTCCATCTTTCAATCAGAACGATATGTTGCAGCTTCATCAGAGTAGAGAAATAACAGCCGTTTCACTCACAAAAGTCACAGGAGAAAGAAGTGGCAATTCATTTGGGCCTTTGTGATTGTCATGGACGCAATGAGCTGTGAGAAGAATCTTATGAATGTCCTCATTCAAATGAGATCAACAGCAAGTTTCTAGGTGCAATAGTTTCCAAGATATACTGCATTAGATCAAAGTTTGGACCTGACTTTAGAGAAACCCTGTGTATTCATGAGGCATTTAGGTAGAGGAGAAAGTTCACTGGCAAGAGGAAGTCTCCAATTTTCTCGCTGACGACTAAAGAGCATTTTACCGTCCTGCAGGCGTGGCCGGTTGGATCACGAAGCCCTCGGGTACAAGTTATAGAAGTCAAGAGCGTTGCAGTCTACGAGATTGGTAACTTTTATTTCTTTTCTTTCACCGGAGGAAATGCTGTTGGGAATTCCTGCGCTTAGTAGCATGCAAAGTCTTCAACGATCAATTACTAAATAAAGTCCGTCCGTGGCCACAGATGGCACAAGTCTCTTTTCAAGCATGTTCCATGGAGAGTTGGCGGCATCCGTGATGTCTCTTGTCTCCTCCTGTCGCGTCGTTGAACACTATGTCAGACTTCCAACAACAGTGGTGTTCTCAGCTTAAAAAAGGACCTCTTCTCAGTGCATCCTTGTTATCCAGACACATCCATCCATATGCCATACACACACACACACACACACACACACACACACACACACACACGTGCCCCACAATGCTCCACTCGCTCTGGGAAGTGCAAGACGTTGTCGAGGTCATCTTTGCCGAGGCCTTCTCGTATGCAACGTCCAGAGGTGTCACTCAATTGCGAACTTTACGACGAGACAGGAGGACAACGAGAAAGCTATTCCGGGAAGTCCTGTAACAATAAGTGAAAACGTCTCCGAGACTCAGTCAGATCATTTCTGAGGATACCACGGGTGAAGGCGACGTGGTCGCTCTCGCCACCGCTACCGCCGTTGAATTGCTGCGGTTCAGTGGCAAAAGTTTTTGTGAGTCCCACCGCTTATGGTGATGGTGACTGCCCCGAGCAGCAACTGCAGGAACACTTAACCGGCTGCATCCCCCAAAGGCAGTAGCCCCGTTAACGCCACCGCCGCCACCGCCGCCACCGTTGCCTCCGTCGTCGTCGGTTCCGCTGCGGAAGCAGCAGCCGCAGTAGGCGCTGACCCAGGCCCGACGGAATTTCTTGCCACCCAACAGATAAATGAGAAAATTGAGGGACGAATTGATGCAGGTGAGCAGATGCGAGAAGTCTACGATGATGTTGAGGGTGACGCCGACCTCACACGTCCCTCTGTCCGAGCAGTAGACGCTCTCGTAGAGATCCGGGATCACTTTGAACAGCTGGCAAAAGATGAAGAGCACGGATATTGCGATAAGAATGATGCCGAGTCGATGCTCCTGGCGCTGCTTTTCCAACGAACGAAGGCGCTCCTCCTGCGAGGCCGCAGTCGTCGCCTTAGGCGAAGACGACGAGTTACTGTTCAAGTTCATGTTGCGACGGAACCTGCTCGACTGCACGATCTTGACGAGGATGGCCGAGTTGAGTACGACGATGGTGACGTAGGGCACGAGCTCGGTGAACAGCAGTTTCGCCCAGAAGAGGTAGTAAAGCTTGTAGGCGGCATTGGTGCGCATGGGCGTGCCCACGACGGTGAGGCGGCCCGTGCTTTTGTCCGACTGTGTCGTGAGCTCGAAGAACTTGGGGACATTGAAAATGACGGCAAATGTGATGGTGGCTGGCATGAGGAAGCGCTTGGCCCCTTCGAATGCCTTGAACGGGTAGACGATGGCAAAGAAGCGCTCGACGGTGACGCAGACGGTGGCGTAGCCAGAGCACAGACGCGTGATGTGGAGGAAGCTGTACCAGAACGGCATCAGCGGGTAGAAGTACGTCTGCTTGTAGTGGTCCGACAGCACCGACAGACCAAACGTGAAGAAAGAACAGACCTGGCGTCAAGAGAAGATGATACAGAACACATGCGTGCTGTCAGCCTATGTTGGCTTGGAAAATGAACGGTTTAATGAAGAATACCAAAACTTTTGTAGTTGCTAGAAAGTTAGAGGGTTCATTTATCGTGACTGCCAAAGACAACGAAGCACCCTATCAAGCTGCGTCATGGAAAGAGTGTCAGACTTAACTTTCAACTTTAAGGACCCGTTCAACCCAAAGAGGCAATGAAAGCACCAACCCAAGTTGTTAACTGGATCATTTTGACAAGTCACCATCATACGTATCTGACGTAGGAGAAATTTCCGCTTCCACAGACACACCAGGTGCGCAGTAATTAGCTTCCTGTAGAAAATGCTGTGTTGCTGTTTAGGTAATTTTGGAAACAATATTGGTTTCCGGGAACGAGAAATGTAATTGCGAGCAATGTGTATGACTTGAGTTTGGGCATGAAAGACCTTAGCACCGTCAGCAAAAAGCACGAAAAAGCAATTTGGCATTGGCTCCCAGAAGTGCGAGAGTGACAAGTAGCAAGATGAGACTGTAGAATCAGTTGGTCAGCACGTGGCTTAGGTACTTTTCTCGTTCCGAGCTAATATAGCTCTCAGATGGGTGGGTGATGCTTCCAAAAATGAAGCAGTTGCATTGACATTTTAGGTTGTCTTTCAAACTATACCTTTTTGTAAGGAAATGACTTGAGACCTTTATACGAGGGTACTTTGGAGTGACATCTTCATACAACCCAGTTCTGCTGACTTGACATTTCATGCCTGTGCTTGCCCTAAAATGAACCCAGCATAGCCCTCCGGATCAGCTTCAGCTGCTGTTTTTAAAAGCACTTAAAAATGACACGTGAAGTCATGTCTTGAAAGTGATACGTCCCACAAGTCATTCATAACACCTCTACTTGCTGCTGAAGTTGATCGTGATGCTTTAGCGCACACTTCAGCAATATGTAGAAGCACTCGGAGTGGCAAAGATCGATTGGAAGTTAATTCTTGCGCACCTTTTACATGTATCCACTTTCGTCGGACAAGTGTAACTTTCTGCGAGAAGGAAATATTGCATTGTCGTGTCTGCTCTCTTTTCGTCGGGATGGGCATGGACAAGCAATAGCAATCAACCCCCATCACAAACGAAAGTTGGCAGGACTTTCTCATCATCCTTTGTTTCTATCTGCCTTCCTCGTCTTCTTTTTCACTCTCCTCCCTTCTTTCTTTCTTTCGTTTTATCTATCTTTTCATATTTCGTTCTTTGTAGCGAAACTCACCAGAAAGAGCGCATCGAAGGACACGAGGGCCGTCAGGAGTGTGGAGAAGGCTCCTCTCATAGACGGCTTCAGTAGGACGTAGATTGCCAAACAGTTGCCCAGGAAGCCGAGCACGCACACCACGGACAGCAGCACTCCCTCGACCACAAACTCGAACAGGTCTTTGAATTGGTCGGCGTCCTGTTTGGCCGGGTTCACAGCTGCTGCGGCCAAGAACGGCTCCAAGTCGTCACTGTCTTGCACGATGACGTCCGCAGAGTCCATTGCCTCACGATGCATCAAGGGAACGTCTGTAAACGAGTGATACAACTCTCAGTACTACGCGTGGTACCTGCAGCGTGTTCTGGTTTCATAGGCGCATGCGATATTTTTAGATATTTTGTGGCCTTCATGGGTGCGATATGCAGAAATGTGAGTCAGCAAGGCTTTTCTACATTAGAACTTGATATGTGACAGTTTCAGGCGTGATGATCCTTGATCACTAGAACTTTGATCACCACCTTTTCCCTGTTCTCTCAGCAGACTGTACTTTACTGTTCGAGCATCATGATAGGCAGCAAAAAAGTTGCTGCAGTCTCAGGACATTTTATTTCGCTCGAAACTTAAAGATGTACTTTTGGTTCAAAAGTACCAAGTGTGTACTGGTCGCCTGTGAGCCCGTGTAGGCCTCGTTCTCCTGGTTCAGGTTGAGGTTGGCTCAAAATTACTTACAGATGCACAATGAGGTTTAGGAGACATCCTAGCTTTTATTGTTGGTACAGCATAGATTTGTGGAGGTTGCATTAGGCTAGTTGGAACAAGTGCTTTTTGGAAGCTGATACTTATTGGGCCTGGTTTTTTGCCTGGTGGACAATATGTTTAGATTTTACTAAAAGCATTCTGTGTTTTAAGGGCTATTTTCTACGGCCACTTTTACATTCACTTCTACGGCCAATGTGACACTTTGACAGGTAAACAAAACTCATCGACAACAGTCAAGAAATCTCGATCTCGACTGCCAAGATCTGGACTGCCTTCTCATGCTTCTGGTGAGTCTGACCAGGTGTGCAAAGCTCCGGAGTCCCCACTGCTATCTCTCGCTCCTGCCAATGACGGCCATCCAGACTGCTTTCTGTTGCTCCTGCTGATGATGGCCACCTGGTCTTCAAGGCGTCGGACTGTTTTCTGTCACTGCTGCTGGGGACAATCTGGACTGTCTTCTCTCGCTACTTCTGATGACGGCAATCCGGACTGCCTTCTCTCTCTCGCTACTGCTGGGGATGACCTGGACTGCCTCGAGATTTCCCAACTGTCACCGATGAGTTTTGTTTACCTGTCAAAGTGTCACCCAGTCACTCTCATTTTGCTGCTTCACCGAACCTAGCTACCTCTCGACCCAAACATGGGTTTTTTGAGTACCTGCACATGATGTTGGAGGGCCTGGGGAGTGAATCACAGTGGAAATGCTGGACCAGGGGGCTGGGATTGTCCCATGAAAATT
>JAAUXU010052594.1_pt1 | contig 10330 bp, 13 predicted proteins | sample 7278151 | NCBI WGS metagenome assembly JAAUXU01 (sample SAMN14350113, study PRJNA611818) | marine sediment metagenome | isolation source: surface marine sediment (1.8m) | place: French Polynesia: Moorea | collected 2018-08 | reverse complement strand
CAGACGAGGAGATGAAATACTGGAGCGACGAGGCGACGCATCCCTCCCTCCTCCCCTTCCTCGTTATCCTCCCTCCCTCGACGGGTTCTTATAAGGCCCCGCCGCTCCGCTTCCTGTCTCTGAGTAGGAAGGAGCGGACGGACGCACAAGTTCCGTTGTCCTGTCCGTAAGAACAACTCGGAAAAGAGTCCATAGGATAGTCGGATAGGGGGAACGGCAACGCCCGTCGCCCCAGGCGCGAGAAGAGGAGGAGGAGGCGCTCCTTTCTGTCAGGACACTCACACTCCCTCTTGCGTGCTTTGGCTGCTTGCTTCCTCCTCCTCCTCCCGACTGCAAGTAACGGCGTCGGCGCCTCCGTTGCCGTTGCCGTTGCCGTAGGCGCCGGCGCAAGCAGGATTGCCCCCCCTCCCCCCATTTCCCACTTGCTCCACTTGGCTGCTTTTGCTGCATGGCGGACTGTGGGTGGGAGGGGAAGGGGGAGGAAGAGGACGATGATGACTAGCTCGCTTGCTCTGAGAAAGAGGACGGGGAGGACGGGCTGGGGGGAACAGTTCCAGAGGGACTCTCATCCCAGAAAGAAGCCCGGAAAAACAGGAGCTGGACTCCTGGGGGCGCTTTATATCCCAAAAGAGGCACTGGTACATACGCTTTTTCTTCGTTCTGCGGTGCAGCATCGATTGTACAGTGTACAATATTTATCTCCGACGTCGAAGATATCTCTTTCATAGAAGTGGATCTTCTCTGCTTGGCGCAATACTGAACAGTGCCCAGCCTTCGTCGTCTTTTTAATGATTTTTGGACATAGTAAGTGAACAGTTGTCATATAATTCCACTGTGGAAACAAGAGTCAGCAGCTCATTGGACAGTGGACACATAAAAATATTGGAAGGAAATTTGAAGAGATACAAATATTTTCCCAAGCCGAAACGACGTATGTTTAATTGAGGTGGCCCAATAGTGACAGTTTCGTTATTCGCTGATGGGCCGAAATCGGATTAAGGTGGAATCTCTCAAGGTAAGCGGTTCATTCAAGCAGTGTTCTAATGTATGCATGTTGACGAAACGAAATGTCCCGTTGTTACCAAAGCTTGTTGCACTGACGTCATGAGAGAGTGAAACCAATTCTGCCTTCCTCGAACTCTGCTCTTTCGTCAAAAAAGGTTGCTTTCTCTTTGCTGCTTGCGTAGGAGTTTTCATGTAGCCATAACGGACATACGGGGTTTCTTATACTGGCAACTAGCTAAATGCCGCCAAACTTCCTCACTTCATTTCTACTGTCTATCCTGCAATTTTTCCCAAGGCAGACGCAATAGCTACTGCAGCTCCCTCTGCCTCCATAGACAAATTTAAGGCCCCCCGAGGCCTGTCGACGGCAGCAGCAGCCGCGGACGCAGCGATCTCCGTAAACTTCCTCCGTTCCCCCTCCTCTTCCTCTGTGTCCTCAGCCGCGTTCATTGACGTCACTCCTGCTGCCGCGGCCTCTCTCCCCTCCCCTCCCCTCCATCTCCTTTCCGAGGATGGAAGAAACGCGACAGGCGGCCGCCGCTTTCTGCAGTGGTGTGCCGTTGGGTGGTGGTGGGCGAGTTGAGAATCGGCCCGGCGACAAAGAGGCCGAGCGGTATAGAGAAAGGAGGAGAGCTTTGGCCTTCAGCTCTCTTCCCCGACGTCCTCCGCCGCCTCCTTTCTCAGAGAAGCAAGTTCTGTTACTGGGAAGTAGGGGAAGTAACAGTCCGCTCGCCGTCTGAAGATAGAGCAGCGAAACTGACTGCTCGTGCAAAGCCAGGAGGCGCGCTTCATGTTGTACGGCTTCGGCGGTGGCCTCTGTCGACGAGCTGCGGCGAAGCGATTGTCAGTGCCTGCGTCCGATGGGGTCTGGTGGCGGTTGTCGCAGACGACGATAGAGGAAGAGGGGGAGAAGGTGATAGTGACGGCGGAGGAAGAGAGAGGAAAAGGCCTTCTCGCTCCTGTCCTGGAAGAGAATGAAGCCCCGTTCGTTGTTGGCCGCCGCGTCCGTCCGTCCGTACTCTGCACCTTTGCGACTTCTCAGGACACACAGAGCGATGAAGAGAGAAAAAGCTGGAGGATGCAGCATGTTGGTTGGTTCGGTGGTTTGCGGCGGCGGCTGTGACTATGTAGCGGCTCCGTCATAAGGGGGAGCAGAGAGAGAGAAAAGAGAGCTCTGACGATAACACTCGCATTTGGAAAGGCCCTTTTTCGCCATTCATTCTACTTTCAACAGCGGGCAGGTGAGGGGGTAGTCATTCTTCCCGAAGAGTGTACACTGTTTCGATTTTCAATCTTCTGTTATACACTACTTTTCCTCGTATTGTTGTTGCTGCTGCTGCTGTACGTAAACCCTTCGAGAGATATCTCATCTTGTGCTGAATTGAAGTATTTCCTCTTTTTTTTTCAGACTTCCAGGCCAACATCCTTGCCTCGTACCATGCTGGCGTTCACCACCTAGACGACCTGTGGAGGAGCATGGACGAATATGGCAGAGCGAGGTCGCCTGTTTTCGCCTTCAATCCCATGGAGAGGTAAATACGAAAATCAGAATAGATTGAAAATTGAATTTTTGACACAGGTATTTGTCCATGTTTTTTCAAGGGAAGACCGTCCCCTCTCCAGCGGCGACATTGAGATCAAGCCGGCGTCGACCGCACCGCCTCCGCCGCTGCCGCTGCCCAAGGTCACCATCAGCCACGACTGCGGCGGAGGCGCTGGAGGGGGCGTCGCCGGCGGAGGGGGAATATCCCTGGGCTCCGCCACGTCCATCTTCGATGATCACCATCATCACGCCGGAGGAGCCGGGAGCTCCTTCTTCTGGCAGCAGTCTCCCTCCCCGTCGTCCTCGTCCGCCCTCAGGATCGGTCGCTCACAGAGCCTCACCCCGACGGTCGGGCAGCGCCAGTCCCTCTCGGACGCCTCCTCCCCTTGCCCTGGCGCGGGCGGAGGAGGAGGCGGGCTGGGGGGCCTGGGCGCCTCCGCCCCCGGGCCCTGGGGAAGCAAGATGAGGTCCAACTCCCTCACGCTCGGGGGCCCGGCGCCCGGCCACTTCGGGGCCAGGAGGGAGTCCTCTTACCCCTTTTTCGACTTCGTGGGGAAGGGGGACGACGTCGGGGGGAGCCCCTGGATGAGAGGTGAGGACTTCAATGTTTTTGTCTTTCATTGATAATTTGTTACCACAAATTGTTTTTCTTCCTTTTCCTTCCTTAGAACTCCGTGACTGGATGAAGTCTCTTCGCTTACACAAGTACACTGATCGCCTCTTGGGTCTCACCTACGATGACCTGCTAACGCTTACTGACAGGTATTCTTTATCTACTTTAACTTTTTTGCGTACAGGAAAATATAAATTTTCTTTGTGTTTCTCATTTCAGAGACCTTCAAAAACTTGTTTTTACCGATGGGGCCAAGGGCAAGTTCCTGAAGCAACTTTCGCTAATGAGAGAGAGGCCTCAAAAAATCAAGGAGCTGCAGCAGAGCTTGGAGGTGATGTTTGCATTAGTAGGAATGACACACATAATCTGACAGATCTTCTCTGCCCTCCTCAGGACATCAATGAGCTGCGCGACCTGTTGAGGATCCTTCCAGAGATGGAGAAAATAATCCTCATGCCCATGAAGCCCACCCAGCAGCAGCAGCAGCGCCATCAGCCTTCAACACTTCCGTCCTCCTCCTTGTCGTCCAAACTGCCGCTCACGACCGACGTGTCCTCCTGCAGCGCCGCCGCCATCCTCTCCCGGGAGGAGAGGCGACACGACTCTGGGTCAGACTCCGGCACAGAGCTGGCGGAGGAGGCCGGCGGCGGTTCGGCAGGAGCTGGAGGACAGCAGCCTCCTCATCAGCAGGGGTCTCTGAACGACAGCAGCAAGGAGGACAAAGTCTCGCAGGAGATATTCGAGCTGCTGGAGAAGACGTTCAGCATCATCATCTGCCGGCAGCGCGACGACCGTGACAGGGACAGGGTGGTGCAGCACTTCTACCGGCTGGTGGAGCGGCGCTGCCTTCGCAGGGACGCCTTCACCCCGGAGCAGAAGCTCTGGTTCCAGACTTGGCTCAAGCGCATGGACCAGGTGTGGGACATCTCCAACGTGGTGGCCGCGGCGGAGCTGGAGGCCAAGAGGAAGTACGCGCAAGCGCACGGGGCGGACTTCGCCGCGGGCCTCCGCCGATCCAGCTTGCAGTCCCCCTCTCCCAGAGCCGTCACACCGATCTGTTCCTTCCCCCGAGGACTCTCCCCCGTCGGTTTCAAGAACATGGGCGGCTCCGCGATGGTCCCGCAGACGCCGGCGCTCACGTGCACGCTTGCGCCTTCCGCGGCCACGGCGACCAGTGGAATGGCCATGGCGGCCGCAGCAGCCGCGTCTGCTGCAGCTGCTGCAGCGGCAGCCGCAGCTTCTGTTCCAAACCCTGCTGGCCTCCTGGCCTTACCAACCGGCGACCGTCCATCGGAAGGAGGAGCCCAGTCTCAGCGCAGATCGGTGCCGGACCTCAACCCGCCCATCTTCCCTGGTCAGCTCAAGAGAAACAGTTATCAGGGGGACCACAGAATGGTAAGGACAAAAAACTCGTTGTTGGCAATTCTTGCTAAACATTCAACAATCTCTTCTTTAACAGCCTCCTTTGGTCGACTCAGAAGTCCTTAACAGCCTTCTGATCGACCACCAGCCGTCAGCGGCGGCCGCCCCACACCTCTCCGACCACTCCTTTGCCAGCTGCGGCCACAGCTCCTGCTCCTCCGCCGCCAGCCGCCGCGCCTCCACCCTCTCCACCTCCTCCTGGGACTCTGGCTTCAGCCGCCGCAACTCCTCCATGTCCTCCTGCTCCGCTGCCACCGCCGACAGCAGGAGGAACTCCTCCCTCTCAGACGAGTGCGGCAGGGGCGGAGGAGGGGGAGAGCTCTACCTCCCGGGAGGAGGGATGGGCTGCGTCATCCGCAGGGACTCCTCCATGTCCACCTGCAGCGACAGTAGCGGGTTCCTCTCGGTGGACGCTGCCATGGCGGCCTCAGTCTCCATGGGAGGGGGCAGGCCGTCTCCCACCTCCACATCCTCCTCGCCGATAGCTGCTGTTGGTGCCGCCACCGCCGATCCTCAGGCCCCGGGTCAACCCCCCTCTGTTTCTCCGAGGGGAAGCCTCCACCACATCGTACCGTCTTCTACGCTCGCTCTCCCCTGCGGCGGCGGGCCGACAGGGGCCCCGTTGGGGTGCGTGGAGAAGCACGCCTCAACCTCCCCTTTGGGCGTGGCAGGCATCGGCGGCGGCAGTTCTTCCGGCTGCGCCTCGGACGCCGGGTCCGCCTCCGCCGACTCCTTAGAACAAGATCTGCACAAGCTCAGTCTGGCCGTCACCGAGCAGGCACTCGAGTAACGGCCGCTGCTAATCAGGGAATAAGAAAAAAAACCACTTCCGCTCTGGAGTGAAAGTCGCTCTTTGTTCTGGAAGCCGGTTTGAAAAATATGCTATTGCTTCCGTGGTTCGTTGTAGTTCCCAATTCCCCACCCAGCCCCAGTTTCGTTTTCTGGAAGTCCTCCTCCCCTTTCTCTTCCTTCGAACAGGAAGTCTTGGCTGCTCCAGTCATCAGTCAGTATTCACGCCGTTCGCGTGCCGTGATGTTTTTGCGTTCGTAAAAAAAGCTGTGTACCACACTTAATGTACTTGGAAGAAGAGTGCAAACAAGAATCGTGTCATCTTCGTGTTTTTTCGTTGCCATACCCAAAAAGAGAAAAGAGGGGGGGAAGAGCCGAAGGGAGCGAGAAAATGTTGAAGAAAAGTTGAAATCGTGCTAGTGAAAAACTGTGATCAACGTGACTAAGAGCAAGAACCACAACAAAGCAAGGGAAAAAACTTTTGAAAAACATGAGAGCGCTTTTGTATGGTGCGTATTTATGATGAAGTTTTTCATCCCAGGGAACGTGCGGGGCCTCTCCTTCCCACCGATGCAAACGAGCGAAAAACTAGAAGAAAGTCCAAAGCTATCCCCCTCTTTCACTCTCTTCCGTGTACTACACCTTCCCGTCCGTGCTCTCGTACTCCCCCCCCCACTCACCAACTAGCACTGCACCCACCACTCCAATCCCCTCCTTTTGTGAGGTGTCTTCATGTTTCAATTCAGTCGACTGTACACGTGCGGTATGTAACCTCTTGCTTCCTTCATCCCGTGCCCCTTTTCTTTCTTTTCCCTCTTTCCCCTCCCAAAACACAGCTAGCTCATTATCATACACGGCGTTATGAGTCCCCCCCCATGAACGGCGCGCGCGCCTGCCGTGAGCGAAGGGGGCATGCAACACGAGTACGACTTATGGCAAGAGTGTATTAATCTGTTGTTTCCTGTTGAGAATATATATAGCAGGAGATATGACATAATCCGAAATGCAGCGACCTTATTACCCGTCGTCAATAATCCAAGTTGGATCATTTGCTGACTTGCAAATTTGTGAAGGCACTTGACAGATCACACGAACTATTCTTCAGCTTGGGCGAAAGGCACAAATCTTCAAACGTTTTCCGTAGGTATCTAGGGATCCTGCCCACGCGCTCTTCCAAGCAACTAGACCCTCCCAGCCAGTCTAGCAAGACACTCTTCAACTGAGACTCCACCAAGCTGGGCTCTCTCCAGGAGTCGGGCGAACTCTTTTCGAAAACGTCCTGAGGGCCAATATCCTCGTCTTCAGGTTCCGCGTCGACGGAGGGACCGACGACGGCGTCGGCGACCGCAAGGAAGGCCGATGCCTTGTCGGAGCAGCCCAGGAGGAGCGTCCTGGCAGTCTCCTCCGGAAGGCGGATGCTGGGAAAGCTCGCTGGGTGGCCGCTTGGGGCAAGGGCCTGGGCTGTTTTCAGGGCGGCTTGACGAACGGCGGGATCGTCGTCGGAGGCGAAGGAGAGGACAAGGCGGCAGTGCGGAAAGACCCAAGGGCCTGCAAGTACAATATAGAGACATTCCGTACGAAGGGATTGGCAAAGAGACGCGCAAATATGGCAAAGAACCTTTTTCACATCCTTAAAAGAGCCTCGCACTACACAGTGCTTTAGTAGAAACAGTTCTTAATGGACTATTGCAGTGTTGCTCATTCATGACAAATATGCTTTAGTTGCTTCAACCACCTAGCCGGAAAAGAATGGAAAACTAATAGCAAAGAACAGAGTGTGTTCCTTCTTTCTGCGATTTGATGACGCCTTTTTTGACGACTAGATTAAAAAAACCCAGAGGCCCTCATTGTCATTTAGCACTAGCAAAAAAAGTACGTATGTACTCTGTGCCCATATGTGTAGAAAGGCTAGCGTACTCTTTTTCGTTACCTTTGGTCCCTCCCAGCAGTCTGGCATTCATGGAGAGTGCCCTCGCCGCCGCCTTTCGCACGATCTCGTTCCCGAAAGAGGATGAGGAGGCCGACGAATGAAGGCAATTCATCCAGCGGAGAGTCAGATCCTGCTTGAAGAGAGGAGGGATGTTCTGAGAATTTCGCGCTAATGCGTTGTTGGTGTACTGGACTGCCGACTTTCGCTATGGCTTACCTCTAATTCTACCCCTCTCTGGATAAGGGCCGCGCACAGGACGATAGCCCGGGACTTTTCCTCCCTCACCCGGCTGCTTTCCAGCTTCTCCAAAGCCGCTCGCAAGACGTCCTCGCCACTGTCCCCTACCGGCCAACTCCCTCGAAGCAGCTCTCTGGTGAAGACACGCATCAGGGAAGCTTGAGAAGTCGGCGAAGATTCGCAGAAGAGAGTCCGCAGCTTCTCCAGTACTCCAGCCGGCAAAGAAGGTTGAGCTCCTGTTCCCTCCTCCTCCTCCTCTTCCTCGTCAGAACCAACGAGTCCTTCTACGGAAGCACTGCGATGCCCGGCCGACTCCAGCGCCAAGAAGGCGGCTAAATCGTCCTCCAATCCGAGGTGGAGGAGACTCCTCGCCGCAATTTTCACATGTTCATAGGAGGAGGGGAGAGGAGTCCGAACTTCAGGCGCGTTGAGGCAGGAGAGGCTCCAATCCCTCATTATGGACTTCAGTTCCTCCTCGCTTCCGCCGTCCAAGGCTCCTAACCGATGCAAGTGCAGTGCCACGTGGAGGCTTTCCGCCTGAATATGCGAGCAGCGCTGGTGCGATGACCTCCCGTGTAAGTCCTTGATGCCAGCGAATGTCGCTTGAGCGATAGAGGCCACTTCGGAACCGTATCTTTCCTCTGACGCCGATAGAAGATGCTTAAACTGCCGGGGGAAAAGAGAAAATGGTTCTTTCCCGATATTTGCATGTATGAATGGGACAGGACTGTATACGTACCAGTAGCAGTACTCCGTGCATCCAGTTGGTACATTTAAATGCATTCTCAAGAGTTAAGGACAGCAGAGAGCTCCGTTCCGAGGTTGTCAAGTGCTGAGCAAGAATTCGGGCGGAGAGATCGCGGATTTTTGCAGATGAGCTTGCCAAAATTATGCGTAGGTGGGGCACAAAGGCGGACGTCTGTGGAAAAAAAATAATCAAAACATGCCAAGCAACAAACTTGAGGGAGAGGGGTTTCATCGTAGAAGACTATGATTATACAGGGCCGACCAAAAGAATCTGAGCACTCCCTTCAAATGGCGCTGGCAGCGCAAGGTGTACGAAATGATGTAAGTGGCGCATGTAAAAAAATGTGCGCCAGGCGCTGACCCTACCTTATTTTTCGATGTATCCACCTTGCGCCGCCACCAGGCGCCGCCAGAACCCGCGCGCCACTTGTCTAATGAACGCCGGGTCCTGCGCCTTTGCGCCAGCCTTAATTGCGCCAAAGACTCCCCAGGAGTAGGGATAGACACAGGCAAGCTCGGCCCATAATTTGCGTGCCTTTTTGGGCAGTCACGAGCTCTCTCTGTGTCCCTATCTTTCTTTTTCTTTCTCTTCCTCCCTTTCTCCTTTACCAGCACCGACTTTGACCAGTACATAAGCGCGCGGATCGTCTTCAGGGTGCCCATTTTGGTCGCCCAAAAAGAGGTTCAAAAATGGCCCAAACTCTTTTCTTTTCTTTTTTTGGGTAGAGTGTTCTTGTTTATTTACTATTTTATGCGCCGGCGCATATTTTGCCTATATATGGGCGCAATCTCCCAATCTCTTTAAGTGCTCAGATTCTCTTGGACATCTCTGTATAGTATAGTCATAATGTTGTTTAATACAATCTTTCTGGTAGACATTTTCCTTCCTAGAACTCATGCAGTAAACACATTGTGCAAGTTGAAGTCCTCAGACAGACATTTAATACTACTTTACTAGTTTAACAACAGACGCGACCTGTATTGAGAAGAATAATCAGGTTGGGCTCTGTTTTCCCCGAATTTTCATGAAAACTTTGCCGGTGACCGCCTCATACAGTGTTGCACTAGATTAACTGTTTTTCTGCAGCCCGCAATTATAATATGACCGTTACGGTTGAACTGAGCAACCGACTATTAATCAAGGGCATGTTACCCGGGCGCTTTGTTATTCTGCCTGTCTCCTGTATGCCTTTGTTAATTGCCAAGGCGGTCTTTTTACCGTCTAGTTGTATTCTAACTTAATTTAGATTGTTTTTATATACAGTACATACTGTACTGAGTGCGCCACGAATTTTTACCCTCTGTTGAATTTGCCGCCATTTATTCTACTTTTGAATTTATCATCAAACAATAGAAAACTAAAATCAGTAGTAGACAAAGCTGAAACACTGTTGAAATGATTTCCTTTCCTTGGACCAAAAATAAAAGTCAAAATTTTTTACTTGAATATTGTGTTTGAATATAAAAAAATGGACGGAGCCAGAATTGGTATGCCAGCGAAGGTCGGGGTTCAAAAAATATGTTGATGGCTTATTCCGCGAGAAAAGGGGCTGTATAGAGCCATATTTTATTTCCTGTCCAGCTAGAGAGGTCGGCAAAGAATTAATATAGGAGCGAATATTTTTTGGTTACTTTTATTACAGCGCGGTAAAAAGGAATCGTCCTGCCCGCTTTCCTAGTGACGATAGGACCTATCATCAACGTCCAATGTGAACGATATAGGCGCATTCGGTTTTTGAGCCCTAGGGCAGCAGGGATCGGTTTTCGATGGGCCCCACATACTACGGGCATGTAACCAAATGGATAGCGTCTCTTTTCGCCCTCGAGCCTACACGCTACGTGGTGTGACCTTGCCGACACCGATTCTCTATCGCGAGGCCTAGAGATTAGATGAGGACGCTGGGCAGGAGTGGCCTACAGGCGCAGGGTTTCCCATTTGTTCATCCTATTTTACTGTAGTTTGACGGGATGGGAAGTTTGCGGACATAGCTCAATGTTAAAATTGTAGCAACATTTTTTCTCTGGTCTCACGTATGTCTACATT
>JAAUXU010049098.1_pt1 | contig 10330 bp, 7 predicted proteins | sample 7278151 | NCBI WGS metagenome assembly JAAUXU01 (sample SAMN14350113, study PRJNA611818) | marine sediment metagenome | isolation source: surface marine sediment (1.8m) | place: French Polynesia: Moorea | collected 2018-08 | reverse complement strand
TACTCCGTCAAAGAAGACCTGGATGGAGCCGATATTTCCCACTGGGTGGCCACCGAACGCCTTAGCCCCTATCAAGTGGAGGGGCAGGGTAAATTGACGGCCAAAGCACAGGATTTTATTTGTCTGCTGAATTCACTAACCCTGTGTTTGTTCACCAACAGCACCGACTGTTTTGGGCGCCCGCCGCTGCAGCCGCCTTCATATCTGGATTTCCTAAACATTGCCACCGGTTGGGATGTGGAGCTGGCTGAATTTTATCAGACGGGGGAGCGCATTTTTAACTTGCAGCGCATGATCGGCGTGCGCTTAGGCATCAGCGCCAAAGATGATACCTTGCCTGACCGCTTCCTGAAGACGACGCGGGGTGCGGGGCCGGCAGGCAAGAACATACCCCAGTTGGATACCATGTTGGCTGAATACTATGACATTCGCGGATGGGGTTCCAATGGTATTCCCAGCCCCGACAAACTAAAGAGCCTGGGATTAAATGAATGCCTTTAAGAAGAGGCTTTAAAGCTGGTCAATGGATTTGAGATACTTCTTCAGCGATATCATTGCCATGTCCAGATGATTGTACACTGCTTCGCGGGCGGTTAAAGGATCGCCGTTTTCGATGGCCTTCATGATGGCTTTATGCTCGCTAATAGATTGATTGCGCTGGCTGTTCATCTTGAAGCGCTTCAAGCCGATCAACTCAATGGACTGCCGCAAGTCGGAATAGATCATGACCAGGCGCTTGTTATCTAAAGCCTTGACCAGGTTTTCATGAAATTTTCGATCCTCCCGAATAAAGATCGAATAATCATCGGATTGGCGGGCGTCTTCTTGCGCGGACAGATGTTGCCTGGCCTTTTTTAAATCCGCCTCGGCCCGGGTCTTGGCGATGTGCTCAACGGCGTAGCCTTCTATCGCCTTGCGGATGGCAAACAGCTCCTCAATATCTTTTTCCTTAAATTCATAGACATAAAAACCCCGCTGCGGGAGCCTGATGATCAACCCTTCTTTTTCAAGTTGCTGCAGAGCCGTTCTCAACGGCGTTCTGGAAATGCCCAACTGCTTGGACATTGCCGATTCACTATAGAGCTTACCCGGAATGAGTTCACCGGATCCGATGAGCTCCTGGCATTTTTGATAGGCAAATTCTTGCAGGGGTATTTTCATAAGAATTGTGCATCTGCGCGCAGCAAAGTGTTTGTCATCATGAAAACCGAAACAGAACCGATTCGATGCTGAACATAAACAAGGTCTTAACAAAAGTCAACCAAGCCACCCGCTGTGCGCGTGGTCGTTGACTCATCCCGCTGTGGCCATAGACGAAGGCTAATCAAAAAACCGCTTTGTAGTCACTATTGCAAAATGAGCGCTTCAAAAACACCGTACACCGGTAGAAAGGAGGGGTTGAAATGACGTTAAATCATTTAACCGGCTGGCTGTCTTGCGGTTGACGATCAACCGGCAGCTGCCAGCTCTGGGGGAATAGATGGCTTTGTTGAGCTGCGATTTTTTTGCAGCGGCTGCAGCAATTTAGCATTTCGCCTTCAATCTCATAGGCGGCCGCCACATCCTGCAGTTTCTGCATCTGCGGCTGGGGTGCGATTAGGACACCGCAGCTTTCGCAGGTTGACAGCTCAACAGACCGGATCGGGCGTTTGGCAAAAATTCGATATAGGTGAGCGAAATTGATTTCATGCCGCAATTCGGCGGCATTCTCCGGGCAGACCTCCACACAGGTCCCGCAAGCAATGCATTGGTAGTGAGAATAGCTGAACACCCGCTGTTGATGGCTGTCTGCTGCTTCCAGTGTTCCGGTGGGGCAATTGAGTTCACAGGCCGCGCATCCGGTGCATCGATCGGCCGTTAAGCGGGTTCGCAAGAACAGGATAACGATCATCAGCAACATGGCCTCAGCGCTCAAGACATGAAAATACCACATGTAGGTTTCGAAAAACGGGATATGGTCTAAATTGCCGTGGGTGTAAAAATAGCCGGTTAAAAAGGGCAGGGCCGTCAAGATGATAAACAGAACATCTTTAGTGGAGGCGTTTTTGCGCTTGATGCCCAGAATGATTCGGCGCACCAGAAAATAGCTGCAGGCCGCCAATACGAACAATGTCAGTCCATCGGCCCAGTTGTCGGGCAGCGGCGCCCAATACCATTCGAAGCGGGACTCCTCCCAGAGGCTGACATGGCCGGCCAGCCAGATGGGTATAACGAAAAGACAGAGGTGAAAACCGTAGCGCAGCAGGGTATACAATGGCTTTTTCACAAAGGCATTGTGGAACGGGAGCAACAGGCGAGCAATTAGAAAAGGGCGCGCATCAAAGATAGGGCGCCGCTCTAAAGATCGGTGTGGGCGCAAGATGCTGAGCACAAAAAAAACCGTTCTCAAAATTAGACCCATACCGAACAGAATAAACACAATCCACAGCAGGGGGCCTTCCGCAAAAGCTAAAAATTCACCAATCACGCCGCATTTTCCTCATTTTCTCTCTTCAAATAAAGCAGTTTCAAAATTACTTTGTCGCCAGTATTGCGGACTTTTGTCAAAAAGCGCTTAGTGAGGTGGAGCGTTAAATCTTGAACTGTTTGAGGGCATAAGCCCGAGTTTTCAAGATTTCGCGGAACAAGCTTAGCGCTTTACAAAAGCCGCAATTTAGAGGCAAGGTAATTTTGAAACTGCTTTACTCCTTTTTCCAATCTTTTTGCCCTGATTGGGTATAATCCCGGACCAATTTGATGGCTTCTTTAAGGCCCTTTTCCTTTGCCGTTTTGTAAAACAATTGGCAATTGGGATTGGTTTTACTCAGCAATCCGTTGTAAATCGAAATCTCCTCGCCATACTCAATGGCATTTTTAAATCCCTGCGCATCTAAAGCACCGTTCAGACCGACTTTGGCCACTGCTACCGTCTCTGACGGCAGACTCGCAATCCGATGGCAGGTTTTTACCACTTCTGATTGCAGTTGCTCATCTGGAAACGCCTTGTTCACCAACCCGACGGCCGCCGCCTCCGTGCCGCTGATGACGCTGCCCAGCAGGATCATCTCTTTGGCTTTTCTGGCCAACGACAGACAGGGAATGCTGTTGTAATCGGGTGTAAAGAAAAAGTCGATTTCCGGTTCCCCCAGGGCCGCATCCTCGGCCGCGTAGACCAGATCAGACCCCATCGCCAGTTCAAAACCGCCCCCCAGGCAGTAGCCTTCGACCATGGATATGGTTGGCTTCTTGCAATACCAGAGTCGTTTGGCTGTGGCGCTGGAAAGATCTTTGACAAAATCGCGATACGGATCCGGTAATCCCTGGGTCAGATCATAGCCCGCTGAAAAATTACCCTCATTGCCTTTAATCACAATAGTTCTGACCTGTTCATCTTTTTCATAGTCGTCGAGCAGTTGCAGTATCGCTTCATACATGGTGTTATGAAGGGCATTTTTGCGTCGGGTGTTGTTGAGCGCGATCCACCCGATACAATCTTCAACGTGACTTTGGATTAATTGTGTCTTCATTACCACCCTCCTTATGCCTTTGCCTTGGCCCGACGTTTCTCATCCAGTTTCAACAGCTCATTTTTCATGATCTTGCCGGTGTCGGTCATCGGCATCTCCGCCAGAAATTCGATTTCGCGCGGATAGGCGTGGGCCTCCAACCGGCCTTTGACGTGCTGTTTGATGTCTTCCTCGAGCGCTTTGTCTATCGTCACATCCGGCTCGGGCACAATAAAGGCTTTTACGATTTCACCCCGGATTTCATCCGGCACCCCGATAACGGAGGCCAGTTTGACGGCCGCATGCTTGACCAGCGCATCCTCGACTTCGCCGGGTCCGATGCGGTAGCCGCCGCTTTCAATGACGTAATCCTTGCGGCCGGTAAACCAAAAATAACCGCTTTCATCTTTGGTGCCGTAATCTCCGGTGCGGAACCAATCACCGATAAATCGATTCTCGGTGGCTTCCGGATCGCCCCAGTATCCGAGAAAGATGCTCGGATCCGGTCGCTTGATCGCAAATTCACCGTACGTGTCGGGTGGCTGGACATTGCCCTGCTCATCGATGACTTCGACAATATGGCCGGGAATAGCGCGGCCCATGGAACCCGGGTGGACGTCCATTATTCTTGAACAATTGGCAACCATAAAATCGCATTCGGTCATGCCGTAATTTTCGTTGAATTTAACCCCAAGTGCCTTTTGGCCCCATTCATACAGATCTTTGCCCATGTTCTCACCGCCCACAGTGATGGATCTGAGTTCATCCAGATCAAAACGCTCTTTGGGGTTTTTGACCGCATGCATCATTATGCGAAAGGCTGTGGCAATGGCAAATATGGCCGTGACGCCATATTTAGAAATGACGGTAAAAGCCTTTTCGGCGTCAAATCTGCCAGTTTTGGCGTATTCTACGATGGCATGCCCGTAATGCATGGTTGGATACAGGGCGGTAAACGACCCTGCGATATAAGCCCAGTCACAATGGGTCCACAGCAAATCACCTTTCTGGGGAAACAAGTCCAGAGAAAAACCGGTATTGGTGGCTTCGGCAATCATCAGCCGATGGCCGTGAAGTGCGCCTTTGGGCGGGCCTGTGGTTCCTGAAGTATAAATAATTAAAGCCGGATCATCCGGTTTGGTGGCTACCGGTGTAAAATAGCGGCTGCCCTTTTCTAAGGTTTCCTCAAAGTCTAAGATATCCTTATCTTTATCCTTTTGCGCATCCACGGCGACAATCAGTTTCAGATCTGGAAGACGATCTTTAATCTCTAATATCTTCGGCAGATTTTTGCGGTCAACAATCACGCCTCTGGCGCCGCTGTTTTTAAGACGGTATTCGATGGCGAGGGGGCCGAATAGTTGAATCATGGGCACCAGGATGGCGCCCAGTTTGTAAACGGCAATATGGGAAATCAACGTCTCCGGGGCGGGCGCCATCAGTATGCCGATGCGATCCTCGCGCTCGACACCCCATACCCGCAGTGCATTGGCGAGTCGATTGGAGGCGTTTTTTAATTCCCAGTAGGTGATTTTGTGCTCGACGTCATTTTCATCGAGATAGATAAGTGCTACGCGGTTTTTATCATCAGCCCATTTGTCACAGATATCGACACCAATGTTGAAAAATTCCGGAAACTCCCATTTGAAATTCCGGCATATGTCTTCGTAGGTATCTCCCTGCCAGACCATAGCTGCCTCCTTATTTCCAGATAAGGTTCAGAGGTTCCCGGCTTCGCTTTAGCAAGCTTCGCCGCGGCGAGCAGGGTTCTGGGTTCACCATAAGTGTTCAGGTTTCGGGTGTCAGGTGTCAGGTCTTCGGTGGCCAATGTCGAGCCTTTGCTACTCAGTCGGCATAACGGCCATATATTTTGGTTGCTTTCAGCTTTTAGTCCTAAGTTCTCTGACACCTTATAAAGCTCAACTCAAATGGGCTACCCAACTTTAATAACATTATTGTGAAATATAAGCCTAGCACAGCTCCTTGCCCGGAAGGTCCTGCTGCTGCTGCGGTACGGGTAATTCTTGAATCAATTCTCTGGCGTATAAAATACGCTGGGCCGCAGCGCGTTTGAGACTGATATTGACCTGCTCGGTATTGACATATTCAAGCGCACCGGACGGGCATACCTTGACACAGGTCGGGTCGCCATCGCACTGGTTGCAGACAATGGATTTGCCTAGATTGCGGTCGACGAAACAGGCCCCGAAAGGGCAGGCATAGCTGCAGGAGCTGCAGCCGATACATTTTTTTTCACTGATGATGCGGGCGCCTGTTTGCGGGTCGCGGCTGATGGCATTTACCGGGCAGACCAGCTCGCACATCGCTGTTTCACACTGCATGCAGGTGGACGGGATGAACTGATATTGTCCGTTTTCTTCGGATTTGATGGCCCGAATCCGCGATCGTTCCGGATTGCATTCTTTCATATTTCTCAGAGAGCAGCTGACCTCGCACATCTGGCATCCGCTGCACTTTTCGGGGTAGATAACGATTACGTTTCCCATTTATCTGTCTCCATTCTAAAACCTATCTCAAAAATGCATCTAATCAGCCGGAGGCGGACCCTTGAGCTTGATCTACTATTTTTGAGACAGGTTTGAATTAAAATTTATCTGAACTGACTTTGAATCCTCTTGTGATCCTATTTTTATTCAACAGTTTTACCATACGGACAAGCCAGATTACATCGGGTGCAGGCCATAAACCCATTGTCTGAGATGCGCCGGATAAATTTTTCCCACTTTTGATCAAGAACCTCATCGCGCTTATGCGTTACGACACAGCGATCGTATTTGACCTTTTCGCCCGGTGGAACACCCTGTGACGGACCGGGTATGATCGCCTTGTACGGGCAGGCCAGCACGCAGCGGGACCTTTTCTGGCAAAGCGGCTGCTCGGCGCAAAGATCACGCTTGAAAGGTTCATCCGGCTCAATCTCAATATCCGTGAGAACCCCGATCCAGCGCGCCCGTCCACCGTATTCCGGTGTGATGACCTGGGTGTTGTGGCCGATGAAGCCAAGACCTGCCAGCATGGCGGCCGGTTTTATGTGAATGGACTGTGTCGGCAGCGCATTAAAATTTTTCTTCTCTCTTAGCCGCTGAATGAAGCGCCAGGCACGCGACTCCATTATTTCATAGTAAAGGCAGATATATTCGGAGGAATTGTCCTTGACAGCTTCAACATTTAAAGATTCATCCCAGACGACATATCCCAGCACAATCAAAGACCTGGCCTGCGGCATCACTGCCGATGGCTTTTTGAGCCCCCGGCCGGGAGGAAAATCGACCTTTTCCACTTTCTTAAGGTCTGAAACGCCGCAGAATTGAAATCCAGCTTCTTTGGCTGTTTGCTTAATTTCAGTTTTTAGTTCCATCTACATTTATTCAGACTTCAGTTTCCCTTGCTTGATCAAATCAGATGCCACATCTTCCAAGTTGAGTGCCCGCAGGGTCGCAAGGGTTGGAATACCGGTTTTAACATCCCAGCCCATGGCCTGATAATAATCCTTTTTCATTTGTTCCAGATCTTCTGGCGTGACCTGGTCTTCCGGATAGGTGCCTGCCATCGAATAATTGAGCAATTTTTTAGGCAGAGTGTCCGCATCTTTGGTCATCCCCTCGCGCACGGCATAGGCCCTTTCCTGGCAGGAAATGCGCGCTGCTGCTTCCAGGAGCTCTTCGATGTTGGTCTCCCGGCCTTCTCCGGCCGAAAGGGCATTGGCCTGGAATTCGATGCTGATGCCGATATTCAGAAATATGGTGTTCCACTTGCACTGCCCCAGGGTATCGCTGATGGTTGAGATTTTTTGGCCCAATGCGGCCAGCGCCCCCCGGGCTTCATAATCAAACTGGCCAATCACCGGTTCTTCCCCGGCCTGTTTCTTTTTTTCCAGGGCCGCGTCGATGATGGCCATGGCGGATTTGGCCTCCCAGCTGTCCGGGTTGGACATGCCGGTCATGCCGGCGTCTTTACCGCTGCCGAGATTGTCGAAGGACCCGACCCGGGCGCGATATTCATCGCCGCCTCTGGGATTGACCACCGCACCGATGGTGCGGGCCCGGAAATTCATCACGTTGGTGCCCCCCAGCGGCAGGCCCTTTATCTGCAAGGCTTCTTCCACGTCACCGCCGATTTTTTGGGCGGCTTCGGCCGGATTGCTGGCCAGCACCTCACCAAAGCCTTCTTGCTTGATGATCTTGTCGACCATCTGGCTGATGGCATCCTGATCTCCCCAGTTAAGCTGAATGCCATCCGTATCTTTTGCGGTAATCTTGCCCTGTTCGTAGAGCTCCATGGCCCAGGCAATCATGCGCGAAACCGAGGTGGAATCGATTCCCTGGCGCTGACATTTGGACACAAACCCATACCAGGACTTCATATCCGGATCTTTCATGACCCAGGTGGTTGATGCATACAGGTTGCAGCTGGCCACCAGCGGGCCCCATTCAGGAAGCTCATAGTAATCCATGCAGCGCACCTGGCAGTTGAAGCATCCGGTGATGCCTTCTCCCTGGCGGTTTTTATGATTTTCCCAGAAAGGTTTATGTCCGTCTTTGAGTTCCTTTTGTTTTTCCCATTCGGTAGCCTCATAGTTTCCCAGCGTCAGCCCCCACGACGGAGGATCGTTGTCGGCCAGATCGATGGTTTTGGCCATTCCCAGCTGGGGTTTTTGGACCTGTAAGGCCTCCAGGCACAGTTCAAAAAATCGCTCGGGCTCTGCGATGGCCACGCCCTTGGTTCCCCGCACGGCAATGGCCTTCAGATTTTTAGAGCCCATGACACACCCCATGCCGGTCCGCCCGGCGGCATTGCCAAGGCGATTATGAATGGAGGCATAAGGGATCATCCGTTCGCCGGCCGGCCCGATACAAACGACTTCAACCTCGGGATCACCCAGTTCCTGTCGGATGGCGTCCTGGGTTTGATAGGTGTCCATGCCCCAAAGATGTGTGGCGTCTTTTATTGTGACCTCATCATTATGAATGGCAATGTAAACCGGACGCTGCGCTTTGCCGTTTAGAACGATGCTGTCATAGCCCGCATATTTTAATTCAGGCCCCCAGTAGCCGCCCATGTTGCCCATGCCCTGAATACCGTTGACAGGCGATTTTGCAGCGACCTCCACCCGGCCGGAGCCGGGCACCATGGTGCCGGTGAATGGGCCAAGGCTCAACATCAGCACATTCGCCGGATCCAGCGGATCGACCTCCGGGCCGGTTTCGTTATACAGAATTCGGGAATTTAATCCTCGTGCGCCGATCCACAAGCGTTCGTACTCAGCGGTTGGTTCTCTGGCGATTGAGCCCGAGCTCAGGTCGATTCGTAAAATGGTTCCACCACGCATGTAACCCATTGACATCTCCTTTGTACAAAACCATTGCGGTTGCCTAATATTGACGCCTTTTTTGATAAAGACCTGGGGTTATTGTTTTACTTTACCCAGATCAAATAAAATCATTTTGATCTGGCTCAATTCATCGAAGGTCCAATCCGACAGCATGCGGCCGATGCCGCTTTTCTTAACCCCCCCGAAAGGCGCCATTTCATCCCAGCAATTGGTGGCTTCGTTGATATACACGCTTCCAGCCTGGATGTTTTCGGCCAGATGATAGGCATTTGCCAGACCGCTGGTAAACGCGCCGATCTGAAATCCGAACCGGGTTGAATTGGCCAGCTCCACGGCCTGATCGATGTTGTCAAACGTCATGATCGGCGCGATCGGTCCCGGTGTGGGTTCCTGGGTGACGAGCATGTCGCCGGTGGCCTCGTCAATAATGGTGGGCTCCAGATACAGCCCTTTGGGATTGTTGCCACCGGTTAAGAACTTGCCGCCTTTTTGACGGGCATCCTCCAGGTGGGCCAGGGCGACTTCAAGCACCTTGCTGTTGTGTACGGGCCCGACATCCGCTTTTTCATCCAGCGGGTCCGCCAAATTGAGCGCCTGGGTCCTTTCGACAAAGCGGTTGACAAAATCCTGATGGACATCTTTGTGGAGCAATATTCTGCGGGTGGATATCGGCGACTGTCCGTTATGCGCATAGCATCCCCCCACGGCGGCTTCCACAGCGGCTTCGATGTTGGCATCATCCATGACGATCAACGGGTTATTGGACACGATGGCAAACAACAGCTTTTTCATAGCCGCAGTCTTTGCCACTTTTTCGCCGGTGGGCTCCTGGCCGAACAGGCCGATGGCCTGGGTGCCGGAATTTGAGCACAGTTCGACGCCGACTTCTTCGCCGGCGCCGGTCAACACGTTGATGCTGCCCGGGGGAAAGCCGGCTTCTTCAAGAACCTCTGCAATAATAATACTGCTGAATGGCGATCCGGACGACGGTTTTACAATCACACTATTGCCCACCGCCAGGGCATAGGGAATGGTACAATTGGGCATTTCAGACGGATAGCTGAAGGTTGAAATATTGACTACCACCCCCACCGGTTCGAAAATATGGATTAGACGTTTATTGTTGGAATCTTCAGTCACATTGGGCAGGGTCTTGCCGCGGTGCGATTTAATATTGGCGGCCGCCACATGAAAGTTGCTCCAGCTATACCCATCAATGGTGCTTCCCTCCCAGACGGCCTGCTGAATGGGCTTGCCGGATTCCAGACAGGTGAGACGGGATGATTCTTCATCTCTCTTCTTGGCCAACTCGGTGGCTTTGTGCAGCAGTTCGATTCGTTTGACCAGTGATAGTTTTGCCAGGGCTTTTTGCCCTTCAATGGCCGCATCGATGGCTTTCTGGGCGTCGTTGCGGGTGCAGGCCGGTACTGTACCGATCACGCTGCCATCGCCTGGATAGTGGACTTCGAAACGCTCGCCGCTTTCCGATTCG